>Ga0247760_1001197_pt1 | contig 25198 bp, 24 predicted proteins | sample UWRJL171409R4_FD_179936 | JGI IMG/M metagenome (GOLD analysis project Ga0247760, IMG submission 179936) | Plant litter microbial communities from Arlington Agricultural Research Station in Wisconsin, United States - UWRJ-L171-409R-4 | ecosystem: Environmental > Terrestrial > Plant litter >... | reverse complement strand
CTCTCCCTTTGTTACCTAGCTACCCTAGGTAATTTAGGTATGTATGTTCCAGTACAGTGAAACGGGAAGCATGAAATCCAGTTCGGGACCTCTGCTCTCTTCATTCAATTGAGGTGGATTGATAAGGATCGTCTCTCGCAACTGCCGTGATAAACTCTCTGTTATTTTAACAGTATTGAGGAGATGGCATTCTTGGAAAAAGATTCCTAGTTCCTAGTTGAAGAAGCCAAGCTGCAGAGGAGGACTCTTATTTGTCATTTTGGTGAGGGCCGCCGCCTTCAGTGTCCCCTCCCTGGTAGAGAGATGTTGAAAGCCCCCAAAGAGATGATGGTCCAAGGCGAGCAACCAAGGCTATTTGATTCTTCCCCCGTTTCTTACCAAGGTACCAATGTTTGCTGCGGATTTCAATGGGTACCTAGGTATCATTTATGTCTTTTATGGAGGAGAATGCCGTGTATCGACCCGACCCTACCCTACCTACCCTGTCCAGCCCAGCCCACATGCAAAGTCAAAGTTGGGACGATATAACCACAAAAGGGGGGTAAATAGTCAAAGTGGCTTGCTGGGACAAGCCCAGCCTTGGTGGTTGACCTTGGACTTATCCGAGGAGACTTGTTGATTGGGTCAACTTGCTACGCACCATGACTTTGTCTCATCCGAGAGGATAAACGGTTTTTAAAGCAGTTAGGAGGAACAAGAAAAAGAAAAAAATCCGGTCCTGTGATATCCTGTTGGGGAAGGCAGAGATTTACAGAGGGAAGATATAGAGAGAGAGGGGGGGGGGAGGGAGGGTTGTCAACACTGAGCGCCGGGAGTTGTTGGAGACATCATTGAGCACCTATCCAGGTAGATAATTCGTAAGAGGGAATTTTCAGCTAATCTTAATCCTAGCAACCTTCTTAAGCCCTCCCCTCCCCCAATTAGGAAAACTGATTACAGTTACATTAAGGGGTAGTGGTGTCATCTCTACCCTGTTCATCCCTAAGCAGTCTCCCGTCTCTCCCAACGCACCACTGACGGACGACTCGGTATCGAGAACATGGAACTATAATCGGTAGGCGGCACTGTGTGACTCCCATCCAGTGTGTAAAACCGAAAGTGTCGTACCAACGTGGCGATAATGGCACATAGATTAGCATAGGCAAAAGCCTCACCGATACAACGATGTCGTCCCGCGCCAAAAGGGAGGTACGGACTGCGGGTGCCCTTGTTGATAGCACCGAACCCGTAGTCAACCATGTCCTCGTCATCCTTCTCACGGTCAACCTCCGTCTCATCCCAGCGATGCGGATCCCATTCCACCGGGTTAGAAAAGTACTGCGGATCCTGTTGAACCACGCTGGGCGAGGCAATGACAGTCCGTCCTGGCGGAATCACAAAATCGCTTCCCGGCACCGCCATGGGCCGCGTGACTTTGCGCATGATGGAGTGGATTGACGAGTGCAGTCGGAGCGTTTCCTTGATCACAGCCTTGAGAAGCGGTAGCTTTTCCAGATCGGCATACTCTAGCGGGGCAAGTTTTCCCTTAGCTCCACCGAGATTCCGCACTTGTTCTTGGTAGAGCTCCTCGGTGATATCCGGCCGCGATGCTAGCCGTAGCAGAATCCATGAACTGGATGACGCAGCTGTGTGTTGACCTGCGAGAAGCAGGGCGATCATCAAGTGGGCAATTTCCTCGTCAGCGATGGAAACGCCGTCCTTGTACACGGCGCGCATCAGCGTCCAAAGCATATCTGGTTCCTCGTCCTCCACTCGATTCTCGGCCTCGCGTTGTCGCCGTTCGCGAATAATACCGAGATACATGTCGCGCATCTTGGTCTGGGCGGCATCGCGACGGCGGTTCCTGGGCAATGGCGCCCACGGGAGAATGAAGTTGATGGGCTGGAATCCCATGTCCAGATCGTGGTACAGATCAGCCACCTCGTGCGTCAGTTTCCGCCGTACCTCAGCGCCCTGCAATGTCCGGCCCGCGGTAAAAATGGTGATTTGTGCCATGGCCGGAGGCACGTCGAGCGTTCCACTGGTGCCTTTGAGTGAGGGGGTCGATTTGATGTAGTCGAGGACCTCCTTTTCAATCAGTCGGACATGAGATTCTAGAGCGGCGGTACTGAACCCGGCCTTCATGAAGCGCTTTTGTTCCATGAAGCGGGTGTTGGGACAGTCATAGACGACACCGGGCCCAAACACCGGGGTGCAGAGCGGGCCGTAAATGTCGGCTGCGTTGAGGTCTTGGATCTTGCCATTGAGGATGAAGTCGTTTCCGTCGATGCCGAGATACACTGTCGTCTTTCTGCCGAGCATGACGAAGCTAAAAATGTCTCCATACTGCGTGGGTCAGTCAGCAAAGCCAGCACATCAAGTGTCGGCCCGGTTCACCTTTTTCCGGCACTCGATGAGAAACTTGGGCGGGTCTTTTCCGTATGTCACAGTACTTCCAATTAAAGGGAACCAGTGGAAAACCAGCGGGGGCTCCGACTTCTTTTGCGGTAACAGCTGAAGGAGAACATTAATGGCCGTGATGATGACCAAACCTGCAACGGCGATGGCTGCGAGCTCCGAAAACGAAGCCGAGCCAAGTCGGCCAACCACGTCGCGGATGGAAATCATCGTGTGCCGTGAGAGACCGAGTCAACTAGAAAACTAATCGTGTTGGGCCATGTTGAGGTTTTTGATCATCATGGGATCGTATTCGTATTCGAACGTCGGACTTCGTAGCCAACGAACCAACAGCGACCGCCGCTAGCTGCTTTGTATTGCAGCGATAAAATGCCAGCAATGCTGGGGGTCCGAAATATTGTTAACGCGTATCGATTGCGGCCAGTCTTGGCGCGTTTTCGCCGTGGAAGGAATTGGCGGAAAAGCGGGAATTGCCGACGTCGGAGAAAACCAAGAGTTTGCACGTGACTGTGGTTCCAGGGTCAAGGTGACAGGTGACGTGGTGACACAAATCTCGTTAATCGAACGACTGAATGGGTAAACAGAACAGAACAGGCACGTCTTGAAACAGGCCGAATCCACAGGCCGTCCCCCGACGGTTTCCCGTTGCAGTGGGATGCACATTGCGCCGTTTCTGGGTCCGATCCCCACCCCAAAGCGGTAACCGAGACGGCCCATGTCTCCACCCCACCTCTGCGACAAGGGGTTGCGCCTTCCCAGTCGGCTGCCATGAAACAACCGCACAGGCGTACCGAACCCCACCAATTTGGCGGAAAGGGAGAACATGTTTTTTACCAAGATGATTTCCAATTTTTTTCCTGCCCAGCCCCAGATGCCAGATTCCTCCATCATCTCGGCCAGGTGCCTGGTTTCCAGCTCGTCATTCGCTTTCTGCTTGCTTTGCTGAATCCCACGGCAGGTCCGCGGTCATTTTCTACCAGACGTGCACTCGCGATTTCTTTTCTTTCTTTTGGTTCCCGACTATACCCGATGACAAACGCCAACTTGACCAGGGCATAAAGTTTGGTCGCCATGTTTGATAGTTCCCGGGATTCCCGACGGGGCGGGTTGCGGAGGCGATTTGCGGGGGGCATTATCACGGATCGAGTTCACCGACGACAAAACAACAACGATGGAGATGAGCCACCGTCGCCACTAACACCGATCACGCCAGCCATCCCCAGCACGGTTCCGGACCCGGCGAGATTCACGGCCAGCGGGCGTCTTGGCCTCCCGCCGTTCTTCCCTACTCCGGTGTCAACATCCTTGGGTCTGCCCTTAGGGCCAACATCCGAGGCTATCTCAACCACAATCGCAGTCCAACCTCCCGTAACTGCATCGTCAGGAGAGCCGCAGAGCTCCCAGGCCACCGGAACACAGGCGCTATCCTCAGTCAACAGCGAATCATCGACCACGAGTTCTGCATCGGCAACGCAGACCACTTCTTTCAGTCCTGGACAAGGTTTTCCTTTGCGCTTTACGTCTACATTTTCGACTATTACACGCAGCACCACCAGCGAGACTGTCCTCCCAACCGATGGCTCCGTGCTTGGCGTCCCCTCGAACTCGGAGGGTGGGCAGGATGTGGCCGGGGTCGGGTCGGGAGGGCCACAGCCCGGCGCCAAAGCCGGAATTGCTGTTGGATCGATCGGTGGGTTTGGATTTGATGTTTTATTGGAGACTTTGCTAATATCTGTGTAGCTGCCGCGGCCTTGGTTGTCAGCATTTTCTTCTTCCTCTGGCGCCGGTTTCAAGCCCGAAAAAGTCGCAGGGATGAAATCACCGACTCGGATTCCTCTGGGTCCAAACCACAGGTCAAGGAGACGCGGACCGATGCCGAAATTCTCAGAGACCTCATGGCCACAGCACATGCGCACCAGAACGGCGGCGCCGGTCTAATCCCTGACGGCTACGTGGTGGCTGGTGAGAAAAAGACGGATAGTCTGGTCGTGCCGCAAGCCGAGATCCGGCTGTCAATTGCCAGCTGGCTCCGCCGTCACCACCCCCTGCAGCTCAACCCCATGTCAGACCGCAACAGCATGCGTTCCGTTTCGCGCTGTGGGTCGGCCACCCCGACCAGCAACCCAACCACACCACGTTCACCACGCTGGCCGCTGACGCCAAGCAAAAGTCCCGTTAGTCCAAACCGGCCTCAGCTGTCACCCCTTTCCACCACCCAAGTGCCGCATCACGATGGCGCGTCGCCGGAGCCATCATCGGCTGAGACAGTCAACGTGTCGCCACTTTCTGAAGCGGGCGACCCGACGGCCCGAAACCTGACAACAGGCCATCCTCGGGCTTTTCCTCTTGTTTGATTCGTTTGTCTATGCTGTCGATTGTACACTAACTTTCTTTACGCCGAGCGTCTCTGTTCAAACATTCATTTCTCGGTGGGGGGGCCAGCATTTGCATCAGCCAGCGTATTCGACTGCATTGTTGTTGAGTAGCTCTTGTTTTTGGTTTCTTTGCTGTTGTTGGAACCTAATATGTTTTGTGATGGGTGGATTGGGGATTTTTGTACTTTGTACACATGATATTATGAAATTTGGAGACGATTGGAATTTTAATGGGCGACCTGACATTCTTGCCGTGTGTGTCAGGGCTGGTATGTGTTATCATGTTAGGTACCTAGGTAGGCAGGTACCTTTGTGTCTGATATTATACCAAGATTTGTCTAGAGCGACTGAGAAAGGGTGTGTGCCAATCCTGTCTACTTGCAAAGTACAATGCTCATTGTTTGAATTATATATGTATATGGCACTGGAGGTGTTTACGTTGGGCACTTTGTTTTTATCTTATGCGACGATGAGGATTCTTAACATGAATTTAGGTACACTATGTTAGGTAAGGCAGTTGATATCTCTCAAAAGAAGACATGAATCTCGGGATTCACCAAAAGTCCGGCAACATCCACAACTGCACTATCAGGCCCAATTTCAATGTCAAAACCGAGCGAGTCCAAGCCAGTCGGAACTGGGGAAATAAAAGTAACGGTAGGGATAAGGCCAGAATAGGGGTAGAGGTAGAGGTAGTCGTAGGGGGAAAAAGCTCGAGCGAAAGCGGAAGGTGGCCGGGAGGCCGTCCGTGAATTTGGATTACCCCAGGAACGTCAACGAACTTAATCTTGGAAGTACTAATTGCACACAGACAAAAAAAAACACATTGGCAACGGCATTTTTGGGCTTCAAGATAACACGAGGCGTGGTAGTTGCAGGGTTGAGCATGCCGAGGACCATATGGCGGCGACGTGCGGTTTTGTTAGGTGTTTTTTTGTGGAATGTTCGTGTTTGTTGGAAGCATGAATAAGGATTTGGAGACTTGTGCTGAGTACCTAAGTAGGGAGGTAGGTTGTTACACCAAGTCCTGCTCGACATAAAAGTAATAAAGTCCAATATTTGTACGTTTTTTCTTCTCGGAATCATGTTGGAGACCTCCAGCAGTAGCTGCTCCTCCCAGCAAAGTCCTCAAGCAAAAGTAAGTGATCTTTGATCATTACTTACTAGAGTTGGTGGGTAGCGCGATTTTCCAGCTTTGATCTTTCTTTTTCAAATTGTTTTTGGTTTTTTTCCTTCTGGTTTTCAGCTCGACCAGACTCAACCCAACTCGATACTGCGAGAAATCAACATTGAAGTGTATTTGTGCCAGGTGGTACCTACCTACCTACTTACCTACCTACCTACCTACGTACTGACCTGTGTGTGTGATAGGATACCGAGGTCTGTCTGGAGCGACCGAGAAAGGGTGGTTCAAGTGCAATACTCGTCCTTCAAGTTAAAAGCATATATCCTGGATCCAATCTTGTAACTGCAGGTTCCGTTATTTGTACACCTATTGAACGGGTGGTGTATTTTGATAGCTGTGCATCTGTTGCAAACAAAATTTCCGTGGATCCCGGTTCTCGTCGGTGCGACGTGTTTTGCCCTAAGTCTATTACATCTAGGTAGGTGGCCTTTAAAAGATAAGAGATGAACCCCTAGGCCACCAGGTACGTCGAGGAGGATCCATCCGCAAAACTGTCACGTACAACCAGACTAGACTAGCACCCTCGAAGTGAGTGATTTCAAGCGCCCTTAAAGTCAATCGGTCAATATAGTCACATTTAGCGGTAACGCCACTGTGGGTTCAAGTCTCCAAAAGTCGATGTGGGCGGGTGCGTGTGCCCGCGGTGACTCCAAGTTCCGTCTTAACCTGGTTCTTCAGTTTACTTCAATTAGTATGTACATTTATATGCACCTACCTACTTACTATTTACTTACCCGTAGCTACCGTGCCGTATGTGGCGCGTAGCATGGTAACGTGATTGCAAGACTCACTTTTACTGTTCCAAGTCTCCAAGTAGATGTATAAATATATATACCCGGGCCACTACTCTGATCACACGGCGTCCATGCGATGATGTGAGTGTGTAGAAACAAACTTTCTACACGGTGAGTGAGTCAATCTCTGTGCTTTTGCGTCAGTGAATGTCCACAACTGATGGCTACCTACGCAGGTCAACAGTTGAGTTTGGTCGGTTCTCCCCAAAGTAAATAAAAAGCCACCAGACCCATTGGGACCCAGTCTGGTTCATACCTGCCTACCGGGTAGTTAGTGGTAATGGGTAGGTCGAGTGGTGGCTCTTGAAATATGCTCCATCCGGTGTGCATCTGACATGTCCATTTTTATGCGACAGCACTAATACGCGGCAGAGCAAGAATCCATCAGATCCAATGTAATTGATGTCGCGGTTGTAACATAAAATGCCTGGACGGCCGGCAATTGGATCTATTCCCCACAATTATAGAGTGAAATGCATGCATGCGTGCATCAAGCACCGTAGAGCAGACCAGAGGATAGGAACCTCGGCCGGAACATTTTTCGGTTATCTCTACACATTGAGATTCCTCGTCCGATCAAGCGCTGCATGCATGCATTTGCCATTTCTTATTTTGCCATCTATGTAATCTGAGTAAGCCAGAGGTGGCCATTAGAAACGGGTCCTTTGCAACGAACAGGGACAACGGGTAAAACTGGGTGGGTGCATTAGTCAAAGCCAATTGCCACTCACGTAGGTAGAGATGCATTTTGGTGACTGGTTTTCCAGCGTCGGATTTAGGTCGGGGACTGGAAGTGATGGAAGGGAAGCAAGCAAGCGCGGCCGGTGGCACCGGGAGTTCCAAAAAGGCAGGTCCAAACCAGTCAGAGAGGGCAAGAGTAAGATGGGCATCAAAAAGTTAAATAGCGGGGAAAAAGAAAAAGATCTGCAATGCAACAGAGCACCACTGCTATCCGTATATATTTGCGGGCGGGACTGATCGGCGGTGTAACAAACAGATTCTTTTTTTTTCCCCTCCTCGTCGACCTCAATTGACCGTGCCTATCTCACGAACTCTTGTTCTTTTTCGTCTCAACCTCAAGGTACAAACGCGATCATGATATTCGGCAGGCAATCACCACCCACCATGTCAACCTCCCCGAAAGATAAGGATAAGGACAAGGACAAGGACCCCACCGCTCAACTCGGTCATGACGGAATCGGAACTGCCAGCGATTCCAACCCCGAACTCGGCCTCTCTGAAGGTCTGCAAGTTCCCTGCCCCCCACACACCACCGAAGCCCGCCTCGTCGCCCGCATCGATTACCGCCTCCTGCCCTTCGTTTCGCTTCTCTACCTACTCGCCTTTCTCGATCGCGTAAATGTCGGAAATGCTCGCGCTTTCCACCTGCAAGAGGACCTGGGTCTTGACCCACTAGGGACGCAATTCAACACTATTCTCACCATCTTTTTCGTTCCCTACATCCTATTTGAGATCCCCTCAAATATGCTCATGAAACGCTTCTCTCCGAGAGTCTGGCTTTCGACATGTTGTGTGGGATTCGGGGTCGTCACCACATTGCAGGGATTGACACAGAATTACGGGGGCATTCTAGCCACGCGGTTTTGGCTAGGCGTGTTTGAATGTGGCATGTTCCCTGGGTGTTTTTACCTTATTAGTATGTGGTACAAAAGGGACGAAGCGCAAAAACGGTATACCCTGTTCTTCTCAAGTACCAGCTTGGCGGGCGCGTTTGGCGGGTTATTGGCTAGTGCGATTGGCAAGAGTGAGTACCACCCCCCTGAATTGGGAGACTCGAGATGATGGGAGGGCAGAGCGGCTGACAGTCGCAGTGAATGGCGTGCGCGGATATAGTGGGTGGAGATGGATTTTCATCCTCGAGGGAATCGTTACCTTGGTCTTTGGGGTTGTCTTCTTCTTTACGTTTCCGTCCTTCCCCGAGGAGGCGACTTGGCTGTCAGAGGATGAAAGAGCATACGTCAAGGCGAGACTGCAGGCGGACCAAGGACGCAACGGGGCTGAACGCAATATCACCTTTGCGGATGTGGTGACGGTTATGAAGGATTACAAGATTTGGCTCGGCGGCTTCATGTACTTTGGCATGATCGTTCCGGCCTATGGATATGCCTATTTCTCGCCGACCATTATACAGAGTTACCACTACGACGCCATCCAGACGCAGTTACGGTCGGTCCCCCCTTGGGCGGCATCCTTTGGGTTTGGCATGTTGGTTGCCACGGCAAGTGATTGGAACAGACACCGCTTTCTTTATGCGCTATGTCCCATCTTTGTCGCCATGGCCGGGCTGGCCATTCTTCTCAATGTACACGACAACCTTGATCTGCAGTATGGAGCTCTATTCTTGACGTGTTTGGGCACATACTCGGCCATGCCCATTATTGTCTGCTGGTTCAGCATGAATTTGGGAGGTCATCGTCGACGCGCTATCGGGACGGCATGGCAGATTGGTACGTCGACTTTCGATCTATTCCTTGGTGGTGCATGCTGATGATCAGATATAGGCTTTGGCAACATTGGCGGCATCATTTCCACATATTCATTCCTGTCGAGTGACGCGCCCAACTTTTACCGAAAGGGTTATACTATCTGTCTGGCCTTTCTCAGCTTTTCCGCGGCGAGCACGGTGGCCTATGCTATTGCGATTACGTGGGAAAATCGGAAAAAGGAAAAGGCGATTCGGGAGATGGACATGACGGATGATGAGAAAACGGAGCTGGGGGTGAGTATCAATTATCATACATTGTAAGAACAACGCTGACGTTGGTGAGCAGGACCTGAATCCCGAGTTTCGCTACATGTTGTGATTTGAAGGAACTAGGGGAAGACCAGGGGGTTATGATTTATGATAGGTGGGCGTGATCATATTAACATTGAAGCGTGGAGTTCCATGTGGATTCATTTTATTCGTTGGTGTTCAAGTAATTGGTAGGCAGGGCATTTGGGCAAAAAAATCGACGAGTTTCTTGCCGAGGACAACCGAAGGGTGATTGGGCTGGCGAACGCCAAGCTATCAACTGAGAGACATGACAACGAGATATTTCCATGTCGATCTCTCGGCGGGACTATATTGCGCCGAAGCTATCTTCCGAAGCGTAAGCAATATTTTCGTGGGTATTTATTGTCCTGCGGCCGCTCGTTATGTCCTAGATGGTCTGTTTCACAAGAAGTAGCGAGGCCGACGAATATCCTTGTCAACGTCTTCCAACTTTCCATCCGCTATCTGCTCTCATCTACCTTACCTTACCTATTTATCGACCTACAACTCTAGCTCAATAAGTACTGGACGTGCAATAATGCATCTGCCGGGTGTATTTGTCACTATCTTGACATTCCTGGCCCTAGTCATGGCCGCCCCCGTCCCCGTCCCGCAGGATAACCCCGATTCAGTCCGCATCACTTCTGTGTCTACGCCTGGCGGCGGCAGTGCCGACTCGGTGCGCATTACTTAGGCAGTTAAGATCTAGGGCTTTGTATGGATACCTGAGTACCTACCCTCGGGTAATAATATGTTGTGACGGGCGAGACATGGCAGTTAGTTAAGTAGTTAGGGGAGAGACAGCGGAGAAGGAGAACTTTTGTTTTTACAGCCTGGTTGTCTGCGACGAATCTGGGCACACGAAATTTCCTTTTTCGTCTGTAGGGCATCTAGGGCACCTGCCGTGACTCATATCTAGAAGCCTCCTAATGTTGCTCATATTAACAGTTATCATCTCCTGCACCTCCTCGGCCACAGGTTCCTCCGCAGGCTTGCCGGCGACCCTCCTTCGCTTAGAGACCTTCCTACTGGCCTCCTCCGCTGTAACGATGTCTTCTATACGCGCAAATCTATCGTTAGGAGGCTCGCGTACCTTCCTTCTGGTATAGGGTCTTGTGGCGCGTTGGTCTTCTTTTAGGCGGTTGTTTTCGGCAATTAGAATTGCCCTCTCTGCAGCCCCTGCACCCAGTGCCTTCTCAGCCTTTCGAAAGAGTGCCCTCACACTCCTATTCTGGGGAGATAGGTGATCCTCGAGGGTATCTAAGACCTGGCGAACATCCTGAGACCGCTTGGGGGTAGCGAAAAGGGGTGGTGTGGCGATGGTATTGACTGAGGAGGTGGGGGGTCGTGCTCGGGGAGGGGCCCCATCTCCCACCAGTGCCTCGGGGTCATCCAGTATAGCCGACGGCTTGTACGGCCATATACCAGTTCTCTTAAAGCCGCTCCTGATGTTAGCAATGGTACAGGCTCGCCGTGATGCCTCCCTATAGCAAAGAAGAAAGCGTTGTTTGTTAGCCGGTGCTGACGACCTGCAGTGAGCCAGGGGCTTGGTTGCTTGCCTGAAGTAGGTTTTAAGGGGCGAAAAAACATTCCTATCCAGGGGCTGTGACTTATGGGAACTGTGGGGAGGTAGATATAAGAGCTGAACTTGGTGTTGTTGGCAGAGGTACATAAACTCCGTGCTCTCGTGACTGCTGTGTTCGTTGAGGACGAGCAGGCGCCATTCTGTTTCATTTGCCGGCTTCGTTTGAGGAAGGTAAACCTCCTTTAACCACTTTAGGAAGATTTCGGCGTTGCTCCATCCTGTGAGAGAGTGGTCGTACTTCCAATCTCGAAGATCCTCCTGCTCCGAAAGAAAAGGGGGGAACCATTGGCCCTGGAGCGAAGCGCCGGTGAAGATGATGACCGGTGTGAGCCTGCGGCCCTCAGCCGTAACTGCCTCTATTATAGAGACCCACGTAGTGTTGTCAGGTCCCGTAACTACTGAGTGGTCGGTTAGGGAGTCCCCTATTACAGTACTGGCCGTTGTTTCGGTCTCCTGCATACCGTGCTCATCAACGTTGACGACGTTGCATGGCTTGATGTTTTTAACGCGCAATTGCTCGCCCAAACGGTGGAAGAAATCTTCGTACTTGGTACGAGTCGATCCGGGAACTCTTTCTCTTTCTAACAATATCAAAGGTTTTGTTTTGACTCGAGTGTGGCGGTTCAAAAAGCGGTCCGGCCATCCTAAGCTAGAGTGAGCTGTGGCTGATTTGCCATAAACTTACCCTGAATTTTCCATGAGCTAACGGTGATCTAATACCTACACGGCCGCTGCACAGCCTCAAACGCCCGTGTTTAGTTCTCCCGGTTAAAAGTTATCTGTCGGTGGAAAGTAGATGATGGGTAATTCGTAGGAATGACTCCCAGGCAACAATTCCAAGGTCGCCTCCATTTGTGTGATGTCAAAATTGACAAGTTCGGAATGCTGCAGGTGTTTTAGTCGATCATGCCTGGATGTGGGAGGTTGTCCGGCTGTAACTTGAATCAGGTGTGAATGTGGTTGCAGTCGAAGCAATATAGGTGACGGAAAACCATTCCGGCTGCCACACTGCTACTCGCATAGACAGACTTCCGGCTTTGCTGTCATTTCGACTGCCTGTGGCTGTGAACATTGCTGCCTGGCAGGGTTTGCCGCACCTCGGGGCTAAACTCACGCGGCCAACCCAACTTCCGGGAGTCGGGAGCGGGGCCTCCGTGGATGACCCAGCTACATCCTATAGAACCAGCTGGCTCTTCTGCTTCAGCTTTTCTCACTCAGTTCAAGGTACTTGACCCTTATTCTTCTTCTTCGCCTCCTTTCGACGGTATTGTATTGGCTCTGACAATGTCATCCCCTGCGATAATGAGCTTCTGCAAGCTATGCAGTGAGATCGACTTCAATTCCTTATTCTCCGCCTCATACGATTTCTCTACAAATCGATCTGGTGTTTTCATAAGAATGGTTGATCATATTGCGGACTCGGAGGCAAGGGAAAACTGTGCACTCTGCAGGTTTATGTGGGAAATGCGGATTGATAATGCCCGACTCAAGATCGAGGACTCGGCGAATGAGGAGAAGTATTGCCTACGCGCCTTTTCGGCTTTGGATTACTTCTGCGCGACATACAATGGACCTAAGGTACCGCATCAAGCTAAATACCTCAGTCAGCTATCGACTCATATCGCCATGGCTATCGTGCCAACCGGGTTCCCCGACAAGTTGCCACGCTATCCCCAGTTGCCCGAATCTGCGACTTGGTCTGAACTTTACAATTGCCGCTTCATATTACAAGGTATCCCAAACCCGACTTCTACTGAGGGTTTTTTTGGACGGAGGCTTTCAGAACAGAAGGTCGACTATGGTGCGATAGACGAGTGGCTATCTTTCTGCGACAAACACCACCAGGGAACTTGCCAAGGTTCATCGAAATACAGACCCAAGGGCTTCAGTGTCATTGACTGCAGAGGCAAAGGTGCAAAGATCTATCGCCCAAAACCGCAGGAGTCTATCAGGTACCTAACATTGAGCTATGTCTGGGGCACCGCCGCGGCTGAACCCGCCACCAATGATGTCCTCCCCGAACAACTACCACTCGTTATAAAGGATGCCATTTCTGTGACGAAAGAGCTGAAATTCGGTTTCCTATGGATCGACAGATACTGCATAGATCAGAACAATGCAGAGGAGAAGCACATCCAGATTCAGAACATGCATTCGATATACGCCGATTCAGTTTTCACGATCATCGCTGGGGCCGCAAACGATCCCAGCTTCGGCTTACCAGGCGTGTCCTGCAGGGCTCGAGAGCGGCAACCATCAATTGACCTTGGGGTCTGTACTCTGGTATCCGCACCCCGAAAACATCGGGTGCATTGGTCAATATGGTATACTCGAGCTTGGACGTACCAAGAAGGTCTTCTCTCCCGACGTCGCCTCGTCTTTGACCCTGATCAAGTCTACTTCCAGTGCAGAGGTATGCAGTGTGCCGAGGGCATAGCTCTACCTTTAATATCCTTGCATAAGAGGAGGAAGGACAGCTTCTTGGAAAATTTCCAGGCCTTTCGATTCTTTCCGCCAAGAGGCGTCGGCAAATATGCAGGGGATTACTGGAAACGCGTTTCTGAGTATCGGAAACGGTCACTGTCATTCCAATCAGATGCGTTGAACGCATTCCTCGGCATCATCGGCAGTTTTGAGGCGTTCGTTCCACCAGTCAGGCATTTATGGGGCCTTCCACTACTTGGCCCCGAGGTTTTCACGCCTCCAAAACGCAGCAAGTCCGCAATCTTCTGCCACAGCCTTACGTGGGTTTCTCATGACTATGGCCCCATAGCATATACGCGCCGTACATGCTTTCCAAGCTGGTCATGGGTGGGGTGGGATACTATGGCTAATTACCATTACCTTTCGACTAACCCTATTGACTCAATTTTGTCCGGATCTAAGATCAAGGACGAGTACAACTGCGACACGGAGATAAAAATTTACACGCAACACTCGGACGAGATTCAGCTTGACAAGCTTTCCGGTTGGCCTGCGGAGATCCTCAGTGCTGCCTCAGCAACTCTTCTCATTGAAGCACGCATACTGAAAATCAGACTTGGCATGGAGGAGGACAAATTTGTGCCGAAGCACAGAATACTACATCCACGGAGTCATTCTAAAGTGCACCTTGACAAGAATCCGAGTGATGATGCTTTGTTTCGCGAGAAGCTGCAAGGCGAGGGGGAGTTTTTGGCCGTTGTACTTTGCTTTGTCGAGAGGACGTATTCTGAGACGCAAACCAAGCTTCTCATTGTTGAGTTCAACCAAGAAAAAGCGGCATATGAACGAATCGGTATCGCCAAGCTTGACTTTGTTGGGGGGATTGATGTCATTTGCCCCGGAAGGCAAACACTGCGGTTGGTATAAGGGCAGTGCGCAATCATGATTTGGTTGTTTGTAACCAGCTAGTAGTATGGGCTGCTAGTAATATATAGTTCTCCGAGGCAAGGATGTGTCATATGAATGTCGGCTCATCAACAGAACTCTCTAAGTAGGTACCTAGGCAAGGTACCCACCAAGAACGTACCGTCCTTAACCTATTCGCTTCCAGTCGTTATCGTCAATTCTTTTCGTTGCCTAACTATCTCAGTTACCAAATGTTGGACCATAGTTTGAATCCAACGAGTGCTGTGCTGTTGAACTTATTGCCTATTAAATTGTTCACCTATCAACTAGGTGTTGCAAATCTTTGATCCCAATGGTATCCCTGCGCCCAAATCTGACCCTTAGGTCAAACTCTCCAAAAATCTACACGGACCATATTTATCTTTCATTATTACGATGTCCTTATTGTAGGCCGATTCCCTGAACAGAAACTCCATGAAGAATCGGTGCGATCGAGCCGATTAGATACTTCGCTCGTTCTTGCACCCCCCGAAACCTTCTAGGGCCAGGTTCCCCTATCAATAGCATCTAAGAGCATATCAGAAGACTCCCGCAGCTCTCGATCAAAGTTCCTGTCGGCTACTAACATCTACAAGGGCCTACTGTGATGGAGCTAGCCCCACCCCTGGCTAGTATTTCCAGCCAGCCCTCCACGCAGCCTTTCTTTCTTTCTTTCCTTCCACAGTACAGAGCATGCAATAGATCACCAGTTTGCTTTCTGCTTTGCGTGCCTCACAAATTGCCAAACTGGCCCTTGGCCTGCCACATCGATGAAGCCTGACGGCACCGGCTATGGCGCGCCCAGCTCTTGTGAAGGGGTGAGGCAAAACGAATTTAGCACGCCGGGTGTCTCAAAGGTAGTTTACACAGCCATACCCAAGCTGGAGAAGTCTGCTTCGCACAGCGAGGCATCCCAAGCGGGCAGGCTTTAGAAAGGAGTATCGACACGGACCCTTGGGAATCGCGGATGGGTCGCTGGTAATGTGATGGCCTCCAGCAATGCCACAAACAGCTGCAAGCGGGGAAGAAAAATTGCCTTTCTGCTAACAATCGAAAACGTTGTTATAATGTTCTAGCATATTGAAGGCGCTTTCATGGGTCTGACTCACCTTATCCCGGAAGACAGGGCTGTCAAAATCTGTCCAGGTGCCGTCCTTCTCGGCGCGAGTTGTTTCTCGCATCAGCATGTTTTGACACCGTGCCTGGTCTTGACGTGCCCGGCGAGAACGTTCTTCAGCCCGATTATCACCTGTGCCTTTATAGCGCGCTCCTTGTTGTCACAAACCATCTTGTAATAGAATGATTCGACCACCACTACGTCTGCAGCTTAGGCATAAGCGCGTTCATGGTCTTCTCGACGGTTTTGGGTCGCATAGGGGTTTGGTCCGGTCCAGTTCGCCTGCAGCTGTTGACGTGTTGCCGCAGGCCATTGGGCGTATTGTGGATTCTGAGCATATTGCTGCTGTCCGTGCAGTTCTGGCTGCCAGGGCGGATGGGGTTGCCGCGGGATTGGTTGTGGCTGGGAGTAGTAAACTGGGAGAGCCGTCGGGTCGGACCACATCGGGTGGCGAATGACCGAGGTGAGGAGGGCGAGCACGGCCACCATGACCCAGAAGTCAAGAATCGGGCGGAGAATGCTTTGAACAACCTGGACTTGTTCATAAGGCCATGCGAGGCCAAGAGAAGACTTGATGTCGACGGCGAGGACAAAGGTGCACCGGAGGAGCCAGAGAAGTGAGGCAATGACCAGAAGCGTAGGTACCTAAAGTCATAAATCACTACAGGTACTCAAAGAGGTAGGAGATAGTATTGACCTACATGACCGACGAAAATGTCGATTCGCCCCTTCACTTTCCCCACGGCGTAACTCGCGGCCCCCACAATGCTCGCAGCGAGCAACACAAGCACCACGTCGACAATGATGAGCAACGGGGCCATGGACGCCTTTGTTGGCAAAAGGGCACCGGGGACCAGTTTGTCTGTATCTTCATCTGCATTTCTCATGCTCCTGGACCAGAACACGACGGCGAGGATTACCAGTATTGCGCCGCCAATGACAGCGACGAACCGGAGGAAGCTCCACCATCTCAACCGTTGCCATGCGGTATATAGCACAGCCAGTGTGATGAGGTACATGGTGAGTGTGGTCAGGATAGCCGCGACCTGGAGGAAGAACGAAGCGGACAGCCCCAGGTAGACTCCCGCCCCCCTGGAGACCTCAACCTGAATCCGCCCTGCTGCGGTAGCGGCAATGATTGAATAGCTCGCCGAGGCAAGACTGATACCCAAGACTGCAGCAGGCATGGCCGCCCGGAGAAAGCGGTGGGAGAGCGGGATGGGCTGGTACCATGTCCCCTTTGCGATCGCGCCGCGCATGCTTACAACCCAGAAAAAAACAAGTGGTGCGAGGGCGATACCGGCAAGGCCCGCGCTTGCGGCCCGGCCTCCTACGGAATCGAGACTGCTCATGGTGAAGCTATTGCGCAGGTTGTCGAACTGGGGTGCGACATTAAAAAAGATGGTGTGGGAGTTGTGGAGCGGCCCTAGTGCGGGAAGGAACGGGCCAGGTGGTGCATTTTGTATACGATCGCCTAGGCAACAAGAGGAAGACAAAGAATGGTAGATGGTGCTTTTTATTATTCTGTCCCTGTAATGCGTTATTATAACCACAGATAATTACTTCTCCATTACTTGTCCTTTCAATAAGGACCTTACTAATGTCTCCAATGACTGAAACTCCTTTGACAGTAATTCTTCCAAGAATTTTCTGTAGAATTCTCAGAAATGCCAGGTCACGGCTGGTTAAGTTCAGCTTATGTATTCTAGTTACTAAACCTGTTAATATAAAGACGCCTTACCTTCCTAATGGCACCCAGGGCTTACTTAGTCGTATTACGGCGTGCACAGCTAGACCCACCCAACTGTGCCAACCCCCCACAAAAGGGAGTGCAATTCCAAGGTTGCTTTCTTGGAATTGTAATGTAGATCTTATACACCAGTCGACCTTTGACCAGCCGTGACAAGTCGCTAACCCCTCAGCATCCTGTCCCTTCTTCATTTCTGCAATCATCGCTAAGCCTCGCTACTAGACCCCAATAAAGCCATTTCTTTAACCATATTGAAAAGATATTCCAGGGAAACTGCTCCAAGATCTTAATATATATAAAGCTTATCCCTAACAATCTCACCATATAAGCCCAGGTACTCATAACCTTCTTACCTCAAATATAAGCTTATCATATCCTTTTTCCCCGGTGTTTGCTGGCTCCGGCGCCGGGGGCCAGGTGCGCTGTCGGCGTGGGACCGTGTGGGTGCCCGAAGCTTCGATGATGTTCCGGGAACTGAGTTCTACGAAGTGAAGGAGCGAGGCAAGCTGAGCTTCTATTATATAATATCTGAGCCGTGGTTTTCGTCATCATATTAGTCGAATGATTTCCGGAGCTATCCGTCGAGCGGCCATTGGGCGATGGCATAACACCTGCCAGGGGAAAAAGGAAATTCAACAATCCAGGTCACCATCTTTTCCAACTATCCCTACAGGCCCTAACGGAGCCTTGATCGTTGAATTTGCCGTAAAAAATAGACCAATTTTGCTTTTTTTTCCGGGCGTACATTGTTAATTTACCACCCTCTACCCTACGTAATACTTGGTAGTGGTAGTGGTGGTGGTAATGGAGGTGGATGGGCGGGGCGGCCAGTAGGGTCGGCCCTGCCCAGCAAGGCAAGGCGGCGGCTTCGCTTCGCGGTTTCGATGTGGCTTAAAGCCCACATTGACTTGGTATTTTATATAATTAACTGCCTTGGTATCTACCGGCCTACATAAGGTACCTAGGTAGGTATCTGTGAGAGCTTAACTCTCTCTTCTTTTTCCTCCGTCATTCGTTCAATATCAAGGAGGTCTCCTAAATTAAAATTAAAAATTACGTTATTGCAATACTTGATTCCCCTCCCCTACCCTACTTGGCGAAAGCAGTGTGAGCGGGCGTGTGTATCTAATGTACCTAGGTAGATGGGTACGAACCGGTGTACATAGCCCCCAGGGGGGGGAGGGGGGTAAACCTGCCCCATTGCATTCTACCTTTCCCTTTCCATCCATTTTATTTCACCAAGGAATACGCAAATAAACCTCGGTAGTTGGGGGCGGTATGCCATTTCATTTTCCATCGCGCTTCACCACTCTGGTGGTTGGCTCTATTGGCTTCTCGTTCGGTGATCACGTCGGCCAAAAAAACGCCCCTGTTTACAACAAGGACCGTGTCAGCCACCAAGACTTCGAAATCCCAGCAAGCCACACTTTGGCCTTGAGCCAATCTTGTCCTTGTTTTTTTAACCCTGGATCTGTATGAACTCAATGACTACCTAGGTAGGTAGGTAGGTAGTTAGTTAGTTACGATTCAGTTTTGGGCAGGCAGAACCAGGCAGGACCAGGCAGAGCCGCTACATGACATTCTGCGTGTGAAAGACATAAAGACGCTGTCTCTGTACATCAGCCTGTTGCCCATCAAAAAACTGCAGCAAGCTTTGATATTGTGAGAAATGGGGAAGAGTAACTCCGGTTACTTGGCTCGTTGCTTCAGAGTGTCTAGGCCACGATCTCTCTGGGCTTTCAATATCTCCACTTGCTCGGGCAATGCAACAGCTTCACAGCAGAGCCTCACAGCAGATCTTCCTTTTCCCTCCCCTTGCCTTTCAGAAAGGAACATTCGCTATGGATCCGAATCCTAGCAGGGAGCTATCCGCCCAGTGGTTGAACCCAACCGACATCCTCTCCCTCCTCCTGCTCATCGGCGGAGACGTGGTGCAAAAGGCCATCGCCCAGCTATTCGGGGTATCCGTGAGGCCCATGAAGTCCCTGCCGAGAATCTTTCTCACCCCGGTCGCCTTCTCATTTGGATGGGTCGGCTACGCCGTCGCTACTCTCGCCTCGGTCGTTGGCGATAAGCAGTTGATGCCAGGCATCTCCGACTGCCCTTCGATTGTCATCAACTGCAAGAACGGCTACCGTCGAAAGAACTGCTCGTGGCTCCTCGGGCGTATCCTTCGCGATGGGGAGACGAGGGTTGGATCGGAAGTGGAAAGGAAAGAGAAAGCGGGGGGGCCGAAGCGAAAACGAAAGTCGGGGCTACAAAGAGTCCAGACGTGGAAAAGTCGGCTGGAACGGAAGCGGTCACTCCTGCTGCTGAAACAACGACAGTTGCTGCCCCAGAAACAGGTGAGAAACGACGGCTCATCTATCCGCATCGACATTTTCGAAACAGACAGCGCGCCCGACCCCGTAATTGACTTTGTATGGATCGTCGGGTGGGTCGTCATATTGGCCCAGCTTTTGATATCCATTGTGCCTTGGGTCCGGCACGAGAATTGGGGTGTCTTTCTCGTCACTGTCGCCGGCACTGCCCTGGCGCTCCTGACGAGTAGCTTGAGGCAGTGGAAGCTAGAAAAATGGCCTGGTCGCAAACTGAACAAGGATGGCAGGAAGGAAAATAAGACGAAGTCGGTGGCCCTCACCCGGGGAAATGGGCATCGCTATGTCATGGCCATTATTGGGAAAGACGGAGCCTGGGATCTCGAGAACTTTGCCACCGCTTCCTCGAAGACCCTGGGCGAAACTGTTTGGTGTCTCTGTGCTCTGGCCGCCTTGTGGGTGTGTCTCCTCATTAGCGTCTCTGGGCTACGGCAAGATACATGGTTCTTCATCATTATTGGAGGAATCGGCATGCTGCAAAACATATATGCAAGCGCTGTGCAGAGGAGGTCGGATTGTTTTGGTTTCAGGTTGAAGGCTTATGCGGAGCATCCAACGATCATCGGCACCCCGAGCAAGGACAGAGACGACGGTTTGGGTACCGATGATGACGTTGAGGAAGATGAGACGGTCTTCGATGTTCAACCAGGACCGGAAACGCTGTCTGGAGTCCGCGGCGCATTGCGGGAGCTGGAGAAGATTATCCCGGGTGCTGGATGCTCACTGATGCTTGATTTTTTCCCCTACTATTGTGAAGTACGAGCCCGAGAGGTATGCAACGGATTGGGAGAAAAGATTTTGGAAGAAAGCGTTTCGGAATCTCAAGCCGATGCCTTCATCAAAGAGAACGGTTCCTAATACAGGTTCAGAGATGCACGGATAGTCGGGGATAACCGACCGTGCTGTTTCACGACCCTAAAATCGACGAACACCCCTGCTCATAGTCACGTGACTCTTCGTTACGTTTGATCAGTCTAGATCAGCCCCGGCTCAGCTTCGGCTAATATTTGCCCATTGAACAGCACAGCATTCCGAGAAGATGCAGTTTTAGCCGAAGGGCCCAAGAATGGTCCTGTGGAAGGAAAGGGCCCAAAATTGGGACATTTGCACCCGCAATAACCACCACCCAGAACTTCATGGACAATTCGTCCAGGCCTTCCGCTTGGTAATGCTTATATCTATTACTAGTCGTTGATCCGGGGGATATTTAGAAGATGCCTTTGCTACTGGGCGTTATCAGGAGATGAAGGACATTTCGTACATTGAGACCATTTAGTGCTTGTTAAATGACTGTATTTAAAAAATATCAGATAAGATGCGATTTGACCATGGGAGCCGAACTGGCGTAGCCAGTGCAGCTGGTGTGGTCGAGGCAGTTTAGTTGCTGTGGGTCAATGTTTCCACACATTGCCACCCACCACAACTATAATATGAGCTCCCTAGCAGAGCCAGAGAGCACAATACAAGCAAGACAAGTAATACAATCACTTCGAACTCATTCAATCCAAGGCGCCGTGCTTCTGACATCAGACTGTTAATTATTGGATTTAATATGCAAACCAAAGTTCAAAGTTATATAACGTGCATGATAAGCGAGCGACGAAATTTCCACGTAACGCAACCCCTCTACCTTTGATCTTCAATTCTACCACAATAAGCTATGGCTACCCCCTCAAAACAAGCCAGGATGCTTTTGGCTCTCAGAACAACTAAAAACAGCCAAGATCCCAATATCCTAACCATATCCAAAGCATACAATGTTCCAGAAGCAACACTTCGCCACCGACGCGCCGGTCGGCCTTCGAGATGTAATATACCGGCCAACTCACGTAAGCTTACGGATTTGGAAGAGAAAACAATTGTTCAGTACATAATTAAGCTATATACACGCGCATTCCACCCCCGGCTTTCATACGTGGAAAATCAAGCTTTGGTCCACCGCTATCAGCCAATCTGCATGGGGAGCTATATTGCATGGGTAGCCCAAATTCTGGCAAGATTGGTTATGTCCCAGAATTGAAACCGCATGGAAAATATTTCCGAATGCGAGCTGCGTCCTGGGCAGTCTCATCAAATCTCCTCCGCTCAGTACAGATATGACAGCTGCAGACACCTGGCACGGCTGCACCGACAGGAGAGACAGAATTCGTGTTATAATAATTGGTGGAAAGGTTGGGCCAGATTTGGGCCGCCAGCCCGTGCTTTTGTCTGCCCAGTGCTTAGGCTATGCAGTGAAACTGTTATGGGGCCCAGAATTGGGCTCGTTCGCCAGAGCGCTGAGCTGTGTCGGACTACTCGTCAAGGCGCCACAGCGTCTAGGCAAGTCTCTGGTCCGAGTTTTGGCCTAGAATATACCAGTACATGCCCTGGGATGGTACATAATACCCCAGCTCGAATTTTGGGATGGTATATGATATCCTAGCTCGGATTTCGGGATAGTGCATGATAGCCCAGCTCGGAACTTAGGACGGTACATAATATACCAGCACTGATAGGATGTCCCATAATATACTAGTATACGATGGGATGCTTCAGAATATACTGGTATATGCTCTGGGATAGTACACAATATGTATAATTAACCTGGACCGTTCTGGACCTAGCCCGATGATACGTGCTTCTTAGCTGCGTCCTCTGCCCGTTATCATTCCTGGGTTTCGGGAGGATGTAGTCGAGGCTTACTATGAACGGCATTGTTCTAAACCTACTCCTCTAAACCTACTCCTCTAAGCCTACTCCTCTAAACATGTTCCTTCTCTTCATGTGATTTTGCCCCGCGCGCCCTTGACCCAATGCCCGGCGGGGAATCTCCTTGGTTTCATCGCCATCATAGCTTTGAAGTCGAAGCCCTCGAGGCCTGGACATCCCTCGTCTTGTACCCAGGCTGAGGGCCCGGGTCACCAACCCTAGGACGAAGAAACCACCCGGGCTGAATCTCAATTATCTCTTCTTGTGTTATCTTGGACTTCCGCTCGTTTATTACCATCATGCGCTGGTCCCAGTCCCGGCTCGTCCCGCACCATCCCCACTCCTCAATCTTCTCGTCGCTGAGCCACTGCGACGACGGTGTCGCTGGCGGGTCCATCGCATGGTAGCTCTCGTCCCATGGTCGTACCGCAGCTCTGGCTTGCGCCGCGACTTTGGCTTGCCCTTCCGGGTCGGGACGGAGACCAAATGCGGCCGTCTCACGGGCCTCGAGAGCCATGACAAAGTCGGCTGCCGTTTCGAGCGTCGTCATGACGGCGTCTGCCGACCCGCCGAGCTTTGTCGATTTCTCGGCGATGGAGTCGAACGTTATTGGTGCTGATAGGTTATCCTCGATGCCGGTGCGGACTAAGCACACTTTCATGGTGCCGACGTCGGACGAGTCTTCGCCTTGGTGGCTGTCGGTGTTGATGACGATGAGCAGCGCTCGGAAGAGGTGCTGGATTTGGTACCATTCGTGATCGTCAAGAAACTCCTTGTCGATACCAGGCCTGAGTGGTTGCTTGGGGTGGGTCTTATCTTTCTCCTCGTAGAGAGTCCGTAGCTTGTCAACATTTGCGCAGAGAGCCTTGTTCATGGACAGCAGCGCATCCAGGGTTGTCTGGGATGGACAGGGTCCTGGGTCGATGCCAGGGAGGTCTCCGGGTGCAATCATCTTGCAGAGGAATCGCTCGTGTTGAATCTCGCTTCGGTAAGGCCGGAACCAGCGTCGGTACAAGTAGTTGTGCACAGCGTGGGCGAGATTGCGCCATCGCCCCGGTGGCTGTATGACAGCGTAGATGGGGACTGTTTTGTTGCACGTGTCGCGAAACTCATCGCAGTTCATCTGGAGATCATCTCGGTCATCAAACGATGGCTGGTACATGTGGTCTCCGTTGCGTCGATAAATCATTTCTCGGTGGTCCCGTTCCTGGCCGGTGCGATATAGCCAGAGCATCTCGTCGACGGTAAATTTATCAAGTGGTTTTTTGTCCCCGTAGGGGGGCGTTTGGCACATTCGCTCTTTCTCTGAAAACATTTTCATGTGTCTCTTGGTGATGAGGTGTGTAAGAGAGCTTGTGGGGAGAATGGAAAATACAGTGATGGCTGATTTCCTGGGACTTCCGTTGATTTTATAAGCGTCCAGGCAATAGAGTTTTTACGCCACTTTCAGTCCAATTTTGCCACTCTCCTTGATAGTATTTAGCTTTTTGCCGTTGCCTTCCAGTCAGATGCGTGTATTTGACATTTTTTCTTATTTTTACGGCAACGGTGTAGCCAAAGCCAGGCGTCTTTGCCTCAATTGTTGCAACTGATGCGCCGGTATACGTGGGTGGAAGCGCTGCGAGCCCCCAGACTTGAATGGACGCGATGACCTCAAATTTTCGATTTTTTTTTTCTCTCAAATTTCAATACCCAACCGAGCCGGGTGTCTCTATCTGCAGTTGTCGCGGGTGGAGCTACTTTGGAGGGGTCGTTGTATGGCATGTATATGTGATTAGAAGGGGCAGGAATGGCCAGCCCCAGCAAGGCGACGACAAATATCCCGAGAAAGAACGAGGCGAGCATACTGTTTTGATCTATTCCTTGAGAGCTGGAATTTCCCTTTTCCCCTCGCCTGGCGCAACGAAAAGCCGCAATCACAAATCAGCTTCTCGTAGCCACATTGCGGCCATCCGACGCGACGATCCGGTGCGAATCTTTGTCAATTGGATCAACACTGACAAACCAGCAGAAATACGTCGATATCAGAGTCGACGTTGGACCGAATTTGCCACCATGTTCACTCGAACCCGCAGGAGGCTGGCCAGTCGGCGGTTAGCTTTTTGAACGACGGAAATGGACAACTCTGGGTCCCGGGATTCGGCCTTCCCGTCGACCACCAGCTCGCCGCAGAGCACCGCTTCGCCCACGGGTAGCGACTGGATATAGCTGCGCCTGACGGTCAGAGAGATGGCGATGTTCGGGTTGATGAACGACAACGCCGACGAGCCTGGACGGGCCATCCCCCACGACCAAGCCGTCGAAAGATTGCGTTTCCATCTGCTCATGTAAAAGAGGCACGAGCCGGCGGCCTGGGACTGGTGCATCGCCGAGCTTCGCGACAGCGCGCGCGTCTTCGCAGAGACAAAATGTGTTGACGTGCTCAACTCGGTGTCGGTGGTCTCCAAAACGGATGGCCTCTTCTCTGATGAGTTCCTGGCCGATTTAAGTTTCCGCTTCACCATTTGCCCGAGACGCGGGTCCATTCCCCTGTGCCAGCACCGCGTGCAGCGCTCCGCCTTCGTCATGAAGATGCTATTGACCTGATGCTGTTTCCTCTTGTCTACAGTAGCACGCAGGATTCGGTATCAGGCGGACGAACATGGGGAACAGTGTCGGACATGGGCAACAGCATAGATACATGTTCGGGGAAATGGCATACCGTATTCCGTCGAGGGATTGAGAAATAGTTACTGCAAGCCGGCTCAACCCCCCCCCCCCCCCCCCCATTTACTAACCTCTTT
>Ga0247760_1001196_pt1 | contig 25221 bp, 19 predicted proteins | sample UWRJL171409R4_FD_179936 | JGI IMG/M metagenome (GOLD analysis project Ga0247760, IMG submission 179936) | Plant litter microbial communities from Arlington Agricultural Research Station in Wisconsin, United States - UWRJ-L171-409R-4 | ecosystem: Environmental > Terrestrial > Plant litter >... | reverse complement strand
GTCGTAAGTGATGCATTGACTGATTCTTGCCGGAGGGAAGTTCCCCCTGGCAGGCCTGCGCGCTGCAGCCACTATTTAAGCGCTAACCAATCGCCATCGTTTCGCCGGCTGCACCGCACCCATTACAGAAGTAGACTTTTGAAATTATTCCTAGTTACTTTAAATACAAAAACCACCCTACCCCTATTACCGGCGAAGGCTTTATATCTAATTAAAAGTTTAAACCTAAATATAAGGTGTTTATTTCCCTATATCTTAACTAGCCGGTAATTAGTAATTAAAAGATAGCTACCGACTTGCGCTAGCGATTCCCAGACCTTATTTTTACCTTTAAGTAGCTTAGGAATATTTATTATCGATTACGTAAGGTTGCTCGGGGTAAATATATACCTTTCCAATCTATTATAAAGCTTCTCGACGAATTACGGCTTTTATACCAAATTAAATAGGCCGGTAGCGGTTAATTAGATAATTTAAAGGTAGAGGGTCTCTTTTGGACTACCCTATAGACCGAGTTGTAGTAGGTATTAAATTCCTGGGTTTAGTTTTATAATAATACCTATAAAATAAATAATAAGGGCCTGGCTTTCTTTTAAGTTATAGGCTGTAATAGCCTTAGTTTAAGCTTTAGCTACGGCTTTGGCTTAATTAATTTAAAGACCCAGGAAGGCTTTAATTGGTTTATAAACGTAGTTAATAGTATACGCGAGAGGATTAAAGCTAAGGCGTTAAAGATTACAATTACGGATTTCGATAAGACAATGCGTAACGTTATTGCAAAAATTTACTTTAAAATTACGCCTTAGATTTGTATTTTCTACCTTAATAAGAACGTTAAGCTTTATATATAGAAGAAGTGGGATAAATTAGTCGTTTTTTAAATCGCTAGCGTAATTACTAACCTTTCTTGTACCGCTGATAACCCTATGGTTACGCCGTTAAGCGTATAGCCTTAAGAAGATACCGACCTAATCCTCGAGGGTTAAGAAAGAATTACTAATTGCACCGTTACTAATATAGTTATAAATAAGCCGTTTCTTCGCATTAAGGGCGTAATTGAATATTTTATAACCGGTCTTTATAAGTTATGGACTTATATAGTATACGTTGCTACTAAGGAGGATTTTAATTTGGCTTGGGAGCGGCTTTAAGCCTTCTTTCTGGAATAAAAAGCGGTTTTTTAATATCTTAACGATTCCTAGCTTCTATTTTAGCTTTAATAAGTTTATTATAATATATTTAAGAACCTTAACTTTAGCGAGCGTATTATAAGCCCTGTAAAATTGGTTAATTACTACTTAAAGTCTTTTATAATTAACGATAATAGTACTATTAAGGAGATTATTATATAAGTATTATATATAGTAAAGGTAATAGAGGTGCGAATTAATAAGGTGTTGAAATTACAGCCCAGTTGCCCTGTAGCTACAGCACCCTTGGGTGCTGTAGCCTAGTTGATCTACTGCCCTGGGAGTGCTGCCGACTGCACTATGGCAAAGTGCAGTCACCACAACCACGGGGAGTTGGTGTTGTGGTTCAGGGGGGCTGCCAAGCCCCCTGGACCCACTGGAACCCACTAGAACCGACAGGGAGTTCCGAGGACCCACCACCTGTAGGCTTGGCCTACAGGGGTAGACCCACCACCACTGTTACGTCAGCACAGCCAACTCGTTGCCCTAGAATCCTTTAGATTCCAGCGCCAACGTAAGCACTTTTCCCTCTATAGTATAGGCTTTCCTTTTGTGTTTTAAAGCCCTCACCCCCTGTAAGGTTAACCCACACCCACTAAGGGCCCTATAAAGAACCATCTCCCCTCCTGTGTTTCTGGTGTCTAATTCTTTTCCTTTCTTTTACCTCAAGCAAGATAGTTTATATATAGCCTCAGGGCAACCTTTTGACCTTTGTAATCTCTGTGCAAAGCCCACTGTAGTCACCCTGTTACAGGGTATAGACCCCTGTATCTCTACTTATTACAGCAGGTTGGTTTGCTGATCTTAGCTTCCTTTAACCCCATCCCGAGCAATTATCGTATTTCCAAAGCCTTCCGCTACGCCCGTTACAGGGGACTTACCCCCTGTAACCTCCTATACTGGACCTTACTAAGACTAGTCAGGCCATATAATCTAATAAGTTATAAGCCCGGACTTTACAACCCTCGGCCGACCTCGCCTCGTTACCTATAATTGGTAACCATCCTTACAGCGCTTCCACGCCCTCCGCAGGCTATATTGTCTGCCCTCCGGAAAAGCCCACACGCCGGCTAAAGTTGCCCTCAATATGGCCACCAACCCTACTGAAAAGCCCTTACGCCGGCTATAGTTGCCTCCGTAGGTGGTACTATAACCCCTGTATTAGTCACCAACCCTTCTGAAAAGCCCTTACGCCGGCTAGAGTTGCCCCCGTGAGTAGTATTGTGATCCTCGTATTGATTACCAACCCTCTGTTTACGCTACCGGTACTACCTATTATAATTAGTAGGTCAGGTCCCCGTAAGACCATTATACCTCGATCCCCCAGGGGAACAATACCCCCTAATTCCAAACGTATTCAGGAGAACCACCCCCTGAAGAATACCTACGCCTACTAAAATTCAACTCCCTACAGTAATTATTGCTACTAAATATACCATTTGTATAGTAGGTACGTAACCTATATAGTGGGTTGACCCTAACGTATAGCACACCTCTAGTTACCTACTTGCGATCCCCCGGCTCCCTTAAGAACCCATTAACCTAGTTACAGTAGTACGTACGGGAGAGGCGATTCCGTTACGTAATTAGAATTCCGATCGGAAATCAGGTACGATACAATAGCTGATGATAACCTAAATATAGCCTTTGTAGGCTAAGGCCAGTAGCCCGAAGAAGTCCCACCTATTCAGGGCCTAACATAGCAAGTTTCCAAGCTTACTTAGCGCTTTGACAGGTTACTAGTAGTACTGGAACAACAGTAACAGGCCCGGAACATACTAGATACAAACACTTCCGGGGCCTCCCAGAAGGGGGGTAATAACTTAACGGCAACTACTAAAGCCCCTAGAACCACCTATCCTTTAGTAATTCCAGCCGTTAGGGACAAATTTAGCACCCTTACAATTAAAAAACTAGCCAAATAATCTCTCTCCTTACCCGAAAAACAACGCCTATTAGGACCTAAAAACTATTAACAGTAGTTCCAGGCTTTATCGATTCAGTTCAGGGCCCTCCAGATCCCTAATTTCCTCTACAACCTATAGGCGGTTACAGAGCGCTTTAGTAACCCTTAGAAAGCCGCCCTCCTATTAACTTTCCGGAATATACTAAAGGAAGGCCCCCTTGCCACTATAGCCTACAAGGAGGACCCTAGATCTACCTTTAGTCGGCTCCGCTAACAATACGCCCCAACTTAGACTAATCTCCGCAACGAACTCTACTACTAATACCACTCCCTAACCTTCGATAGCAGTACTACTATAATGGACTTTAACGCTATTTTTAATACCTTAGTAGGCCGTCTCAGTGCTTAGGGAGTTGTAATTGTGGAGCAAAACCAAATCAACTACTATTTCAATATTTTAAAACCCCAGTTCCCGCAGTAGGCTAAGCGTTCCAGGGTACTACTGCGACGAGATCAGTGGATTACAAACGCTAACACTGGGTTCTAAAGACCATTTAGCACCCTTACCTTCTTATATTTTCAGGAGGACCTATTTGCTGAAACCCAGAACCCTAGTACCTCTTTAGTACGTACCTTAGCTACACTATAGGCCAACTAGAAGAAGTTTAGGAAGCCTAAATAAGGTTCCAAAGGAGGTAAAGGCTAATAACAGGGCAAGTCAAGAGCCTCGCAAGGCAATTTTAGGCCTAGGGAAGTCAGGAATTCGAAAAAATAGGGCAGTTTTAGTAGTAGGAGGGCGTACAATAGTAATGCCTTTAGTACGGAAGATACCCTTGAAGGTGTTAATAAAACCTACGAGACTAGTACTATTTCTAGTAATTAGGGGGAGCCAGTTACTGTAAAAAAGGCCTTCCCTATTTACTACAACCTTGATTAAGGTACTATATTCAGCGCTGAACCTACCAACCTTAACGATACCTTTAGTGAACCAAATACCTTAATAAACCTTAAACCCCTTATTAGTAACCCCCCTAAGCCCCTTGCGGTTAACCTTTCTACAGGGGGTAATCCTATTAAATAGTAGCTCTTTAATACTGGTTTTACAGTATATATTTACATTAATAAGGCCCTATTTGCAGAGCTACGTACTGGAAAACTGGCTATGGTACGTACTAAAGGTAGCCTAGTATAGTTTTAGGGCATTGGGATAATTAAATTTAAGCCCTATACTGGTACTATTAGGGGTAAGCCTTAGTACAGTACTATCGTACTAAAAAAGTGCCTTTATATTCCAACCTTTTTCGTCAATATCATCAGTAGCCACCGCCTTTATAATTCAGGGGGTATACTTATTAAAAATAAGCTTTATAGCACCTTCAGGAAGCTTATTACCCTGTTGGACTTCAAAGGTTCAGGCTTTTATATCCGGTTACGGGGGTTATAACCCCCTAAAACCAACTATACTTAATAAAACCATAAAAGCATCTGATACTACCACCTATCCAGAGACTAACCTAAAGCCCCTACTGTAATACTACCTATTACAAAGGGGGTAACCCCCTTCTTAGCATACTACAACAGGGCCCAAAGGGGTCCCTTAGCGGTAATAATTAAGGCGGCTAGACTCTGGTACATTCGTTTGGGCTATATAGGGCTGGACCTTTTAAGGAAAACCGCCCTAGTTACTAAAGGGATACCCGATTTTAACAGTATACGCCCTAAATATATAACCTGTAAAAGCTATAATACCGTTAAATTATTACGCCGACCCTCCTCTAAAGCTATTATTAACCCTCCTAACGCGTTAGGGCGGATAAAGGGGAATATATTCGTAATCCGCCCTATACCCCTAAATAATAAACCCTATGGGCTTATTTTAGTAGACCGGAAAACCCGTTTTAAGATTATTAAGCTTATAAAGTCCAAAGATAAGGTTATTACAGAAGCAAAGGCTGCTATAAAGGAGATTAATAATACTTTTAAACGGTACCTAGTATACCTATACTATAATAGAGGTAAGGAAATTAGTAGGCTTAGGCCTTACTTACGTAAAAAGGGTATTATTTTCTCAAAGTCTAGCCCCTACACGTATAACCAAAACAGCCTGGCTAAACGTACTATACGGGTGGTTTTAGAACGCCTTAAGGCTGTAATAGTTGCTTTAGGGCTTCTATTTTCCCTATAAGGATACGTTATAGGCCCTATAGTTAAGCTAGTTAATAGAATAGTAAATACTACTAAGGAGCTTACCCTATACTAGCTCTTCCTCGATAAGTTAATACCCCTATAAGCCCCTTATATCCCGGACCTCTCCAATTACAGGGCTATAAGCGCCGATTATATGGTGTTAATCCCCCCTGAGAAACGTATCCAGTCCCAAAAGCTTACCCCCAGGGGCGTTTAAGGCAAATTACTAGTTATATTAAGCACCCAAACCTACCTAATTTAGCTCAGCTAACGGAAGGTTATTTAAATTAGCTTTATTAAATTATACGAGAACCTATCTACCTACTTATAGGGGCCCCGGGGCCTAACTAACACCCTGGACCTCCCGGATACTACTAAAGATACGGAGGACCAGTACCCTAACTACAATGGCTCTTCCCCCGAGGCGCCTACTAAGTTCGCCCCACTGGTAGTACTACTATGCAAATTAGTTTAATTACCCGCAGCGACCCCTAAGCCCTTTAAGTCCCCTATAAAAGATAAACTTAAGCCTATTATAGTAGAAATCCCAATCCTACAGGCTATTAAGACCTAGCGAAAGGAATTCGAATAAGTAGAAGTTAAGCCTATAAATACCATAGCGGATTTAGTTAACTACCTTATTAATAAAGCTACTAAACAAGCCAAGCCTAATAGCTACTATAACCCCTCCAAACTTACTAAAAACTCAGAGTTTAAGTTCTTTAAGCAAATCCTAAGGCACCCCCTAAAGGACTAGTAATTAGTAGTATACTTTAAGGAGATATAGTAACTATTAACTATTAAAACCTTTTATTTTATTAAGTGGTTTAAAGCCAAAAAGCTACCTATTACTACTAAGTTGATTACTAAACTAAAGAAGGATGCCCAGGGCAGGGTTATTAAGTTTAAGGTCCAATTAGTAGCTAGGGGGTTCTAATAGGTTCCTGGAATCGACTTTAGGGAAACTTTTACAGCTATTACAGTACCGTTAACCTAGCAAATTATATTAGTATTAGCTGCTATTAAGGATTGGGAAATTAAATAAGTAGATTTTATAAAAGCCTTTTTAAACAATAAATTAGATGTAAAGCTTTATATTGAGGTCCCTAAAGGCCTATACAAGTTCAGTCTTAACAATCCTAAGGTATTGGACCTTCTAAAACGGTATAGTTAAGACCCCTCTAAAGATTAAGTTATACTATTAGGTAAAGGACTTTATAACCTAAAACAGGTCTTGTACCTTTAGTAATAAAAGGTCGCGAAGCTACTAAAAACGCTAGATTATAACCCTCTAGCCAGTAACGTAACCACCTATTATAGTACAGTTTATAAGATTATAATAGTTACCTATGTTAATAATTATCTCCTTATTGGGCCCTTTATAACTAAAATCAAGGTACTAAAGGTCCAACTCGGTTAGGTATATAATATAAAGGACCTAGGCCCTACCCGCTACTTCCTAAGGGTCGAAATCTACCGTAACAGGACACGCCGCCTTTTATAAATTAATTAAAAGGCCTATATCGAATAGGCTATTTAGTACTTCAAACTTAACTACAATAGACCGGCTACCCCTTTCTCTTTAGAACTTATAAGGCTTAATTCCTCTTCCAAACCCCTAAATACTACTAAAATCCGGCTATTTTAGCAACTCGTCAGTACTACTATATACGTTATAATTCAAATTAGGCCGGATATAGCGTTTACAGTATAATAGCTTTCCCACCAGTTATAATAACCTACTATTACCTACCTTAAAGCAGCAAAAAAGCTCCTTAGCTACCTATTTTCCAGCGCAAACCAGGGTATTTATTTTAGTACCTTTACTAATCTTACCCTTATAGGATATATTAATAGCGATTTCGCAGGGTATAAAACCACTGCAAAATCTACTTACAGCTACCTATTTACAGTAGGTAAAGGATTAGTTAGCTAAAAGTTAAAAAGGTTATTTATAATAGCCTACTCGACCTTAGAAGCTGAGTTTACGGGGCTTATAAAGGGTAATAAAAAGGTAATTTGGCTTTAGGAGCTATTTTCTAAACTGGAACGCCCTATACAGGGACCCGTTTTATTAATAAGAGATAACAAGGGCGTTATAAATACGGTATACAACCCGAAATACTATAACCGTATAAAGCACACTCTTCTAAAATACCAGGGGATAAAAAAAACCGTTATAAAAGGCAACATCACTGTAACGTATATACCTATAGGGGAGATACTGGTAAACGGGTTAATAAAAGCCCTAACCCTAGCTAAATAAAATTCCTTAAGTTGTTAAATCTTTCTAGGCCCTGTAAATTCCAAAGGGGGTTTATTTCGAACTAAAAGGCGTATTAGGGCTTAGGGCTGTAAAGGGGGTATTAAAATTACAACCTAATTGCCCTATAGCTATAGCACCCTTAGGTACTATAACCTAATTAATCTACTACCCTGGGAGTATTACTAATTACACTATGGTAAAATATAGTTACTATAACTACGGGGAGTTGGTATTATGGTTCAGGGGGGCTGCTAAGCCCCCTGGACCTATTAAAACCTACTAAAACCGACGGGGAGTTCCAAGGACCCACCATTTATAGGCTTAACCTATAGGGGTAAACCTATTACTACTATTATATTAGTATAACCAACTTATTACCTTAAAATCCTTTAGATTCTAGCGCTAACGTAAGTACTTTTCCCTCTATAATATAGGCTTTCCTTTTGTATTTTAGGGCCCTTACCCCCTATAAGGTTAACCCATACCTACTAAGGGCCCTATAAAAAACCATCTCCCCTTTTATATTTTTAATATCTAATTTTTTTCCTTTCTTTTACCTTAAGTAAAATAATTTATATATAGCCTTAGGGCAACCTTTTAACCTTCATAATCTTTATACAAAGCCTACTATAATCACCCTATTATAGGGCATAGACCCCTATATCTCTACTTATTATAGTAGGTTGGTTTGCTGATCTTAGCTTCCTTTAACCCCGTCCCGGGCAGTTATCGTACTCCCAAAGCCTTCCGCTGCGCCCGTTACAGGGGACTTACCCCCTATAACCTCCTATACTGGACCTCACTGAGACCAGTCAGGCCACACAATCTAACATAAGGTACTATTGGGAATAAACACACTGTACAGCACAAGTGCTGTACAGCAGCATAATGTTTATACAGCAGCATAACAATGCTTATAGAATCTAACGCACCTAAATATCTCTGGGGTGAAGCTATTCTAGCCACTGTATATATCTATAACAGAACACCTCACAGTGCCCTGAATTTTAAAACCCCATATGAAATAAAACATAATGAAAAACCTAATATCGATAATATAAAGATCTGGGGCTCAATAACATATTATAAAATAAAAGGTCCTAAAAGATCTAAATTAGAAGCACAAGCTGAAAAAGGTATCCTAATTGGATACGGGGAAAATAATAATAATTATAAAATATACAGCCTGAAATATAAAAAGATAATCTGGTTAAGAGATATAAAAATATTTGAGGGACAGTTTCTTATTGAGAAACAAATAAATAATATACCCCTTCTTGAAGAACCCAATGAACAATTACAAGGCTTTATTATAGAAGAATATAACGATAAAATAAATAATAATAATAATAATAATAATAATAATAATAATAATAATAATAATAATAATAATAATAATAATAATAATATAGGATTAAGAACAATAATAACAAGGTCCCAAATACGTAGTATAAATTCTAATAGAGATATAGCCCTTTTTACACCCAAAATAACTATAAAAATACCTAGAAAAAGTGACGAATATTATAATCAATTTGAAAGAATTCTTATAAATAATATTACAAATATTATAGATATACTTTATATAAAAGATATAAATAAAGAGCCTTCTATGTATAAATAAGCAATAATAGGACCAGAATAAGAAGAGTGGAATATTTCTATGCGTAAAGAAATAACTGAGCTCGAAAATTAATATATATAGGAGCTAGTAGATCTACCCCCAAATAGAATATCCCTAAGTGGCTGATGGGTATATAAAAAGAAAAATAATAATAATAATAATATTATAAAATATAAATTTAGATGGGTAGTTTAAGGGTTTAATTAAGTTGAATTCCTAGACTACTTAGAGACTTTCTCTACAGTTTGTCGACTAGAAATATACCGTATAGTATTTGTTATAGCTATTTCTAATAACTGGAAAATACTATAATATAATATTAAAAATGCTTTTATATATATATATATATAGATTAAGAAATCTACGTATAATTACCAATTGGTTTTTATATAGATAATAAATATAAAAATAAAGTTTGCAAATTAATAAAAGCTCTTTATGGCCTAAAATAGGCACCTAGACTATAGTATAAACACCTATTTAAAATACTAAATAAACTGGGATATACCGTGTTTAACTACGATGAAGGAGCATTTATAAACCTAATAACTAAGAGTATAATCCTTTGCTATGTAGATGATATATTAATAACAGGCCCAAACCCTGATGAAATAATAATATAAATAAATAATGCAAAAAATGATATAAAATTACAAGCTCTTGGTGAGATTAATACCTTTTTGGGAATAAATATCAAAATAGATTATAAGAATAAAAAATTACATATATATTAAAATAACTATATAAGAAATATATTAGAAAAATATAATAAAAATAACCTATATCCTAAAAACTCTTTACTTTTAACTGAGAAACTACGAGGAAATAATAATAAAGCAACCCAAGCTGAAATAATAATATATCAAAAATACGTAGGATTACTACTATACCTTGCCTTAAAAATAAGACCAGATATAGCATTCTTAGTATAATACTATACAAGATACTGTTTAAATCCTGGTATATTATATTTTAAAGCAGTAGATAATATATTTGTATACCTAAATAAATACCTAGACCTTGGTATAACCTATAACGGAATTAATAATAATAACTTGCTTTTAAAAGCCTATAGCGATTCCGATTGGGGAAACTGCATAGATAGCCGTAGATTTACTATAGGATATATAACCACCTTGGGAAATAACCTAATAAGCTGGTGTGTTATACTGCAAAAATCAGTTGCTTTGTTAAGTACTGAAGCTGAATATATGGCTATAATAGAATGTAGTAAGGAAGTTATCTACCTACAAAATACAATAACCTCTTTAAATACGGCATTTGGCCTTAATATACCTATAAATATACTTGTAATAATGGAAGATAATATAGGAGCTATAAAGCTAGGTTATAACGCAGAATTTCATAAAAGAACTAAGCATATTGATATAAAATACCATTATATAAGGGAATTAGTTGAAAATAACAAAATAAGAATATTATATATAAATACAAAAGAACAACTAGCTGACCTACTTACAAAACCCATAGCCGGCCCCGCTTTTACCTTATGGAAAGAAAAAATCGGCTTAGAAAAATACTAATAATACTAATACGGGGGTATAATAAAGAAGGTTTTTTATCCACTTATAAGGATTTTCCTTCTATAATCGAGGTTTTTAAATTTTTCCTTTATAAGGTATTTACCTTAAATAAAGAAGGTTTTTCAATTTTTCCTTTACAAAAACACAAAAAGAGAAATAGCCTAAGCCTAATAAATTAGACGTTAGTCTACGGGGGTATATTGGGAATAAACATATTGTACAGCATTTATACTGTACAGTAGCATAATGTTTATACAGCAGCATAATAATGCTGTGCAGCCCGCTGCACAGTACAACAAGGCCCTGCAATAAAACCTCGTATTCTACCACACTAAGAACGCCACAGCGCTTTAGCGCCTCGGCACCTCGGCCTTCGGCCTCTGCCAGAGGCCGATGGGCCGAGGGTCACAACTATAATAACCACGGCTCGCTCTCTCTTAGATAGATGAATTAAGGACTTATCCATCTTCTTCTCCATGACTTGCCTCCATCACCATTGTGACCCATAGCTTCATCAACAGGTACTTTATAAGTAAAGGTACTAAATTCTTCGCGATTTTTTTAGCGTTTTTTAATTTGGTAATACTCCCTATATAATATTACGTAAAGCGTTAACCCTAATTATAAAGTAATACCGCTATATACTCGCCGTTATTAAATCCAGCGGTAACCTTCGCCCTACCGCTTTACAATTTTACTTCTATACTTTTTTAGCCTAATTTAGTATCCTTTATAGCTACGAATTGCTTAAGCGATTTAAGGCTAATAATTTACGGCTTTAAAAGGAAGATTTCTATCCGTTTTAGTAGCTAAAGCGGAGCCTTTTTAATAAAAATTAGTATTTACAGTATTAGGAGCCTAACCGAATCGAAAATCTTAAAAGTAGGCTTAGGGGGTTTAATACTTTTATAAATATTGCCGGCGTATTGTAACTGGTAGAGCCTATTGCTAAACCTAACCCCCTTCCTTTTCCGGTAAACTAGCTAATTATTCCGGCTACCTAGGAGTTAGTACCAGTTATTAAGGCTAGCCGCGGTAGCCGCGGTAACTGTGGCGGCCGTAATAGTTATAGTAATTATGGTAATTATAGTAGTACCTTAAGGGCTTCAACGCAATAGTCCAGCCTTCGGCCCTTAATATATAGGGAGCCCTCGCAGTAAAAAGGTATAAAGCTTGATAGGGATAATTAGTAGGTATTAGTAATAGTTATAAGTAGTTAAATAGCTGTAAAAACGTTAATGGCGCCCTTTTCTGGTCTAGGAACTGTTGCTAGAGGTTAAAGAAGCTGTAGGGGCCGCGCTAATCGCTTAACGCCAAGATAGCCAAGTCGCGGCATCGCCAAACGGTCGGCTAGTAGCGGCAGCCGCCAGGTAAGCAGCCAGATGGCAAGCCAATTGGCCAGCCAGGTTAAGGAACTGGAAGCTGGCCGTCAGAGCGGTGCGGAGGCGCTGGAGTAATCCAGCCAATCACAGGGCGCGTAGGCAGGTTACGTAGGCATGAGAAACAGGTTTATAGGTCTGGATTTGACTACAAAAATAGAAGAATCTGGCCTAACTGCCATGGAACTGCGTTTGTGGCGACCATGTCAATTGCAATTAAAGGGGGGGTGGTTCACCGCCTTGGCGGTGCAAAGTGGGTCTGACGGCTGGCAAAAATTTTTTAAGGTGCGAAGAGACGCTTTTGACGGTGCGAGGAGGCGCGCTCCTTTTTAAACCTCAGGTAGCTAGCTGACAAGACGCGATTGAACGCACCAGGGCTCAGGACAAACTGTAAATCTCAAGCATTTTTAAAATAAAATAAAAAAACTGAACTGACAGCAAATTGAACGCACGCAACATAATTCCTCGACCTTTCGACCTGGCAACAAAGCAACAAAAAATCTGGCCCTCTTCCTCCCACTTCATTTCCATCCTGATAGGTAAGTAAACTATCCCCTGCCTGACCCCACGAAAACCTACTACATGATGCATCGTGACGGCAACATACTTAGCTCTAATTGGCACGGTCGAAACTGACATTGATGAATTACAGGCGACAGATGTACTTCTTCGACCTCTCAACCGAGATACGTCGCAATATCCTGAGCCACGTCCTAGTATCCCGCAGCAGGTATATCGACCCCGAGTTGTGCCATGGACGCAGTCACTGCCTATACTGCGAGAGATATTTCTCTGTCTGCAAAGATTTCTACAGGCTCTGCTTAGTATCACGGTCGCTACATGGCGATGCTTGCGACGTGTTCTTCCGCAAAAACACATTTGCCATATATCCCTGCTTAGATAGAATAACTTAGCTGTCCGAAATCAGCACTACGGATGCCAGCTAAGGAGGACAATGCGGTGGTGGTGGTAGCGCCATTTTGTCCCAGTCGGCTTCAAGAAGAAGGAGAAGATCTGTCTGGTCAGAGTGAAGGATATAGGAACTACCTACGTTATTGAACCTGGACACTTTTGGCTTGTTCAGGAGTAAGGAGGAAACAATACAAAATGTCCATGTAGTCTCGGGATTTGTATCTAACCTATTCTTCAAAACAACATTATCACCGCAAGGGCTTTGAACAAGTGTTTTGGGAATTTAGAATCCAATCTGTTACTCAAGAAAAAGAAAGAGAAGAAGAAAATGAACGAAAGAAGGCTTCGACCAGACCTGCCTGCGTCAACTATCCCGTTCGCTGCCCACTGTCTGGTTTCCACCCTCTACCTCTCCCTCTCCCTCTGTGCCCTAGTTCTACATTTTCACATCAACATCACCAAGCCACCAACAGGTTACTGTGCAAGCAACCAGACACCACGGCAACAACATCATGGTAAAAACCCCATGGCAAAAACATCACCAAGCCGATAACAACACCACAGCAACGTCATGGCAACGACGCCACGCCAACAGCACCACCAAACGGATAACAACACCACTGGGCGGACAACAATACTACGCCGGCAACTAGACACTATAGTAACAACACCACGGCAACATCACGGTACGTCACGGCAACATCCCGACAGCAACGCCATGGCAGCAACACGCCAACGCCCCGAGTTTTTAACCAGATCATCCTCTCCAGTCTGCAAGCTTGGTCTTAATAGTCCCATTCGCCGTGTACCCTCCCCCTGTACCCCGGCATATACCTACCTACCTACCAGACACAACATGAAGATTGAGTCACCTCGATCATCTTCTCCATCTCTAGTCTAGTCTAGTCTAATCTAGTCTAGTCCCTTAACTCTCTACTCCACTCACACTCGGTATCACCTACGTACTTCTTCTGCTCGCGCCTTCATGTCCCCCGACCGACAAGTTTCTCATATCACATGCACAACGCATCCAGGTGCCAGGACAGCCCAAATCCACAAGCATCGATTGGATGTAAATGTAAGCCACCTGAACCTGGCCTACCTTACGTACCTAGGTAAGGTACCTAGGTACCGCCTAGTAGCTAGACGTCAGACTTACACAAGATCCGATCCGACCCGAAGCTGGACTAGATTAGAGTAGACTAGACTAGAGTAGAGTAGACTATACTAGAGTAGACGACTGACTACAGTCTGGTCTGGTGTGTGAGTGTTGACGTCCATGATATGATAGGACGGGACATGACCGGACATGATGCGACATGTGTTGACGTGACAGGACATGATACGATACAACATAATATTTTCCAAGGACCTCTAGTCCACCCCCTGCCTGACTTTCCAAAACTCGCTACCCCGGCATGCGATGTGGTGACTTGCAATATCCCTCCCGTACTCAAGTAGTCTGGTGTCTAGAAACTGGCTGGGCTTGGAAGAGACGGACAGTCGTACATCATGTGTACACGTCACAGCTGTAGACACAGAATCTGTGGCTTGAGTTGGCGAGCATGTCCATGGTGTTACCTCATGGCTTTCGAACACAGGCCCGGATGGTGAGGTGAAGCAGGACACAACCTGACCAATCCCTGGGTACATCTCACAGCCTTCAGTAATGCTTGCCACTTTCACAACTCCGGTTCATTAGTCTAGGTAGAACTTCCAACAGAAGTTCATTTTCCCCGGTTATCTGCTCTACAGGACGCTCACAACCAAAAGCCATATCTGTCACCCATCGCACCAAGGTATCCTTTTTGTCTCGTCAAGCCACCTACATGATGACTTCGTTGGCAACATCCCTCTTTAGCTCCTTAAACGGCAGGCAAATGCAATTTTGCACCCGGATTTCATCACCGACCCCACACTCCTTGCCCAGGATGGTGATCGCTTGGACCTTGACTCCGTTCTTGACAATGCTCGTTGTGTGGCTCGTCACGGGCGTCGGTGTGCCCTCGACGCGAGCCCAAGCACCGACGCGGCTGTTCCAACCAATAATCGAGTACAGCACACACGCATCATGCTTGATCTCGGCATCTTCCAGCACAATCGACTCTTTGACACGAGCTCCCGGGCCAATCGTAACACGAGGCCCAACCGACACGTTGGGCCCCAGCTTGGCAGTTGGGTGCACCTGGGCCGAGGGGTGAATATATACAGGAGGGATAATGTTCTCGGAGCGAGGGGCGAGCTCCGATGATCCATTCTGCAGTGCCTTCTGCAAGTAGAGGGCATTGGCCGGAATGGCAGAGCCGGCAGTCTTGATCTGGCGCCAAAAGTCCTTAGTCTCGTAAACAAAGAACTGCTTATTATCCGCCATGTCGCTGAGAATATCCTGCTCGAGGCGGATCACTTCGTTCTGGCTCTCGTCGTCGTCGTCGATCATGAACGAGCTCTCGAGATTGTCCGATGAGGGGTACGACACCAGTCGCGCGGGGCGATCGGTGCGGCGCTTGATGGCGCTACGGATCGAGGGGAAGATGGCATCGGTGCTGAAGAGGTATACACCGCAGTTGATCAGGTTGGAGATGTAACTTTCAGGCTTCTCAACGTAGTGCAGCACTCGGCGGGTGTGCGAATCCGACACAATGCAGCCAAAGTTGTTGGCGGCGTCCTCACTGACCCTTGTTCCCAGAATGACAGCCTCGGCATCCTTCTCGTTCGCCAGCTTCAGCATCTCGTTGAGGGGGAAGCTGCAGCAGACGTCCGAGTTCAGGACAAAGATGTGTTCGGGACGACCCTTGAGGATGGCATCACGGAAGTGGTACAGACCGCCGGCAGTGCCTAAGGCCTGGTATTCGCGGAGATACTTGATCGACAAGTTGGGGAATTCGGTCGACGCATCCTTAATGAAGTCGCGGAAGACAGACTCCTCGTAGTAGCCGATGAGGTAGACCTCCTGGATCGAGGGAACCTTGTCGATGGCGGTCAGGCAGTGCCAGATGATGGGGTGGCCGGCGACATCGAAAAGGGGCTGCACAGTGCACAAGAGTCAGCGCGGGGCAGGCAATTGGGTGGGACATTTCACACCTTGGGAACATCGAGCGAGAGCGGTCTGAAGCGGGTGCCGCGAGAGGAGCCTCCAACCTTGGGCGAGTCAACAACGTCGGTCCAACTTAGCCTCAGCGCCCCAATCTCCACCCGCTACTCACAAGAATCACGGCCTTGGTGGCGCCGGTATTGCTGTTGGCCTTGTCGCGGTGGGGAATTTGCAGAGACATATTGGAATAGGCTGTTGGGTGTGAAATTGGATGCTATTCCACAACACTCAGGTCAAAAACACAAATGTTGCTGGACAAGCCTGACAACTCCCCAAAAAACTAGACCCTTGATACCTAGCTTGTCTATGTGAGCTGAGGGGTTGGCTGGTTGTGTAGGGCCCGTGCGCAACCCCCCCACTTGCTTCTTCCATCTTGACCCTCATGGCTGTTAGTTAAGGTACAGCCTCGTGCAGAGTTGCCGACAACCAAACGCAGAAAGATGTTCACCTAGCTTCAGCAGTTGACAAATTGCCCACCACCTGTCTTCCCAAAGTGTGATCCTGTCAGTCTACTTCGTAGTCTCGCGCATAATAATCTGAGAGGTCAAATACTTTGAACCCACCCAACAACAACAACAATCAGTGCATTTGCTGCTCCAACCTCTTGTCCTCAGTCCACTGTCAAGTTGACAGTGAGGTGGTGTGCAGCCTACCGCTGAGGTAGCGGTGTGGGGCATGGATTTTTGAGAGTGCCGACTCACCGACTTTCACAGGCTCGCACTGCAACTGGCAGGTACGGCGTGCAGCCTTGTTCAGTGGTCATCGCCTGGGTAACCCCACTTTCCCCAGCCCCTTTTTTGCACACCTGCAACTCTCTCCCGGGAGATAGTATTTGTTTACAAAATTGCGGGCGTACACGCGATGACACTAACAGAAACCACCATCAACAAGAGTTGAGATGGAGATGAACGTTTGCTTCCCTTGAGGTCACAAACAGAGCTCAAGTGCCAGTCTGCACTTTTTCCCTTCGCCTTCTTGCCCTTTTCTCATTACCTTTACTTCACCCTTCACCCAATTTCCTTACTCTCCCCCAAAACCTTGCACTTTCCTTCCTCAGGGTGCCAGCTCCATCACAATTTCCCTTTTGTTGGCTTTGCCAACACACCACAAACACCGCGAGCTGAGCATTCTCGCGATCACAGGTTTGTTCTCGGCGCCGCGCCTGTGTTCTGTGGTCATGTCACCCCCAAACCGAAATATTCGGCCTCCTGGTCAGCCACCCCTCCACAACCCGGCAATAAACGCACAAGCAATGCAAATGTCGACCATCAAACAGGAACATGGCAATCGCGGGGGCATGCCCATGTATACACATGAGAAACAGATCCTAAACGATATGCTTATCCCACGATCTCAAGAAGACCAGGAACAACAGAAGGGCAATACCCGCGAAGTTGTGGTCATTCAGGACGATGAGGAGATGAGCGACGCGATGACAGCTACCAACAACAATAGAATGCTGCCCCCACGCGTTCCGAGGACAGAGTCAGAGTACTCTGGGTTCTCTGCACACACGGACTTCACCGGCAGCGTGTCCAAGAACAACCATGCTGTGCGACTTGGGGAACAGCGAGGCGCAAGATCAGCCGCCCGTAAGCATAACACTCTCATTATATGATATACAGACACTGACAGATCTACAGCAAGCGTGGATACCCGCGTGGCTAACACTGCCCATCATGAGGAGGTTGATGTGAAGCCGCCTGTCATCATGGTTGCGAACCCTCAAGGCGCCCAAAGATCTTTCACGGGACCCGAAGGCCTGAAGGATTTCGGCCAACGTCTCAAGGCCATCAACGATGGGCTTGGCGAGCTTCAGGCCCGTGGCATCGAACACTACGCCGCACTTCCTGAGTTGGTCCTGGTGGGTGATCAGTCATCGGGCAAGTCGAGCTTAATGTCGGCAATCGCCGGTCTTGCCTTACCCCGAAGCAGCGGTACGTGCACGCGCTGCCCAATCCACATTCGCGTATCGAGGGCAGACGAGTGGTCTTGTCGGGTCTATCTCAAGAGGGACTACAAGTATGTCCAACGCCGCAACCCTATCACGAGGAGGGATGTGACAAACCGTGACCCATTCCCACCCTGGGTTCGCCTCGAGTACTCGGAGCGCCTCGAGTTCAAGACGGTACGGGATAGGTTGGACTCCCAGGAGATTGAGACAGCGATACGCTTTGCCCAGATTGCAATTCTGAACCCATCGCAAAATTTCCAGACATTCATCCCCAAATCAGAAGGTGAGGTGAGCGACCAGGTCCGCATGGAGCAGCGGATTCGGATCATGCAGCATGAGCTCCAAGCAGAAGCTCAGTTCTCACCCAACACGGTTGCACTTGAAGTTAGAGGACCCGATCTCGCGGACCTGAGCTTTTACGATCTTCCCGGAGTTTTTATGAGTGCAAAACGAGAGGAAGACACGTTCTTGGAGCGCGTTGTGCGCAATCTCGCATGCGAATACATCGCCCGCCCCAATGCGATCATCCTCTGGGCTGTCCCCATGAATCAAGATGCGGACAACTCATTTGCACTCAGTCTCATCCGCGAAAAGGCCGCCGCGGATCGCTGCGTCGGCGTGTTGACAAAAGCCGATTTGCTTCCACCTGAATCTGCGGCCAGCTGGCTTTCCATGCTTCGGAGAGAGGCTCACCAGACTGGCCTAGGATACTTTATTACATCTCGGCAGGGCGACGACCTCGATAAACAGAATGCCATGGAGGAGGCCTTCTTCAACCGCACAGGAGCGGCGACGGCTGATTGGCCCCGGACATTCGAACCGTTTAGGGAGCGGTGCGGAATCCCTAAGCTCAAGTCGTTTCTCTCTCAGCAACTCGGCGAGCAGTTCGCCCAGGTTTTGCCGCAGGTCATGGAAAAGATCCGGTACAAAATTGGCGAGCTTGAGGAGCAACTTCAATTCTATCCGGACCCGCCCGCCAACCCAGAGATGGAGATTATGCGGAGCCTTGAAGAGTTCAGCCGAGGGGTCAAGGAGCTTCTTAATGCTCAGCCCTTCCAGAGCGAGTGGGACCAAAAGATCATGGACGACTTCAAAGAGAAAATCTTAGCGGCGAAGCCACGATTTTTGGTTTCTGTCGACCGCCCCGTTGTCCCTTCTCTCTCTCGGCCTGCCGCTGGCCCTGAGATCATTCATATTGACGATAACTCGCCGCCGCCCTCGACCCCAAACAACCGAAAGAGGCAAATCTCTACCGGACAGGGTGGCACACCGAAACGTCAACGACCCACGCCTGTCAAGCCAGAGACACCTGCTCGAGTTGAGATGCTACCGGTTGCCATGCCCTCGGGAAAGTCTAAGGCACTCTCCCTCATGGACGTCCGCCAGCTGATCAGACAACATGCAAGGCCTGGCACGCATAACCTCGTCTCCCCCGAGGTCTATCTCCCGATTTATACCAGAGCAGCAGCCAAGTGGGCCAATGTTTTGGATGCATTCATCTCTCGAACCTTCGACTTCCTCAAAGCCGAAATGATGAAGATTTTGGATGCTAGCTTTCAGCATCTGACCCACACGGTCGTGTACAAAGATTCGAAGAGGTACATGGAGATGTTCCTGGACAGTAGCCGCAACGAGCTCCGAGTCCAGCTTAAGCAGCTCTATGACCACGAATCTAAGACATTCTTCACCAAGGACGGTCAGTCGCTGGAGAGAAATAAAGCCCACGAGAAAAGGATCTTGTCGAGGCACCGTCACATTTACCGGTGGGCCGCCCACATTGGCGATTCTCCCCCGAAGGAAATCCGTAAGATGGAGTCCATGACTGAGGAGGACCTCATCAAGGAGAGCGAGCGCATGCACAAGGAAGCTGCCAAGATGCAACCCGATCCGTTCGAGACAGAGATAGAGGTCGCCTCCTACGTTCGGGGATACTACTTGACAGCAGCCAACCGCTTCATTGACACGGTCGCTCTTCATGTCATGTCCGGCCTGTTCCCACGGGTTGCCAAAGTCATCGATGAGTACCTCCGCCGCAATCTTGGTTTGAGCAAGAGCCCTACCGGTGAGTTTCACAACCAATCCAGCCCGCTTCTTGCAGCTAATAGGGTTCCAGATATCAATCTCCTCACTCACCTCATGTCTGAAGGCCCCAAGACTGAGGAAAAGAGACACGGCCTGAAAACCGAGATATCGAACCTGAACGCAGCGATGCGTATTATCAGCGAGCTCAGGGCATCACCCCAGCCGGAAACAGCCTCGAGCACGCAGATCGCCGGCGACTCGCCCGCCATGGATGTCTCTGAGAGAGCGCCATCTTCTGTCCCGCCCCCGCCGTCCACTAACGGCGATCTCACATGCGTCTGAGTCAATCTAACGCTATTATGGCACGGTCTTTTCCCTGGATAGGAAATAGGCCGAGATGGGGTCATGAGAACTTCTAGGGTCTCTAGATAGTCGTTTAATCCCATCTGATTTTGACGTCACATTGGGTATATCCCAGTTCTCTTTGGGTGGGGTTTACGAGAGCTGTTTCGGGAATTTGAGACCAAATATGTGTTTTCTGTTATTGTTCATGCTTGTCGCGGCCTGCGGTCCCGAATTTGGGGTCTGGGACACACAGGATGGATGTACTCAGGGAGGTGATCTGCAATCTGTTCACTACTTTGTGTGTTGGGATAAAAGTGCCATCGTTTGGCGCAAGTGTCAGGCATGTCGAGATATGGGGCTGGGGAAGGGGCTGTGTCTGTGTCGGCGTCAGGCGTGCTATGAGGTTTCCGGGTCTGGGAATGGGAAGTTATGAGCACTTTCATGTTGTGAATCTGTACCTTACCGTCGCGAGAAGAAGAAGAGTGAAAAGTCTCAGAATAGCTTGTGCATTGTGACTTGTAGAAAAGAGCTCTCTCTCACCCTCTCACTCTCTCCACCTCATTGACTTTACCCAGACCATATCCAAGGGCGGGGAGAGGTGAGGGGGGAGAGTTGACGTCAAACCATCCCTTCACCTCTCTCCGTGCCTATCACCTACCCATCCCATCACAACTTACAAAGGTAATTTAATGCCATCAAGAAACCCAAAACCCCTTTACCAACCACGCAGCATACGCCGCCAAAAATCCCATCACCCCCATCGTCCCATAGTACCCAACCGCCCGCCCCCTGCCCATGGCCCCGTTTCTTCGCAGACCAAACTCCACATGCACGACGCGCGAGATCAACAGGCTGCCCAACACCAGGGTCAGCGCCGTTTTATTCGCGCCGTTCAGTTCGGCAATGGCAGCGAGGAGGAGCGCCAGGGGGACGTTTTCCGAAAAGTTTCCGTGGGCGCGGACGGCAACAAGGAGGGATTCATGTTGGGCTTGGTGATGGTTGTGGTGCTTATGGTCATGGCCGCCATCATGGTGGTGGCCGTGTTTGTGTTTGTGTTTATGATCATGGCCATCATGGTCATGGCCCCCGTCGTGATCGTGGTCATGCTTGTGTTTATGCTTATGGTCGTGATCGTGATCGTGGTCATGATCATGGTTGTGGTCGTGGTCGTGACGCTTCCCGTCGTCAGTAATCACACTCTCCTTCACCCCAGCCTCGAGATCCGGCGTGGGGTTCAGGGTTGGGTTGGGGCCTGTCGAGGGAGATCGAGATGAGGATGCGGATGGTGAGTCGTGGTCTAAGTTAGAGGGCAGAATGTCCTCCCCAAGAGAGACATGGTTGCGTAGACGGTAGAACACCACACGGACGGAGAGTAGGGTAAAATAGGCGGTTAAAGGTAGAGCGAACCCGCCCGTGATAGCTAGGAAGTGTGTTAGTCGGGGTGGTGTACTCTATAGGTGTTCAGAGGTGGGGGCTTACGAAGGAGGGGACCGACAATGTCGACGTGGGTGAGGCCGATGCGGGTTGCCATGATGGGATCGAGATCAGATACGATGCTTCTGATCCTCCAAGCAGTGGAAGTGTCGGGTGGGAAGACACAAGATATTGGTCAGAAGAAACTGGAAGGAAAAGAAAATGAATTGGGTTTGTAGCTTGGGGCTTGGGACCGACAGCGTCAAGGTTACATCATCCAGCTCGCCAGAAGCACTAATCCCATCCACCTTGCGATGATGCGCAACCGTCAAGGTAACATGTGATCTTACACTAACATGTATGACTGCAGGATTCCGCAACACTTCATCTTGGAGGCAAAGAGAGACGACCCCACTGACAACCAATAGAATCAGCTCCATCCGGAGTCGGTGATCACAACTTAAAAATACAGTAAATCGCTGACCAAAAACAGCAGGCCTCATCCCCATTCTACATGTCAAAACGTTGGACAAAACGGGTGAGGCACCCGTGTGGTATGCGATGGCGCGCATGCCAGGCAAGACGCTGCTTAGTCCTCTAGTTCGCTAGTGTCGATGCCGCGCATGTCGATCAGCGTCAACATGGCCTCATCTCCTTGATCAGGTGCCGCTGCATTCTCTTTGTGTTCTATCTGTTCGTCGTCGCTGGTGTCGCTAAAAGCCGCATCACCAAACAACGAGTTAAGTCGACCTACTGCCTGTTGTTCTTGGCGGGCATCCCCATTGCCAAAACCAACGACTGGATCGGAGACCAACTCGATGGGGTCCTCGACCAGCTCGCTATTGAGGAATCGAGGAAGACTTGATCGAGTGTTGGCTGTCGGTGATTCAACTTCTGGTACCGCGACATCAGAGGGCCCCATGTACTCCATGATGTCGAGACCAACAGAGGGATAAGTGTCAGCACGCGGCTTGGCCCTCTTTATATTGGAATTTGTAGCCACTTCAGCCTGTTCTTTTCTTTTCCGTTTGGTTTGCGACTGACTATCAATAGCAACTTCCTGAGTCTCATCCGAATCCGAGGCTACATCTTCCCAGATTTGCTCCTCGAGGTTAGTACCAAGTCAAAAAGAGAAAAGGGGACAAACATTAAGCATACCAGTGGTGGTTTGGCCTTCCTCTTGGGGACTGCAGCTTTGCCCTTCAGGGCTGTTCGTACCTTCACCTCAATCGTATTCTTGCTCTCATCAAGTGTCTGTGCCTTAACCGTTGAGGTATTCGCAGGAGGAGCTTGGGTCGCGATGGTGGAATGAGACTTCTTCTTGCTAGGCCTTTGCTGTCTCTGTGCCGCTGTGGATTTTGTTTCGACGGCTGTCCGCTGTTTCTTGGTATCAGCCCCCGACTTGCGCTTCCCGTTGACTGGCAAGACTGGAGCCTCAGACGGTTCCTAGTAGCCAACGCTGTGATTAAGGCCACTGTCTTGGGACTGGGTCTTCGCGCCGTGAGAATTTTGGACTAAAGCGTCCCCCGTTTGGAGGATAGTGTCTATTGGAATGGTGCGAAGAACATCTGGATGCTGGCGCTGGTACAGAATTGCCCCAGGAAGGGGCTTAATCCTAGAGGCAAATCAGTCGATGACTTAGGACTAGGGATTTAGACGAACTTCAAATGCGCAATTCTATCATGGCGATATCCCAACTTTCCTCGGAATGCCCTTTTGGCCTTGTCAGATGCAGTGTCCGTAAGATTCAAATCGCCGGCTATAGGATCTTTCGGTATTGGAAGAGAGAGGAATACAATGCTGCATTTCACGGGACCTTACAATGTCTTGCATCAGCTTCCGCGCACTACTGAAATGCGACGTGGTGCTTACCAGTTAAATGGGGCAGCCTGCTCAGGTAGTCGCCCAGATTCCATAGCTGGAACTTGCTGGTTGACACAAGGTATTCACCAACGCCTGCCCTCCACACACCAATGTGGTATCCCCCATTCGCTTCGTAGTGGAAGGCAATGGTGTAAGTCTCCAAGATAGCGGTCTGATCTTTGGCGTTGCTGAAGAGCAACTGAAGCTCGATGAGCTTCTCCCGTCCGACCAAGCCGGATATATCCGTTTCCTATACGAAATTAGGACGAAAAGCCCGAAGATGATACGAATCTTACCATAGCTTTCACAATGCAGCAAAGATCGTAGCCTTCGCAGCTTGGGCGAAAGAAAACGGTCCGTTTGCGATCTCGCAAAAGTTTCTCGTCGAAGGTAACGGGCTGAGCTTCAGCTGAGACAATGTCGTCAAACTGCAGAGCGCTGAGAACATCGAGTTCAACATGTTGAAACGACTCGGGGGGGAAAGCATGTCTAGCGAAAAGGATCTGGCTCATCTACGCCGGTCAGGACAGAACGATTCGAGAGAAGATCGCAGCGCTGGGGGATTGAAGCTCACTATGGCCCCCAAAATGACCTTGCACTACGCAAAGTCCCGGCTGGGTGAGGGTTGGTCCGCCTGTACCTCTGACATGTTCAACGCGAATCCCTTGGTGACAGTCGAGGAAGTTCAACGATGGGCCCAGCTGTGGAAGAGATGGAAATTCCCATCATTGACTGGAAGTAGACGACGAAAACCCGAGTCTGGAACTCTCAGAAAATTGACGGAATTAGTCGTTTAGGGAAGGTACCAGGCAGGGTGCCTGGCTTCCACAAGTAGTGCATGCCCAAGACATAGCAGAAAACCACACCACTCCTTTTATGTCCCATAGATGCGATGCGATTTATGTCGGATCAGGACAGGAGATTCTCATGCACAAGCAGGCGGAAACAACATATCACGTCCTGAAAGAAGTCAAGATTTAACCAGGACCGCAAGAAAACGTTGGCAGTTCAACCCCTGGATGATTGTCAGCGTGTCACGTCCAGGACGCGGTGTTGTACATGTTTTCGTGTTTTACAACCGGCTAGTGGGAGTGTTGTCCCAAAGTGTGCGAAGGGAAGATGTTCAACACTAGGGAAGATGTTCAACACTGGGTCAGAAAACAGTCAGAAAACAGAGATGTAGGATTTTAGCAGAGCCCTCCTCTACAATCTGGCGGCAAGCCTATACTCTTTGCATTCTGTGGTAAACCGCGAAAGGAAAATGCACTGCGATCAAACTGTAAGGGATCACGAGAACAATCTTCAAGGGATGAATGCGCAAGTTGTGTAACCCAACAAATTGGTTGTTTGGAAGCACCTGATCAGGTGAAGCCAGGGCTCCTGCTCCGTTTGCCTGGACGCCAAGAAAAGGTGCAGGAGCACCTCGCCCCACAAACCGAAGTCTGCTTTCCTTCAGCAGCTACCCCATGAACTACTATTGAAAGCAACCAGTCCAGGATCACCGAGACATCAATCCGTCCTGATG
>Ga0247760_1001195_pt1 | contig 25336 bp, 33 predicted proteins | sample UWRJL171409R4_FD_179936 | JGI IMG/M metagenome (GOLD analysis project Ga0247760, IMG submission 179936) | Plant litter microbial communities from Arlington Agricultural Research Station in Wisconsin, United States - UWRJ-L171-409R-4 | ecosystem: Environmental > Terrestrial > Plant litter >... | reverse complement strand
GGGGGGGTTTTGGAACGAGGGGATGAGGAGGGAGAAGTGCTTGCCTAGGCTAAGGAGGTATCGTCTTAAGAGGGGGAGGGGGGGGGGTCGCAAATGGGGGTGGAGAGGGAGGTAAAAGGGGTAGCGGGTGAGGGACAAACGAAAAGAGGGGAAGGGGAAACGGGAGTAGCCAGCTATCAACCCGCTATATCAGGGGAAGAAGCACCGGTATGCGTATTTCTTGATATCACGCGTACTAAGCACCATGTTTGATGGGATTGCGAAAGGAGATACTGAGACGCGGGAGTCGTTGCGGTGGGACGGGCCGAAGGGTCATACGCCCGGGAAGGCAATTTTTGTTCCGCGGCCAGGTATTAATGGGGAGATGGTGGATGAGGATGATGGGGTTTTATTGAGTGTTGTTCTGGATGGGGAGAATCGGACGAGTTACCTGTTGTGTTTGGATGCCAGGACGATGACGGAGTTGGGCAGCGCGGAGTGTGAGTTTGCGGTGGCTATCGGGTTGCATGGGAGGTATATTCCCCTTTAGGGGAGATACTGTGGAGTATAACCTAATTGCAGAGTTTTAGAATGTGTCTTGATGAAAGCCCCCTTGTCGGCGCGTTCGATGTACATTTTGTTGGGGATCGGCCGGCCCAACGTGGCTTAGACAACGTGAGGAGCACGAAACAATCCTCCGATTATGAGGGTCGTGCCACGGGACCTGGGGAGGGGGGACCAGTCTCCCGTTTGGGCGGCGTGACCCGTAAGGGTAGCTTTCCCGTCTCCAATGATCGAGTGGCTCGTGGGAGATAGACCACGAGGCAGGAATAGCGTGGCGTAAAGAGCGGATGCTGAATGTGGAGAAATGGGATGAGGTCGGCATGGCAAAATAAGGCTGCCTTGGGCGTTACTCGTGTCTGCTTCTCGAACGGAGTGGTGAGTGCTGAGTCACAGCTCCTTGAATTATCTCATCTGAGCGACGAGGCATGCATGACAATGACACATGAAGGAAACTCGTAGCGTATTGATCGGATGAGATGTTGAGAATGCTTCGATTATATCAATGCAAGACCTTTTGCTCCCTCTCCTTTTTGAGCCAGCAGCAGCGAACATGTTTCTCGATCTATTCAAGCGCCCATCTCTCAAATCCGAGGGTCACTTGGCCACATCACCGCGGCCTCGCAACTGTCAAGCCAGCAGTCAAGCCAATAGTAACAATGGGTTCCGATCTCTGACAATTTTGCCGAGACTGATGAAGCGACCGTAGAAAACACCGCCAAACCACATCATTCGACCCCCTGTTCGCAACAGCCATGGCCAAAAAGAAGCAACGGGGGGACTGCAGGAGAGACATCATCTGGCAAGTCGAAGGCGAAATCGAAGGCCAAATCGAAGTGCAAATCGGCGAGTCGTAAAAAGCCTTGCCCAAAATCGCCGGTATGTCCGTGGCTGTTCCACTCAGGTGCCTTTGTCGTGTTTCGGCTACTAATGTTGGATAGGGGCACTACCAACGATCGCAATGCGAACGATGCGTCCGGATGGGGTACCAGGACTGCGACTTATAGAGAAAGGGTGCAGTCTCTTGTTCCAGGTGCATCGAGTTGGGGGAGAGCCAGAACTGCGTTCCAGTGTAAACGAAAGAGGGGGCGGGGGTCAATGAAGATGAAGAGGCTGAGCCGCAAGGAGGTGTTTGCTAAGGGCTGTGCCAAAGCAAATTTTGGGCGTCTTCATTCCCGTATCGGTTCGGGCGTAAGTCTGGATAGGTATTTTCGATGACACACATATCGGAAAGTGTTACCTACTAGTACATAAAAAGGAGCCTTGTCACATATGTTGTTGCAGTTTGTGACCCTTTTCCCACTAAACTCATCGCCTTAACAATGTTACATACCTAGCCACTAAAATCGAATCCCACGATAACATCCCGATGTGTACCGGCCTCCTCCTGCTACGTGTCTCTTTAGCATCTGAGAGTACCTCTACTTTTCATGTACGAAAAGTGTGCAAGACACTTGGTACTACTGTCGAACTGCAGCGGCAGTTCTTGGCGCGCAGGCGCGCAGGAGCCTTTGGTCATGTGCTCTTCTCACACAGAGGGAGCTTTCTTTTGTATTTAGTCGGGGAGCTTCGCTCCCCCCCTTTCTACCTAATCAAGTCACTTTGCAACTGAACTTCCGCTGCTTGCGAGCCCTTCGTTCCTCAGTCAAACGTTCCACAACTACTGATTTGCAACGCAAGATGCCTGGGACCTGAGATTGTCTCGGTTGCTGTATGACACCGGGCAAGTTGGTATCACGAAGCCCCTCTTCGACTTGGGCATCGCTTTCCCAAGTCAATGAACGTCTACCTATCTTGGCCCTTCTTCGTCATGTCAAACCACTAGCTTTATGCCACGCTCTGCTAATTATAAGAAGCGCGGCAGACATGGCTTTCTCAAGGACGAATAACGTGTTTTGCGATAGCTGTCAAAACATCTTTGTCAGGAGTTGGGTTCCGTGGAGAACTCCCACGTCGCCCGATTCTCGGTGGAAAATATACCAGTTTCACGGGACTCTCCAGAGCTTACAAGACTGCGCCAAAGACCACGGCTGTCCTCTCTGCAAGGTTGCTGTTGCCGCCGGAGATTGGAAGCATGTCGACGCTGGCATGGAAATGACGTTTTCGCATATTTTTCAGGAAGATTGTATGATAATCAATTTCACCCCCAACGGAGCAACGTCCGATCTGATAGGTTGTTTCATTAACATGAGACGTGGTAGGAGTCCATGGTGGGTGACTGAATACTGACGGGATTTCTAACATATGCTTCATAGTCTCGGAATCACAACAGTACGCCTTCATCAAGCCAACTAATATCGGAACTAATACATTCTCGTCCGCCAGTAAAAGCTTCATCAAAATGAAGCTTGACCAATGCTGCTCAAACCACACGTTGTGCTGTGTCGCCACCGGGGATTTTCTTCCCACACGGGTACTCGATACAGCGGGTCTTCCGGCGGACATTGTTCGACTCGTCGGTGGCCACGATGCTTCGTCGAGGAGATACGCGACCTTGAGCCACTGTTGGGGAAAAGCTCAGATCTCCAGACTTCTCGCCGACAACCAAACTGAACTAGAACGAGGCATCGCCATTCATACGCTGCCAGCTACCTTCCGACAGGCCATCCAGGTGGCACGCTTCCTTGATATTCGCTATCTCTGGATTGATTCCCTCTGTATCATCCAGGATTCCGCCGCAGATTGGGAGGTAGAGTCAGCAGCAATGGCCAAGGTGTACGGCTATGCCCACGTTAACATCGCTGCAGCTTCCTCGCTGGATTCAGGAGGCGGCTTGTTCTTCGACCGTGATCCACGTAATATCCTACCCTTTGCCGCCTACGCACCAGGTAGCCAAGACAAATTGGTAGAGGGATGGTACATTTGGAGAGATGACGGCCGATGGGGAAAGGTTGGCCAGGAGCCTTTACACCAAAGGGGCTGGGTATTACAAGAGAGGCTTCTTTCGGCTCGGACGATTCATTTTACCAAGTCCCAGATCTTTTGGCACTGCCTCGAAGACCTAGGCTGCAAATCGATCATTACTTGTGTTCCGGGCGAGCGGCAAACGTTCCCGGCCATGCAGATCGGTGATTATACCGACATACGGGTCACATCTGCCGAGATTCAGACGAGGGGATGGTCGTCCAAAAGGGCGGCGAAACTTGTCCGCGACTGGCAGAGGTTGATCATGCAGTACAACAAGTGTGGACTTACCAAGGATGAGGATAAACTTATCGCCATCTTCGGTATAGTCGACCACATAGAGAGGCTGACGGGCGACAGATGCCTCCTCGGGCTATGGAGGAGCCATATGCCGGGATGTCTTCTGTGGCTTGTCGATTGGGGTACCACCAATCCGGATGAGCTCAGCATAGCTCCTGGTTCAGCACGACCGCGGCCAGAGAAATGGAGGGCGCCTTCATGGACTTGGGCGTCGCAAAACTTGCCCGTCGAGCATCTATTCTATCGGGATGACGCTTTCTACTATTCGAGGCCGTTAGCAATGGCTGTTGCGAGAAGGCAGAATGGCAGTGCATTGTGTGGGAAGCTCGAGCTCCATGGCCCACTAGTCACCGTGGATGTGGGTTTAGTACAAGGAGAAATTGCGGCGAGGTGGTGTGAGGGTACAATCTCATCTCTCCAGGGACAATTGCCGATACAATGCCATGTCCAAACTGATGACGTTTATGACTCGAGCGTCCCGGCTAAGGCACTGCTCATCATGCAAGACTGGGCGTATTACTTCATTCTCATTGTACCTGTTGACGCTTCTGAGGCCGAACCAGATGCCTTTCGTCGAGTTGGGATCCTCGTCGTTGAAACAGAAGACGAGGAAACCGTATCCGGCCTTCTGTCAAGAAGCAGGGGAGGAGCGAAGTCAATGTGGGACGAATACAGTAAGGTGATCAAACTTTTGTAAGAGGGAGCTGGTGTCGAACTACAGCGGCAGTTCTTGGCGCTCAGGCGCGCAGGCGCCTTACCGCTCCAGGCTAACCTGGAGCGCAGGAGCCTTTGGTCATGTGCTCTCCTCACACACAGGGAGCTTTCTTTTGTATATAGTCTGGGAGCTTCGCTCCCACCCTTTCTACCTAATCAAGTCACTTTGCAACTGCACTTCCGCTGCTCCGATGAGCTCCGTACCCTCAGTGAAACGTTCCACAGCTGGGTATTTTCGAAACAAGAAATTCCATTAACTGCTATTTCCCCGCCGTATGTGCTACCTCCTCATTCTCACAAGAGTCCCCGAACGGTTCAACTAAACCACTTTACTCCAGCTAGGATGAAAAGGACCTCCGGTCCTCGCACTGTTAAACACCCCGCACCTAATTGGGCCGGACAACGCCATAGGTAGCGTAGGTCTGAGTCATCCATGCAACCGTGGCAGAATTTGACCGGAGTCAATCTGTTAGCAACCTCCGGCATCAACACATCACAGCTGCACAAGGGCAGTAACACGTCTGTGCCGCTACGAGAAGTGATGATGGAAGGTGTTGTGTGAGTGAGGTGCAGAAGCATGAGGAATTGCAACATAAGTCTCTTTGACACCAAACTACACTATTTGGACAGGGTCTGTAAGTCCGGAAGAGTGGGGCCGGGTACTTCGGGGCGGCGACTGATGGATGAAAGTGGGGCCGTCCGGGTTCCGTACGGGAACTGCCCGAAGGAAAGAAAGAGGCCGGCGGGAGGATTGGTTGGCTGTCTTGGCCATGCGCCTTCGGCACAACTCCTGACCACGTCCACGTAGCCGGTCCCGCCAGGAGTCCCTGCGCCGCGTTAGGCATTGCGTGCGCCGAATAAACAACCTTCCTGAAATGGCGAGCTATCAACTTGAATACACTCACATTGTCGCCGTACATCCGCAGGCTGCACCAGTAATCACCGCACAACTAAATTGAGCAGGATTCACCTGCGCGACGCGGTTCCAGCATGCCTGGCCAACCACACGGCGGCACTCGGGCGACGACCACCAACCTCAGTACCGTCCAGACACCCCCTTTTTGACCCTATCCCTCCCACTCGTCACATCTCACAAAACCCTCAAATAACTCCCATCATCCTCCATCATCACCTCCCTCACCTTGTTCTCCACCTCCCTATCCACATCCTCAACCCCCCTCCCCGCCATTCCCACAACAAGCACATCCCCCTCCTCGCTTTCCGGCCTCTCCAGCGCCTCAAACCGCGAATGCACCAAATTCGCCCCCGCAAAATGCCCCTTCCTTCTCGCCGCCCTCTCCACAAGCACCTCCTCCGGCGCATGGAGAAACACAAACCTAACCCTCAAGTTTCCCGCATGCACGCCCCCCTCGCGGAGGACGTCGCGGTAGTGCCGCTTCAGCGCGGAGCAGGTCATTACCAGGTGCGGCGGGGCGTTGGGGTCGGATGGCTGGGCGGTCTCGTGGTCGCGGAGGGCTTCGAGCCAGTCTTTGCGGTCTTGGTCGGTGAGGGGTTGGCCGAGGGTCATTTTTTGGACGTTGGCTTTGGGGTGGTACTGTAGGGACAGGGGGTGTTAGAAGTGGGATGAGGATGAGGAAGGGATGGGGGAGGGTATTAAAAGGGAGGATTGGGGGAGGGGCGCAAACATCGTCGCCTTCGACGAAGGTGAAGTGCAGGTTCTCAGCGAGGGCTTTTGCAACGGTGGTTTTTCCGCAGGCGGTCGGGCCTGTGATGAACCAGATCCAGCGGTGGCCGTGGTGCTTGTCGGTCTGGGGTGTGTCGTTGAATTGAGGCTGGTCTGATGGCGCGAGGATCGCGGATGCTGCTTGGTTCGGGATGTCGACCATGGTGAAGTCATGAGTGTTTGTGAGTTTGCTGTTTGGAATTATATGATGCAGGTGAAATTCTAGCTGCTTTCGCTGTGAGGAAGTTTGTGGTACGCTGGGCGATGACTGGACGGCGTATGACGTCAGCGCCCATAATGCAACCACCTATACCAACCGCTATGCGCTTTGTTCGTTACTAGCGAGATGGAAATTGGAAATTCGAAAGTCCTCCCGTGATGCCACAGTCCGGCCACTTAAAGGGGCCTGGCAATGCATGATGCTTCAGGATGTGGGGAAATCCGCGTTTGCGTCTCGTCGCTGGTTACGAGCGTGCTTGTTGCCAGTGGACGACTCTTGCTCCTACCAACTCGGTGGTGAACTGCTGAGCGGCATGTTGAGCTTGGTATGACCAAACAAGACAATCCGGCAACTGAGTGGTCTAACTTCAGACAATATGATGCTTGTCTTGATTCTAGACGAGGCGGATAGTCTCGACAGCAACTCCCCTCTCCCTGAGACTGCTTGCTGATAACATCGGATCGAAGTTGATCACTTCCCCTGTTTCCGTATTTCTGAACTTCCTGAAATACTTTGGGTCATCCTTCGTCCGATTCGTGTGCATTTGCTCCCACAGTGGCGGAACCGGAATATCGGAGAGGCGGGGATCCTGCGAGGTTTTCAGATGCTTCTCATCTGATGTCTTGTCGAAATACCGCACGCGATGTATACTGTCGCCGCCAGCCTCACCACAGGCTCGCCATGGTGCATGCAGCCGGCCGCACCGAGTAATGCTTCTCCGTTCATGAACCCATTAATGTAGCAGCAACCGATGATGTGGTGAGCGTTCTCAATGCCGGTCCTCCGCAAGACAGTGGGCACATCGCAGCCGAGTAAGATTGCAACATGATCCCCTATTCTCACGTCATCAGCACATTGTCTAAGTACCCGGAAAACGGGCAGATGATCCAACAAGTCACCACCCTAAATTAATTAGATTCAACAGACGCCGACGCTGACTCCGAGTCGATGGGTGTACCAAATGGTCCTAATATATAATTGCTACCATAAAACCAAAATGCCACCCATGATGCAAAATAGTCCTGACAACATGAAAACGCCCATGGACATGCAAATAATGAAACAGAGTCGGAAAAGTACAAACACTCAGCCCGCCGCTCACCTCCACTCATGGACACCCTCATACCGCTTCTGCTTGACACCCTCCCTCTCGAGGACATCCCGCCCAGCCACCTTGCCCTAGACCCTCAACTCCTTGGTCTTCAGATCAAAGCACAGTGCGCCTCCTAGGATATTGAACGTGGCCACGGCAAGCTACTTCATCGGTCCGCAGATGGGGTACACCTTGCGCGTGCACATGTCGCACCACAGACCCTCGTCTATGGACGCTATATCGGGACCCCACGACGAACTGCTACTGCAAACGTCCCGGCGCTGTGCGCTGGGTGCTCGGTGACGACCAGCTGGCGCTCCTGGCACCACAGCCCGGGCTTCAAGTGGCGGGTCTCAACGCGGCGGTCGAGAACGGTGCGGCCCATCAGGGATGCGCCCTCGATAGCAGTCGCGGCCCTGCCGGCAAGGGCTCCCAGGTTCAGCGTGTTCTGCAGGACGGCGGCCGTAAGCATCTCCGCCACTGGCGGGGGCACTGCAGCGGGAAGCTGGATCTTTTCGAAGCGCTCCCCATGTTCTTGCAGTTCGCAGTGTGGCCCTGCTTGACGGCGGTGAAGCTGTAGTCGTACCCGTTGTTGGGGTCCTTCAAGCCAATCTCGTCGAGGCCCGAGGGATAGTACGGGATGCACTCGGGGGCGTTCCTGTAGAAGTTCTGGCGTGCCGGCGGCGTTCCAGCTGCGGAAGTCGCCGTTGGACGAGCCGGCCGAGGTGGTAGTGACCCACGAGATGCAGATGGGGTCCATGCCCGTGTGCGAGAGCTAGATGTAGGTCGGGATGAGAGAGCCGGTGCCGCCCTGCTTGCCGTCGCCCGTGATCTTGAGCGAGATAGCGCCGCCCGCGATGACGACGGGGTTCTCGCGCGACCGCCCGATGAGCTCGCCGTTGTTGTCGTAGAGCGTGACAATAGGCGCTGTGCCGCCGAGCGTCTCGCCCGTGGGCACGTTTGGCCACGACGTCGGCAGCGGATCCGAGCTGTTGAGGCCGCCGACGCCGATGTTGACCGTGATGGTGTCGGCCGGTGGGTTCGATCCAAAGTAGAGAACCCCGGGAATGCTGACCAAGCCGATGCCCAAGAAGCCCACAAGGTAGAGGGCGGGCGTAGCCATTGTCTCCGAGTCCAAGATATCTTGCAAAGACGGATAATAAAATCAGCGAGGAAGGAAGAAACAAGGAAAAGGGGGGGAAAGAAAAGAGGAAAAGAACAAAGCCAGATGAGAACTGAGGGGACTGAATGGAAATGTCGTTGTTGGTGATGATGGCGATGATGCTGATATCTTTCCGGACAGATGAGAAGTTGCATACCTGCCTTTATTCCTGCCTCGCCGCCGACCACTGGCCGCCGGTCAGAGGTGGCTGGCAGTTCCAAACAGCGGGGGCCGGGTGGCGCCAAGTGGCAAACACCTGTGCCACAGAACCACCAACTGTGGCTTCTTTCTTTGGAAACATAATTAAGTGACATATGATCTGGAGCAATATACTCTTGCCGAGAACCAGTTACCACCCTTCTTTATTCTCAAGAAAAACGGCAAATCAGCACAGCCAGGCCTATCTCAAGACCGGATGCCACATAAAGTACCCCGTTGGGCTTGGACCTCGATCACGCCGTCAGGTGCAACCCGCTCGTACATATGGGGCTCTCAGTTAGTCGCTCTTTCAGTAACAAGCTGTAATTTTAGACCGGCATGTAGTTGATCCTCAACCTTGCAGGAGACCTAAACACGAACCGGAGCATAGCCTTTTACATGATGTGAACTTGGAAGCAAACGAACTCAAGTGTGATATTCGAGCGGTCAAGAAGGTAGGTATTAAGATGCCCGAGACTTCTTCACCTCTGTCGGAAATTCATCCTCATCACCTTCATGTTCTCCATCTTCTTCTCATTTCACACTTTTCACTACATGTACCTTAAGTTCCTGCACCCCCCAACGGAACACACCCCAAGCGGAACAAGCCGGACAGGGGTCACCAAGACCACCACCCCTTACAAAACAACAAAGAAAACAATCAATTCAAAGCACCTGAATACAATCCTCCATATCACTAGAATCCTCGTCTTCTTCTGAATCCGAATCTTCCACCGGATTACGCCCTACAGCCCTCTGTGAAGCGCGAATCGTCTTAATATTCGTAAATTGGGTATTTGGATCAACTTTAACCTTCTTCCTCTTCGTGCGCCGTACCCTTTCAAGTTCAGCCTCCAGCAATTTAATCTTTCGCTTACACACGGCCAATTCGAAGTCCTTTTCATCCATAGCCTTACCAACCTTTTGGAGAAACAACTAATCCGTCGGCATGGCCTTAACCACCTGCCTAAATTTCCTAACCTGCACTTTAAACTCTGTAAACTTCCTCAAGGTTAACTAAACCACTCTATCGTTACTAAAATCCTCCAAAATAGGCTTTTTAAACGTATAAAGCTCTAAATCACACTTAGTAAGCTTAGGAGTAATAGGTTTATTAGCGTTCTTTAAAAAGAGCTTACTTATTAGGGGTTTCGTTATACTAAGGGGCTATAAGTTAAATACTTTCTACCTAACCTTAATATTAACCTCTGTAAAAGCCTTAAACCTAGTTAAGTAATAACATTTAAGAAACACACAGTTACCAGTAATAGAGGAATTGTAATAAGTGTTAGTAAGTAGCTTTTTAAGGCACTTCCAGTAAGTTACCTTTAAGGGGCTAAAGTATAAAAGATTAAGAGGTTATAGGATATGGGAAGTATAGGCAGGTAGGTAAATAATATAGATATTGTTAAAGTAAGCCTCTTATATATAATTAACTGTTATATAACTGCTGTAACTATCGATAATAAAGAGGCGTTTCTAGGAAGGTTTAGCTAGCTTAGTTAAAGGAATAAATATATTCTTTAGCTACTTTAAAGCCGTATTGTTATTAATCTAACCTTTTAGGGTTACTGTGAAGAATTACTCTCTATATAGCTTTATATCCTCAGGGTACTATTATTATTAAACGCTTTTCCCTTTAAAGATTACTAATAAAGGGAAGAACTGGTTAATAGTTAAAATACATTTAATAAAAGAGGTCTAGGTATAATTACTAAGCTTCTTCTTCTATAAAGCTTTGTGATTAACAGTCCTAACTATTAGGTTATTAATTCTACAGCCTTCTATAATACCAGCTTCGTCCTTATTATATCGATTCTCCGGTAAAATAACCTGGATCTCCAGCATTTTAAACAGATTAAACTACGGCTAAATTTTATCCTTTATAACACAGTTGATACGTATAGAATCTATAGATTTAGCTCTCTGAGTCTTAAGGAAGGGGTGTCTGTTTAAAAAGCCGGCTATCTAACGGATATTAAGTGGCTTAGGGTCACCACGTTGGTCTAAGATTCGGCCTACCAGACCTCTGATCTGTGCGTGCGTAGGAAGACATCCTACAGCTTATTAGATTCGAATCCAGTTAGCCAGATGATCTTCCTGAGCGATAGAGAGCCGTTGGTAATCTTGATGGGCGACGGAACGAGGGAGGGCGCTATTAAGGCGGCGGTAAAAAGTAGTGGGTGGGATAGCCCATCTCTGAGCGACTGGTTGGAGTTGTCGGGTTTGCTGCGCCTCAGCGCAGGCCTTACGAGGGTCTTCTTCGGTGTAGGAGATAGCCATTCCAAAGGCAAACAATTTGCAGAAAGAAGAAAAAGAATCGGAAAGAAACTGATCGAGTGGTGGTTGTTTTATATTGTGGGGTGGGTGGCGCATCACCCTGGTTCGGCTTGTTCCGCTTGGGGTGTGTTCCGTTGGGGGGTGCACGAACTTATCCCCTGAACTCCAACCGTACCTATTTTCTATCATGTTTACAGAGCCAATTGCTTACTGTACAATTCTCCAAGCTGTACCTCTTTGACGCCTTTGACTACTTTGACCGCACCGACATCGGCCGCAACAAGCTGCGCCAAAATGCCTTGGCTCTGTCCGCCTTGTTGGTGGCCCTCCTCGCCACCCCTCAGTTCTCGCTAGGACGATCTATCCCGCGCGGACTCCAGAAGGCGCGGCACTCCGTCGAGCCCAACGGTCCCGATGCCGGTATGTCACCAAGCCGCCCCTTCACGAGCAGATATCAGCAAATACAATGAACCTTACCTAGCTAACATTTCGAAGCATACCGGAACCATGTTAACGCCGGTTCCAACGGCCGCAATCCGGAGCTCGGTACTACCATCGGTGCCCCCTCTAAGCGCGGCATCATCCCCTTCCTCCCCAAGCTCCCCGGCAGGACCCCTGACAAGCCTGGTGACACTCCCGGCGGAAGCACTCCCGGCGACGGCACCGGGGGCGTTGGCAGGGCAGGCGCTGGCGTTGGAGCTGGATCCATAGGTGTCGGGGCTCCTAATCCCGGTCCCGTCGCCCCCCGGCCTGCTGGAGGGCTCGGCGAGTATGGGGAGCCACTTCCGGCTCCCACGCGGGTTGCCGCCCCGCTCCCCTTCCAAATCAGAAGCATGATCGGCCTTCATCCGATTCTTCCGACTCTGAGACAGCACCCGATCCAGCGAGACAAAGGGTAGGCCCGGGACCTTTGAGTCCCGCGCTGCCGGGAGTGAGCAATCTTAACCCGTTTCCAAATCTCAACCCGCCCGCGCCCGCGCCTGTACGTGGGCGTCCTCCTGTGCCTCAAGCCGCCCAAGATGAAAGTATTCCCACTGTCTGATAATAATACCTGGATTTATGAAAATAGAAGCGCTAACCTGGCGCGTTTACACAATCTAGCTTAACCGAAACGCCCCTGGAGGAGTCTATGACCTCAAGAAACACGGAGGCTATACCGTCCTCACGGCGGATGAAGGCGGTGTCCCCCAGGAACAGTCTAGCGGTCACCATCAACAACAAAATCGGAATTCCCGTCAAGCGAGTCGGCCTTATCAGGATCGATAAGAGAGTGAGGAGTCGATTGATGTCGAAGATTTGAGGTTGTCAGAGGAGAAAAACAAAGACGGTAGAGTCGTTGCCGATGCGGATACGACGCCAGACCGCGCCCGAGCCTTCGGGTTAATCACGAGCTCGTGGACGCATGAGGCGGGCATGGGCACCACCCAGCTCAACAAGCTCAATTATGATAGCGTCGAGGAGGCAACGACCGAAGGCATCATCAACCGTCTGCTCGCAGCCGACCGAAAAAAGCCTGCTGGCCCGGCTGTGGGCTCGCCTTCAGGTTCGCGTCCAGGCACGTCGGGCGCGGACGCGGGTTCGGATGAAGGCTTGGAAAAGCCCAAAACGGATACTTTTACTCGGGGGGATCTGGATGACGCTGCCGGTTTGAACGAGCTGCTCACCTCTCCGCTTGGTCTCATCGCCCTTGACATCCTCGAGTTCACACCCCTCGCCACGCAGGTCAAAAGCATCACCATCGGCTCATTCTCGGAGTCTAACCCCTTTCTCGAGATCCTGTTCGAACGAGACGCCTAAGCACTCACGGCCAGGCGGCACTCCGATTCAGGGATTACCCGGAGTTCCTCGGGGCCAAGGACAGTAGCCTACCTGTGGCAGCATGGTGTATTAATAAGCGGGAGCAGAGCGGGAGCACAGAGGAGTTGGAATCTTGGCTGGAACTTAATTTTCGCAGCGCTGGGGCTGGAGCATGGATTGAATTTTGTTTTGGCTTGTTTTCTTGTTTGGTTGGGCTGGATAGGGCTCTATTTCTGGCCCCCACACCCCCTGAACCGAGCCGAAACGCTCGACAATTGCCGCCCAGTTACGGCCGCCCAACGGCAACCCCCTATTAATAGCTGCGGCGCAAGGCAAACCAAGGCCTCCCGAGACCCAGAGTTTTATAAAGGGTTGATCGCACCCACCACTCATTTTGCCTAGAATCCATACATGTCATTCAGTACCTTGGCCACGATCATGCACATTCTTGATCTCACCTTGGAGGTCTTGGACCTTATCATCCCTCAGAGCATCCTTTCGCGCACTCTTCAAAGAGCCCTCCGGTTAAAGCTTGTTTGCAGTGAGTTTGCCTCCGAGTCATCTACCCGCTCCCCATGACAGCCATTTGACTCAACGCGCGATGCTGCAGAATCATTTCGAGCGTCCTTCAATCGGACCTTTTCCACACCAGGGTACTTGACGAGTACAAATGGGAAAAGCGCTTTAGAGACCCCAACAGCAAGTGCGTACGCAAGGACGACGGGGCTGCCGTTCTATGGCACGACTACCTCGTCTTTCAGTGTCGTCACTGGCCAAAGCGCGACGACCAGAAATTAATCCCTCACCTCGGCGACATGCGACGCGTGGCCGATACTATTTTCCAATATCAACAAGAGCAGACTGAGGTGCAGGGGCAGGAAGCGGAATGGGACGAGATCCTCGACAGGCTATGCTGGCTCGCCGTGGACTGTTGCAAAAGTGGCGAGATTTGAAAGGGATGGTACAGACACCGCAATCCGCCCAAGCTAGGTCTCAGCATCCTCTCGGCAGCAACGTACTTTAGATACACATCTCTGGCCCGGGAGCTTCTCGGCCAGGGGCACGATCCTACAACCGACGACGGCCTGCTACCATGCCCCATGTACATCGCCGTGCGGACCGGCCAAGCCGATATGCTCCGGCTATTGCAAGAGCACTTGCCCCAGTTTCAACACGATACAGCTGACTCGGACTCCCCAACGAACTGGCTGTCAAAAATCGGACCCGGGTCACTCCCCGGAGCATGCGCCCGTGGAGATCTGGAAATGGTCCAGCTGTGTCTCTATCCTCCATCGTGTGTGATTCCTGGAGAAGGAAGTCACGGTCACGAGGAAGGTCAAACGTTGATTCATGGCCACAAACCAGGGTCCATCCCGCCAAACACGCGCTTTTCGAGTTACATCGCGACTTCCATGATGGCATCACGCTCGGCCGAGGTTTACCAGTACCTCGACAGCCTAGTCGGTTCACCCCGCTCAAGCCCCCCATATTATCCTCCATGCCTTCACATGAGGGCGATGGCCCGGGCGGGTGACTTGGCCATGGTGAGGTTTCAGCTGGATACTGGAGTAATTCCGGCGTCGCTTCTGGGACTGGCCCTAGCGGAAGCTGCGAGGGCGTGCAATCACGACATAGTCGACCTGTTGCTCGAACGTGGGGCCGACCCCAACCATGAGCACCCTCGGGGACGCACCATTCTCCGGGCAGCTGGGCGGAGCGGGAGCATGACCATGGTGCGAAAAATCATAGATGCAGGCGCTGAGTGCCACGAAGATGTCTTGTTCCGGGCCATCAAGCTGGAGCACACGGCTATGGTGGAAATGCTGCTCGACATGGGTCTCGGTTGCGAAAGGGTTAGGGCCACGGCTCTCAGCGTGGCAAGGCTTGGGACCTGGAATCTATGGCGGATCTTTTGAGGTCGAGAAGGGTCACGCGTGACCTGCCGTAGTCAGACTGCGAGGAAGCAGTGAAAAAACCCGAAGTTGGAAATTGAGAAAGTGGGAAAAGAAGGTGGAATTGCCCAGGCGACCACCCACGCGACACCAGTCACGAAAGACGCGTCGCGAGAAGGCCAGCGATGACGGTGAGGACCTCAGAACGATTGTTAGGAAAGCATAACTCATAGAAAGTAATTCCTTAAAGAGGGTAAATTCGAGAAACTGTGAGAGTTCTCCACTCTTTCCTACGGGTCCGGCATTTTTGACGTGGTGCTTGAGTTTGGGGCGAGCCGAGAAGATGGGGAAAGATTGCTGAGCAGCATGTGATTCGCGAATTGTGCCTGGGAGGTGGTCCGCGCTCCTTCCACCCATCACAGCCTGCGAAATCTTCCCTCACACCTTCCGAGTCCATGAAAGAGTTGCTCACCGCTAAAGCTAACACGGACGCGCCTAGGGCAGGCTGCGCCGAAGAGCCTCGATTTATTGATTTGTGCTGTCGCGCTCTTCGAAAAGCCACGCCCGCCATGTCGTGAGCACAAATCGTCCCTGCACGACAACGAAGACATGGGTTCGTCCGCGGCCGCCACGTTTGCTAGCTTGCCGGAGCTTTTGAGATGTCTTTTCGACGAGGTAACCAGCCACCAACAGCGCGCTGCAGGAAATGCTTGTGAAGATGACACTTCTGGAGTCGTTCCACTGCTCATGTCCTATGCAACCGGAAACGGTCAGCATTCTCTACCGGTCATACCCCAGAGTAAAGTCGCTCTCTTTCGACTTTGAAGGGATGAAAGAGCTCCAACTTAGCCCGTCGAACGATTGGTTCGAAGACTGGGATGAGGACCGCGAAGCGCTCCAACTGTTCAGAATGCCGGGTCTGACGGTCTTTGCCGACTTGGATAAGTTCAGCCTGCTCAATTTGTACGGGGATCTCCTCCAATAGAGAACCCAGGTTGTAGAGGTTCTCAAAAAGTCGCCCAATCTGAAGACCCTCGGACTCTCTCTCAGCGGATGAGCCGTCGTTCCACTCTTTATTTCCCGAGGAGATCCAACAGTATTTGGGCTAGTTCAACTCCCTATGCAACTCATATGTCAAAGCAGGAGGCTTACCTCTCCTACTACAGTCTCTGTTTTGCGGCATCGCCATTTTCCCGGATAACAGCGCGTCTCGAACAGCTTATCAATCTCAGCTCCCTAGAGGCGGCCCAAATCGAGAACGAGAACGTTTAGACAGTATGGGTGACGAGATCTTAATTATCTATAGAGAAGATGGTAATACACTGATAGGTGAATTGAGAATTACTTTCAACTCCTTTGTTAACGCCCTAAGTTCACGACGCCTGAAGGTGTCAAAATACACAGCCGATGTTTATCAGGCATTTTATTCAATGAGAAATCCGGCGTAAGCTTGCGAGATTACCATATCTGCTAAGCTGTAGGGGTGACGAGCCTGCCGCTTTGCTGCGTCCTAATAACTAATAGCCTGCGCTCCTGCTGTATCCTAGGACTCTGGAGGTTGACCTGGATTGTAAGAAAGTTTACACATTCGAATATAGCCGGGAGGATCTACAGGATCCGCCATCCCCTAACAAGATCCTTGGTTCATTGGTCAATGGAGGCGAGGGGACTATAGAGGGTCTTGTCTTCTACCTCCTAGGCGCGAGATAATCAGGTGGCGATGGGCGCCCCGTCCTGGGCGAGCACTATGCGCTTCTCGTGCGAACCCTCCCGCAGCTATCCAACCTCACCCAATTTTGCATTCGTGGGAACGGCTATGGCGTCGATGGGTACACTGTTGTTGCCCAGAGGCTGGCTTTGGCGCTTCCCAGCTTGAGGTATATCAACGTAAGGATGTGCAAGAATTGAAAGAATAGGAGTTATCAGAGGATAATCCGAGATGGCGGAAGGGTGACACTGGTAGAGCTTGAGAAACGAAAAACTGACTTGGAAGGGTTCCAGGTGTGGCCATCGAGGAAACGATCACACCCTAACCCGGCTAGTAATTAAAGTCGCGTTTTCCGGTCTAATCCGTAACGCTATCAGCGTCTATTATTCCGATGATGGGGGTAAAACCTTTAAAGGAGAAAGATCAGATCTTCGGCCCGACAACCTTCATCATCGGCTCGTAGGGCTTGTCTTGCTCTGTATGCTTCTGCTTTTGGTGTCACTGATAAAATGATTACCTTTATGTTGTGAATATGCTGGTTCCCTTAACGTCATTAACATTAGTATACCTAATTGTCCGCAATTGTAGCCGGTTCGGTGTCGAGTATTACGTAGTGCCAGGCGTGCTTCTTAGGGGCATGAGTGGAATAGTGAGGAAGGAGAAACATTGAGCAGCAGCCTGACCTGTGCTTGCGTGGTGGTCCGTGCTCCTCCCACACTGTGAACATGGCTGCGAAACTTCCCCTCGCACCTTCCACCAAGCTGTAACCGTTTTCTGCTGAACGCACAACTTCAAGTCCGCCCATCATCCTAACCATGACTCGCTGGTACAGATCTTCCTGCGTCAATCCCGATGTTGTCTTTGACGAAAAGAGAGACGCGCCGCGATGCCAAGCCTGCGACACGCAATGTGACCTCAAACGACTGGTTTCCGCACAGCCCAAGAGCCCGGCGCTGGTCATCCCGCCAAATGAACCGAGCGTACAGCTGAACCTCCGTTGGCCTCCATCTATCTTCCCACCATCAACGGGATCCACATTCGAATCCCCGCCTGATCCGCCCACGAACCAGAAAAGCGACGGAACGGGTGCTACATCGGGAGTGTATGACGAATGATTGGGGCCCAACGAAATTTCGACTCGCTTGCTTTTCCGCTGCTAACGCCGGCGCCCCCGTCGACTTTTCCCTTGAGACATATCACCGCGACAACTGCCCCGAATACGAAACCGTCTCGTATACTTGGGGAGGCGAAGATGGCGACTACACGCTTTGTCGTCCCGTATTTGTTGGGCCGCATTGGGATGTCCTGTTCCAGTCCCGCAACTGCTGGGGGATGTTGCGATTCATCCGGCCTCGGAGAGGAATTCGGCTGGTGTGGGTCGACGCAGTGTACATCAACCAGAATGACGTCAAGGAAAGGGGAGAGCAGGTCACTAGTATGAGCGATATCTATCATGGCTGCTCCAGGGTCATCGTCTATCTAGGGCCGGATATTACGCCAACCCACAGCGATGGTCGATTCCCACGCCGACGTCCCTTGCACGAACGACATTGATACCCTTGACTTCAGAAAGATTCTGACGCGGAGCTATTTCAACAGAGTCTGGATAATACAGGAGCTGATACTCGCCCCCTCTATCGTTTTCCACGTCGCAGGTGTTGATTTCTGGACTGACAGGAGTGGGCTAAGCCGTCTGGAGACCGCTCCCGCGACGTGGAATTGGGATACAACTGGTGCACCTTGGCTTCAGCACGTTGCCCAAAAGGCATTCCCGACCAGCAACCTGTACGACATACTGCGCCTCACGTCGAAATCGCATGCATCCGACCCCAGAGATAGAGTATTTGGCATCCTTGGGCTCATTCAGCCTGATCACGAAGGAGTAGCAAGACCCTTTGACACGCCTCCCCGGCCCGACTATTCCCTCTCGGCGCAGCAAGTTTTTATTGGGCTTATTGCTCACTTGATCATTAACTGCAAGGTCGATCGTCTCCTCCAACATGCTGTCGGGGTCTCCGAGTCCGGCGCCTTCCCATCTTGAGTGCCTAACTGGACATCGCAGCAGTCATGGGAAAGTATTTTCAGCACCACACGTCCGTCCGGTCCTTACGACTCGATGACTAATCCCGACGCCATTAATGTCCTTCCAATACACCAGAATGATTCAGAACGGCCTCAAATATCATTAAGGGGTGTACGCTGGGCACTCAGTCGCCACATGGCCGAGTCAACAATCAGCTTGGGCCCGTGGGACAGGAGAGTACAGTTCAATCCCCACAACGGCGCCCTGTCCATCTGGTTGCATCATCTTTGTGACATTTCCCTGCCGCCACAATCCATATGGAAGGCTGGAATTGGTCATAGGTCACTCGACGTGTTCTAGGCAACGACGTCCGCCATAGGCGATTTCTACCTGGCGATCCCTACCAGCAACGGACAAGCGCTCTCACTCGAGTCTCCAGAAAACTATCAGCTATTTGTACTTTGGACCACGCCCGATGGCGAGTACGACCACATGTCGCTACCGGAGGACCCCCCAACCACCGCAGAGGTTGAGAGCACCACGGAAATTACAACGTACTATCCGCGGAGCATATACCTTCTCTTACGTCAAATAGCGGAAACGAACAGTTACAAATTGGTCGCCTCGACATCCACTCTACTACTCCCCGAAACCCCTTGCTACTCAACCAACCGCCCGCGCGGATGTTCGGTATATGGTGTTTATGAACAGGCCCAATTGTTCAGGTCTTGGTTGTCAACAAACGTTTCCGACTTGCGGAAAATACCGAACATGGCCGAGACACTAATGTTCTTCCCCGGCCTTGGAGATTTATGGGATTACCTCCCGACATTCCTCGCTGTCGTGCGCCAGTTGGGCCATCAAGGTGAACCTGAATTGAGCGAAGGTGGAATTCTTTCCTTCGGGGAAGAATATCTTTCACACATCAATCCGATCTTCCGCCCTCAAATCACAGGCGGTACCCATTTGGAAGTGCAGGTTCCCTCTTTGGAGGAAGCTGGCTATTATTCGGTTCCTTGGAGGGGAAACCAAGCGGCCCCACCGGTTCCAAGAAGTGATCGGATACTGATAATGTCGATAATCGCGCCACGACAGTCGAGTCTTTGGCTCACTGAATGGGAATGGAAGTACACGATGGGAAGTGGTGAGCCCAGCTCCGTGTGGAAGCCCCTACGCGGTCGCATTCCGTACAAGAAGCATACCAGGCTCAGGGTAAGTCTTCACATGGTGTGGGACGTCTTTCGACTCCTGAGTGAGCTATTGGTGAGGATATTGGATAGGCTCGGTGGTGACATTGATCGTTTGGAGTCGCTATTGAGAAATGGGCCAAGTGATGGAGACCGCCTGGTGGGAGTAGTAACCCCACTCTCTGGGCGCCCGAAAGCCCACACCGAATCGTTTATAAGGTATCAACAGGTGCAAATTGTGTAGCCAGGACACTAACACGATCATCGGCCCGTCGGGACATCAATGCCAGCGCCAAGAGATCGGCTGGACAGCATCTCCCAACTATCGACGAGTCTTGGGTCACCAGTCCTCATGCTGAAGCTTCGAATCAATACCTGGGATTGCGATTGGTGGACATTCTCGGCGGATTACGCCGCTATTAAGGCCATGGTAAGGCTATCTACCTTCGAGAACGACAACCACTCAGCTAACAGCGGCATATAAGCTTGGTATTTGACGTTACGGCATTTGGAGCGGTGCGGAAGGCCCGTGCCTTCGGGCGTCAGCCGGTCCAGTCGGGGGGTGGTCGAACTGCCGGAGCTTGAAGCGCTTGCAGCCGCCACACATGAGCAATCTAACTGACTGCTGTCAAGTGGTTGCTGGTTCCGCCAAGACAAAGTCACCTTACCTTGTAGGAAAACATCGTCTTGGCGTCTGGGGCGCCCCATCAGAACCGAGGTTCCCAGATGCCAACAAACTTCCCCAGACCAAGTCGGCAATTTAGGCGGGTGTGGCTCGTGCCCTATTCGTCGAGCCGCCCCCATGTTTCAGGGGGACTCCCTCGCGAGCAACGCACCCCGCACTCGGTAGATGAAAGCCTCTCCCGCAGGGAGCCTTGGCGTCATCTCGACGGGAGGCTGGCGTCCGACGCAATATAAACCGCCAAGAGGTTGGTTTGCAACCGATTCAAACCATGGATTCAATGTTGTGGCCGAGGCACAGAGCCTGTATTTAAGCCCAGCGGCGGTCCCCCTGGCCAAACGTGAAAAGGGACAGGCAGGTATCTCATCACCTCGACACTTCCCTGAACCACCACATCACCCGTTTCATCCACCATGAAGTCCCTCTTTCTGGTTGCGGCTCTCGCCGCGGCGGCCGATGCGCACTACATCTTCAACATCCTCTTTGTCAACGGCCAGCGTCAAGGCGGCGAGTACTCGTACGTGCGCAAGAACAGCAACGCGTACAACCCCGTCTTCCCCGACATCCTTGACAAGAACGACCTCCGCTGCAACGTCGGCGCCAAGGCCGGCAACACGGCCACCTACACCGTCAAGGCCGGCGACAAGATCGGCTTCAAGGTCTTCAACAACGAGCTGATCGAGCACCCCGGCCCGGGCTTCGTGTACATGTCCAAGGCGCCCTCGGACGTCAAGTCCTACGACGGCTCGGGCGACTGGTTCAAGGTCATGGAGACAGGGCTCTGCCGCGGCCAGGCCAACACCGACGGCAACTGGTGCTCGTACAACAAGGACCGCCTCGAGTTTACCATCCCCGCCAAGACCCCGCCCGGCGAGTACCTCGTGCGCGTCGAGCACATTGGCCTGCACGAGGGCCATGTCAACAAGGCCCAGTTCTACATGACCTGCGCGCAGTTCAAGATTGAGGGGCCCGGGGGTGGCAACCCTGGTCCGATGGTCAAGATTCCGGGGCTGTACCAAAAGACCCACCCTGGTATTGCGTACAACAAGTGGACTAGCAACCCGGCGCCGTACCAGATGCCCGGACCTAAGGTTTGGGATGGAAACTAAGGGTTTCTCGGTTGGGTTTAGGTCTCCGCGGTACCTGGAGGTACTACGCGAGGAAGAATGATATGTTGTCGTTGGGTTTGAGATCATCATATTGTAGAGCGAGCGAGCAAGCGTGCAGTTCAAGGAGTTCGAGTTGAGCGATGCTTGCAAGATCGTTGAGTTGCTGCATTCTATTCTTGGGTCGAACGTTTTTGCATTAGAGATCGTTGTTAGAATCGGTGCTTTGGTCTCTACTTGTGTTATCCCCGCCTGTGATTTACATTGTTTTTGCCCCCTCTTCGCCATCTTGTCTGTACTCTCCCCTTTCCACAGAGGACTTAAATCAGGTAGGTAGTCAGGGCCCATTTAAGTGGTGAAGATGAGTATCGCGTTGACCTCTTCCATCATCTCAAATCGACTATTGATTGTTGGGAGGCGGGGGACAGGGGGATTTCAAGCTAACCCTCCGGGTCCACGGATTTGAGTGCGGCCCCACTCGCGCCCACCCCGAGTGGTCCCGAGGCCAAACGGCTCCGGAACTCCGTGGACCCGGACGGCTCAGAACTCGCTTGAAATCCAATCCAAGCTGTTGGACTGGCTATCTCTCCTGCACTCTTCACTTCGGTTTGTTTCTCAGACGACAAGCCTTCCTTGCTGGACGACGGGTGGCAACCTCTACCGTGCCTATCGGTCTTAGCTTCAACGCCCTTGGGGCAGAAATAGTCGCCCTTTACGAGGCAAGGACTCGTCTGCAAGCAACCTTAGGCGTGCCTTTATCAGACCTTACACTTACGTTCAAACGAGATAATCTACATTGTGTAGAAAGATGGGTACATAGCATCCTCCGGGTTGCTAACTCAGAGCGATGCTATCAGAAACAGGTTGGCGGAGAGGTCGCCGCGTTTGCCGGAGGTGATTGGGTGTAGATAAGAAACACGTGTTTTCGTCTTTGGTAACGCAACATCAGTCCGTGTTGAATCCAGCATGGTATCTACCTATCATGGTATTGATATGCGGGGTGGTGGCTCAGCTGCGGCTTTCCGAGAACGATTGCCCGCTCAAGTGGCCTGACAGAAGGTTGAGGTGCTGTTGCTTCTATCCTGTACCCCGCTTTCAGAATCCCCGTTCCTTTCGTTAAGGCACCACCCAGATCCCTTGAGTTTCATGTCGTGGCAATGGGAAGCAATTTTTCAGTCAATCGCATCAAAGAGGATGTGGAAGGTAAGGGGCAGCTAATGTTCAAGCGCGGGTCAAGGTGTTGGCTAACATCGACTCGAGCCAGCGTCAGGGAAGGGTCAAGGTCGGGACGGAAGCCCGACCCCGAGCGGCCAGAAACACTGTCAAGAAACCCGGTAAGCTCACAACGCGTTCGACACTAGTACTTCGGAGATCGGCTCTTCAACGGGGCAATGCGGAACAAAAAGAATCGTGTTTCAGTTCTTTTTGAAAGCGGCAGTCCCCGTAATGGGCAACCAACTGAGCCTTTAGTTCGGCTACGAGTCCTGCAATACATGAGCATAATTCATATGAAGCGACTGCTCGCGCGAGAGGTTTTCATCATGTCAGATCGCCGTCATGTCACAACCGAACAGATGTCCAGAGTCAGGAGGTTAATGAAGGACTATGGTATGCGGTGCTGCCCTTGCTAGAACGTGTTAGCGGTAACTGACGTAGAATAATGTACTCGTCTAGTTGGAGCACTCAAAGACCTCCAGTATATGCTCGAACCTACAAGTAAATTCTCCCGCACGGCCAGCTTCCTTCGATCTCAGTTCTACATCAACATGAAGGCCGACTCTGCAATTCTTGAATATGAAGGCCTCGTCGATCCCGAGTACCTGGAATCACGGTTTCCCAATTACGGCTATGACGTGCCTGTTCCCGAATACACCGGGTACGGCGGGTTCACTCACAAGCGCGACACTCAGGGACAATTATCTCGGCAATTTTGGGGAAGATTGTGGGTGGCAATCCTCACTGGCTTGTCGCTGATTGCTCCGATGCTTTTCATGAAGCTCTATGATAACTTGCTAGCCCAGCTCATCACGGCTTCTGTGGCAGTCTTGTTATTGGGCGCAATTTTGGCTTATCTCGAAGAAATGCAGAAAAAGGACGTTGTGGGAGCTACGGCGGCGTATGCTGCGGTTTTGGTTGTGTTTGTCGGGACGAGCTCATAAATTGGGGCAACGGTGAGTTTCATTGGTAGAGGTTAGCTTTCGTCAGGTGAGGACTCTTAATGGTCTCAGTCTTGTTGCCGGATGCCCTCCTTCTCATTGGGTTCCTCCTTAGGTAGGCTTTGATCAGCTCTCCTGGCATTACAACTTGAATGCTTCGATGCGATTAGCGACAGTCTGTTTTGGACCAAGCACTGAAGGATGTGGATGATGTAGTACCTCCCAAAGGGCTCGAGAACCGAGTTGACTGGTCTGGATGTGTCCCAAACCGGCTAAATACCGACGCAAGTGTTCACCCCCAATGCAACCCACGCCGCGTAATTCCAGTGGCACAGCACGGCGCCCTCCCACGGTGACTTATAAACTGGCCGATGACTTCCCCCAAAATACAAAAGAACCAAATACACAACCTCGAACCCCGCAACTTTTCTAACTCAACATGACAACCGGCGACGACCTGTCCCAAATCTCGAACCGCAAAATGTCTCTCTCCGACCACCTCCCCCACGACACCAAATCCTCCCAAAAAGACGACTCAAACCCCAGCCCGCCGCCCTACACCGAATCCGCCATCCACTCAAACCCCCCTCCTCCCGGCCCCTCCCGCCTGCACATCCTCGGCGCAACCTGGGGCGGCATCACCATCACCGCCCCCATCCGCGCCTTCATCACCCTCGACAAAACCTCGCAATTCGAGCGTCTCAAACTAAACATGCACACCCTGCACACCCTCCTCCTCCCGGACCCCGCCATCGGCACAATCAAAACCCTCACCATCCTCTACCATTACGACACCAACCCCACCTCCTTCCACCTCCTCAACGCAACCCAGTTCGCGCCCCAAATCCACGTCAAAATTACCCCCACCGCACACCTCGATCAAAACAAGGGGATTCTCTGCGGGGCATTTCCCAAGTTCATCACTACCTTGGGACCGGGAACGGGGTGGGGGAATTTTGCGAGCGGTGGGAGAACGGAGATAATCGCGGTGGTGTATGGCACGGCGAGGATCACGGCGGGCGCGGTGATGGAGGAGCTGGGGGAGTTTTTTGAGGGGCGGAGGGGGCAGATTAGGACGACGACGGGGTTTTTTGGAGGGGATACGTGGCCGGGGGTGAGGAAGTCGTGGACTGTGTTTTTTAGGTTTGGGAGTGGGGAGGGAGAGGTGCAGTGTGTTACGGGGATGGAGGATGGGGCGTTGGAGGTCCCTTGGAGGTGGTCGTAGGGTGGTTTAGGAGTTTAACAGAGACTAGCAGAGGATTAAATCATCTGGGTCGGGCATGTTATTAAAGTTAAGGTATTTTGTCTCGTTTATGTTTCAATTTCAATAGGTAGTAAGGACCTAGGTCAATAGCACTTACCTGTTATTCTCCTGACTGTCATGTACGTGATCTCAACTACACTTAGGCTAAGATTAATATATTTATCCCCTTAATCCCATCTCTATCTACCTTACTTTCTTAAACAGTCAGTTATCTGAACACCTAAATAGATACCGGTAGGTAGGTACTCACCCCTATCTTTACCTACCTCACCGTCTCTCCCTCCCATGCGCCCTCACCACTTCCGCCAGCACCACCCCAACAACCCCTCCTCCCCTCCGCCCCCTACTCCTGCCCCTACCCACATTCCCTCCCCTCCTCTCCTTCCAAGCCCTCCCCTCAATCTCCCCCACCCCCTGCCTTTCACT
>Ga0247760_1001194_pt1 | contig 25369 bp, 20 predicted proteins | sample UWRJL171409R4_FD_179936 | JGI IMG/M metagenome (GOLD analysis project Ga0247760, IMG submission 179936) | Plant litter microbial communities from Arlington Agricultural Research Station in Wisconsin, United States - UWRJ-L171-409R-4 | ecosystem: Environmental > Terrestrial > Plant litter >... | reverse complement strand
CTCCACTCGAGTCGCGAGCTGCAATGCACATGCACCTCAGCGGCACCCCCACCCCCCCGGCGTGCTGCGCAACCACTTTGGCCCAATCCATTGGCTGCGGCCCCTAGAGTGGCCGAGACAATATTTCCTTTGAACCTCGCTGTCAGCAAAGCACCGCCGTAGCCGGCGAGAATATTGGAACCCAGCATCAGTTCTGCGGTAGAACCTAGGGGAGATGAAATGGAATGAAGATGCCTCGTACCAAGACACCGCTCCGCCTGCGATCCACCGTTACTTTGAAGCTGCAGCTTTCCAGAAGCAACATAGCAATTCCCGAGGTCGCCCGTTTCGCAGGGATTCTCCACACGAGACTCCCGAAATTCTCCATGGAACGGTTCGCCTCTTCTTGGACCATTCCACGGCTTCATCGGACTGTGGACTGCTTGAAGCACAGAGGCGGAAAAATGTGCTCTTTCTTGGATTTATCATGCTGCGGTGTGGATTGTCTCGGAACTTAGGCCCCGCGAGCAGGCATCTCGCAGCGGGAAAAAAAAAAATGATGCGTCTTTTCCGAGTCGCTGACAGGCTGGAGTGCCTGCATTTTGTTGGGTTGCAGGGGGATCCAGCTGTGGACGTGGGGGGCGGGGCACCAATGCACGGGCATAACTGGCCAGTGCTAAGCACAAAAAGGGGTTCAATCGATCAATCTAGGGGGGACCGGGTTTCCATCCGACTGTTAGCCGGTTCCCGCCTAGGGAGCGGGTTGGCCTAACAGTCGACTTGAATGGAAGGACCCGTTGAGATAGATTGGGCAATCTGCGTAGCAGTCCTCAACCGGGTCCGCGCACAGTTCCACTCCCGTCTCACTCTTTCCTCGTCCATGGATTTTGATCTCCACTGTCTCCTGCAGCAGAGAGCGAAGAGAGCAGAGAAGCACCGCGCACCATCACCTGCGAGTCTGCTCCGGCATTCTCTGCTCACTGCATTCTCGTCCTGCACGCGGCGCCCGCACCAGCCGCCCTTCTCCACCCTTCGTGCGAGGGATGTTAGAAGGGAGAGACATACAGTCAATGCTCAGTGAATTTAGTTTGGCGACACGCAGAGAGGCGCCGCAAGACCCCGTCATCCATTCCTAGTCGGTCGTGTCTGTCCTGAAAAGTCAATCCCCCCTTACCTGAGAGCCATCGTAGCGCGGTGACGACCGATCTCCTTGCAGACGCACGACGCAGCTCTCCTGGTTTGCTCGCTGCACCAAGTCGTCTCAACAATTAGCCGCGCCAGATCTGCGAGACAGACCGACCCAGCGTCGAGCTAACTTGGGCTCGCCGCGCGCATCATCCAGAAGGAGGCCTTCGCCTCCCCGCCGAGGCTCCGGGCTAGCGCACCTTAACCCTCTCGCCGCGCCGTCGACGCCGCCGCAATGGATTACTCCTCATCCCCACCTGGCCAACCCCCTATCCCCATCCCCCGAAAAGCAAGCGCGAGGGAACGTGGTCGGCTTCGCGAGCAGGAACGTGAAGGCTCACATGTTTCTTCGCGGCGCCACAACGCTCCCCCGGCCATCTCAACATCGGACGCCGCCCGTGAGAGGGACACCGGCGACGTCTTCCGCGACTGGACGGACCGAGACCGCGAACGTTACGTCGACCGTTACCTCCGAGACAAAGATACCGATTCCGGAGTTCCACCGGCCGCCGCCTCCCCAGAGGTCATCTCATCCCTAATTACCTCTCTGTCCGCCATCTCGCGGCCATTGAGCAACCACTTCGATAGCCCCTCATACTTATCACCAATTGGCACCCGCACCCCCAACAACCCCTCAGTCCCCAGCTCACCAACCGGTGGCTCATTTGGCGTCGATTACGGTGCTTACAAGCAACCGTCTCTCGGTGAAGTCCAGGAAGAAGGTACCTCCATTGACGAGCTTGCTGCGAGCGCTCCGGTAATCAGGACATCGAAGCCGCCGAGCGGCTTCTCGCCCCTTACCGCCCCAAAGTCTCCAAAGAGTCCGGGGACCCGCGATGCATCAGGCTTGAGGAGCCTGCTTTCGCGGGGTAGCAACGGAGCGCTCTCGCGTCCGTCGAGCAGAGGCTCTCTGACCTCTGGAGCCGAAAGCATCGGTAAGCTCAGCATCGAGCGATCGGCAGAACCCTTGTCGCCTGGCGCGGAAGGGGGGTCGCTCAAAAGGCAAAAGTCCCACGATAGCTGGGGCAAGAAAACGGGTCGCAACCAGCGCGGATTGCTGTATATGAGCAGTAAGGAACAGTTGCGTGAGAAGGAAGCAGAAAAGAAGAGAGCCAGCATCGGTGCTGTTGGCAACCCTGGTGGCCTCTCCTCTGGCACAGGAGGAAGCCGCCTCGACCCCCTCGCCGCCGAGTCCATCATTAGTGAAGAATCACCAACTGAATCCTCGCCGCCAACCCGGCGACCTAGCTGGAACGCCGATCCTTCCGGCAACGGCCTCCCCAGCCCCCGACCCATCCCTACCAGAGATTCATCTTTACGCAAAACGGGAAGCAACGCGAAGCGGTCTTCTGCGCGCACATCGAGGAATTCGAAGCGCGACAGCGAGGGCGCTAACGACACAATTCAGGAGCTAGACGAACACAGCAGCAGCACAAGAAATTCCCGTAACGAGGCAGCAAAGCGTCGACAGGTCAGCACCAAAAAAGAGGACCTTGATCCCGTAAGGCTCTCAGCAGACATGCCTCGAAATCCGGCATCATTTAGTAAACCCCGCCCTGATATCTATAACACCAGCCCGTCCACCCCGGCCACTGCCATGTTCCCCGACGTAGATACTGAAGAGGGTGCGCCGTCCCCAGCTGTTGCACAAGGACGAAGACGCGACAGAGAAGCAAGCGTGGAAGGCCGCTATCGTCGACGCTCCGGCCGCTTCACACCAGACCCACTAGGTGGTTACCACAGCGAGACGGGTACAACCACGGTGAAGGTGAAACGCAGCAGCAGCAGACTAAAACGGCTTTCTGGGGCCGCCAGTCCAACAACAGATCGCTCGTCAGACCACGGAGTTGCAACGGGGAACACACACAGCGACCAGCCCCACATTGCCTACGAGAGACCAAGGAGCGCTGACAGCGTCGATGATGCGGTCGAGAGTTATCTTTGCAGCCCACGCCTCAGCCAAAAGATTCGCCATCCCCAGACTGGGCGTGTCATCAGTTTTAGTGAAGTTGGTGATCCAAACGGGAGCGCAGTCTTTTGCTGTGTTGGCATGGGATTGACCCGCTATATAACGGCATTTTACGACGAGCTAGCTTTGACATTGAAGCTCCGCCTTATCACGCCCGACAGGCCCGGTGTCGGCGACAGTGAGCCATACGCCGAGGGTACTCCGCTCGGTTGGCCTGGTAGGTCACTCGCACACCCCTTTTTCAACTCTTTACTGACCTGCTCCTGTAGATGACGTTTATGCTATCTGTCAGTCCCTGAAGATCACTAAGTTTTCTATTTTGGCCCACTCCGCTGGTGCCATCTACGCCCTCGCAACCGCCCTTCGGATGCCTCAGCATATTCGAGGCCGCATCCATCTTCTTTCGCCATGGATCCCACCATCGCAAATGAGTGTATTTGGCGCTAGTGCTCAGACGCCACTGCCACCAACCAATGCTATCCCTACCAGCCAACGCATCCTTAGGGCACTCCCAACGCCGTTCCTCAAGGCTGCCAACAGTAGCTTTATGACGGCAACTAGCTCTAGTATCACTAGTTCATTGCCTAAGCAGAAGAGGGCAAAGCGGGATAAAAAGAATGCGCTAAAACGGGCGAGCCAGGAAACCACCGAGAACAAGGAAAACAGCTTGGCCGAACACAGCCCGACGGATGCACCGCAGATGCAACTGGCGGACGAGAACATGGATCGCATCCGCCCCACCGGAGCGAGCCCAACATCAGTTGGCCCCGCTGCGAATGGCACAGGACATCGTCACCACAGGTCCAATTCCTCTCAGCGGGGGAATCGACGGCAGTCTGAAAACGATTCTCTCTCGGCTGCTGCCGCTTTTGCCAACTCGCAGATTGCCGATCGTGAACGTCAGGAGACGTATGACAATCGCCTGACTCACGCCATCTGGCAGCTTGCGACGACGGGTGCCAACCCTGCCGTGGACTTGCTTGTTTGTCTTGAGCGTCGACACACAATTGGTTTCCGATATGTCGACATCACCAGACCAGTTGTCATCCACCATGGGACTCGTGATGCCCGTGTCCCTGTGGAGAATGTCAAGTGGCTGGGTAAGACGATGCGGCGGTGCGAGGTGCGAATTCTCGAGGGCGAAGGCCACGGCTTGATGGCCAGCGCCCATGTCATGGGCGGCATCCTCATGGAAGTCAGCCGCGAGTGGGAGGAGTGGAGTCGCGTCACTGGTGCTACCAGGCGAGAAACAGAAAGGACAAGGAGAGGCACGGTTACAACCATCGGCCAAGCGCGGTGAACTTGGGCTGTGGGCATCGGAGTTATGGATAGGGCTGCACTGCTCTCGGATTTGTTGTTTTGCAGTTTAAGCATGGGTTGGGGCAATCTGCGGCCGGTCTCTTCCATACATGCCGCAGCTATATATCATAGGTATCTTACTGAACACCTGTAGTCATAATGTCGAATGGTAATGCGTTCCAAAGTGATATGCCTTGTTTCTGTCAGGGAATAATCGGATTGCAGCTTCTTTGCTCTTCGTCCAACCCTCGGTCCCCGCAACCCAGCGAACTCCGATGGTTCTATATCCAACTGGCAGATTAGCTTTTTTTTTCCATGGCCATTGATCGCCGGCGACGCGAATGGAGTCAATGGACAGTCGGAAGGCCAACACCGGGGGAGGCGGGCGATGCGGCTTCGGAAGCTCGCAAGGCACGACATGGAATGGGAGTGATCTGGAAAGATGGTGTGCAAATTACTCTCTATGAAACAACATACTTAAAGCCCATTAAGGAAAACTGAACCCGACATCCAGTCCTACACCTCCGACTCCCTGTACTTCGGCTTGTCTCCCCAGTGGGGCTTGTCGTCCCTGTATTCCTTCAGCGGTTTCTCGTGCTTGGCCTTGTGCTCTTTCGATGGCTTCTCGTGCTTGTGCTTGTGCTCCTTTTCTGGCTTCTCGTGCTTGTGCTTGTGCTCCTTTTCTGGCTTCTCATGCTTGAGCTTGTGCTCTTTTTCAGGCTTCACGTGCTAGTGCTTGTGCTCCTTCTCAGGCTTCTGAGGCTTAGGCTTGTGCTCCTTCGGCGGCTCCTCATCCTTGGGCTTGCACTTCTCCTTCTTGCCGCGCTTGAAGTGCTTGACTTTGCTGTGCTTGGCTTTGATTATCTCCTTCCTGCGGTGGTTCTTGCTTTTGTGCCACCGGAACAGCCGCACCACGACCTTGCGGATCCGCTTCAGCACCCTCCAGGCAAGGTTTTTGATAGAGCGAGTCCTAGTGGACTTGGACTTGGACTTGGACTTGGTGGAGGGACGTGGAGTCGGTGTCTTGCGTGTCTTTAGGCTGATATAGGGCATGACGATGGCATTGGTTGTTGGAAGATCTAGCTCGACGTGTGGATTGGTGGACGGATTGGGAGTGGCGAGGTTGGGGTTGTGGTTGACGCTACCGTCGCGGCTGGGGCTGGGATCGAGTGGCTCGGAGGCGGCTGGGTTGGCATCTCCGCCGTCAGGGGAGCGAGAGCCGTTCAAGGAATGCGAGAGATGTGTGTCCTGGGATCCATGCCGTGAGCTGGTGTTCTGGGTATCCTTGGATCCATGCCTCGAGCTGGTGTCCTTGGCGTCCTCAGTTTCCTCAGTTTCCTTAGTTTCCTTGACGTCCTCGGTCTTCTTGGCGTCTCCCTCAGGATTCCGGGTGTCGCCACTGTCCTCGGTGTTCTTGGCGTCCCCCTCAGAGTGCTTGGCGTCTTCGGTGTCCTTGATATCCTTGGTGTCGATGACCGAAGAGGTTGGGGGTGCCGTGAGAGACTGGCTCCGATCACTCAACGTTCTGGTGTCTTCGGTGTCATTGGTATCGGCGACGGAAGAAGTTGGAGGCGCAGTGAAGGACGGCCTGTGGTCACTTGACGTGCTGGTGTCTTCAGTATTCTTGGTGGCCGTAGTGTCCTTGGCGTCTTCGGTGTCCTTGATATCCTTGGTGCTGGTGATGGAAGAGGCAGGGTGAATAGTGAGAGACGGGCTCCGAACACTGGACGTGCTGGTGTCTTCGGTGTCCTTGATGCCCCCAATATCCTTGGTGCCCCCAGTGTCCTCGGTGTCCTCGGTGTCTTTGTCCTTGGTGCTGGTGACGGAAGACGCGGGGTGAACAGTGAGCGACGGGCTCCGAACACTCGACGCGCTGGTGTCTTTGGTGTTCTTGGTGTCGGCAATGGAAGAAGTTGGGGGTGCATTGAAGGACGAACTGTGATCACTCGACGCGGGGGCAGGCGTCTTGGAGGCGGTCGACTCAGACGACTTCTCTGGATTCGCGGGCTTGGTCGGCTCAGATGGTGCTGCGTTGGCTTCAAGGGGGGCTGCAGCACGCTCTGGTCGACGGACAGAAGTGTTCTTCTTGATGTACCCGAACATGGCGAGTTGGGGACGGTTGTGCGTCTGAGATGGGAGGTGTATTACGACGGTACAGCGAATTCTATTAGGAAGATGATAGATGCAAAAAGAGAGGCGATTGTAGGGTCGGCGAGATAGGAATGATGCGAACAGATGATGAGGTTGAATGCCAATCTGAGAAGAAAAGAAGATGTTCTGGGAGAAGATTCGAGAGGGGGGAGAAATCGGGTTTTAACCAGGTCGGCGCGACAGGAGCTCCTTCCCCCGTCCATGGCTCGCAGCAATGCTCCGGACCGTGTCGGGTGCGAGTTCATTGCGGGCAGGCTCATGGGAAGGAACGCCAGGCTCTTAGAGAGTCATAATCCCCGTGCTTTTCCCAAGGTACTTGCTTCCCAGACATGCTCGCGCGCTCACAGCTTGGAATCTCGTCCCCTTTGGGGGCAGGCCAGTCCTCTCTATGCCAAGTAGCCACTTCCTCTTCCTCGCATCACCTGCAACCCACACAGACGACCTTCTGCATCAGGCCCCAGGAGGGGGAGGGTGTCGACTCCCCATCGACTCCCTTCTAATCGTGCTTCACAGTAGTCCGCTACCCAGCGACTGCCCCGACAATCCGGTGGCCTTACAAGAAAGGCCCTTCCAGACGGCGAGAGTAGATTCATAATTCGCCTTCCCTCTTGAGGTTGCATCTTTGCTGCCGTTTGGTTACTCGGAGGGGCGGTCTTGGCAGCGATGAACAATTCTTTCGTGCGCGGGCTGTCGGCCTCGTATCTTCTAGGTTGACTGATTGGGGCGGGAGCTATCGGAAGACAAGGTGTAGCATGGATGGAGTCGGCCGCCTTCATGACGTGACATGCAGAGATAGCTTAAAGTGTTACGGCAACCTCACCGGTCAGCGTCTGATGCGATCACATCCATGAGCATTACTCTAGAGGACGGAGAAATTACGCTCCTCAAATAATCTGAAGCTTGGTGTACGATTGTGGTTCAGGCAGATATGGCATGGCATGAGCAACTGGTCTCGGGAAGCGAAGATTAGTCGAGTTCGAGGAAGGCGAACGTTTGGCGACTGTCCAAACATAGAAGCTGGGAGACACCATTGTTCCTGATTTAATAGGGACAATACCTCGGCGAGATTGCTAAACTTTATTGGGGAGTCACAGTGGACGTTGCCTGAGGCAGGCACGAAGCTCCACCTACCACCGCATAAACGCAGTGGCCTGGCCGAGCTGCGGACCACGAGTGAACTTCAGAACTTCCCACTTGCACCTACTGAATTGGGATATTTCCTGTCCCGCACCCACTCCCTCGAACTTGACACCAAAGCAGAGCTGCACCATCCACGCAGGAACCTACTCGCAAGCCACACCCGCAACCGTGATTTCGATCCAGTTGCAAACGCTGGCGCCACCACAAGGCGCAATGCAGTCAGTCATCCATGGCGTTTATGGCACCCGAGTCGCTGAAGAGCGATAAACCGCCGGCAAATTCGCCGCAGGAAGTCACAACCCCTCGCCGTCCCCGTGGTCGACCCTGGAAAACGCCGATGAAGCCAGAGCCAGTTGTACCAAAGCGACCTCGAGGACACCCAAGAAAGCACCCAGTGGAACATGTCTACGTCAAGGCCCAGCCGACAGGTCCTCCTCGTGGTCGGCACCCAAAACTGCCCCAAGGCACGAGTGACAAAGCCAGCGCTAAGCAGTCACGCGAACCATCTCATCACTCCATTCCTGTCCGCAGGAATCTCTGGTTCTCAGACCCTGTCCGAAATAACTTTGGGAATCGAGCCGTTACGGACGCTAACAATCGACCGTCGCCGTCAATAGTAGACTTGACCCCGCGCTATTCCAGGTACCATACGCGACCCCGGGGGCGCTTGTCGTCGCCAGACTTGACCCTAGGCTATCCCAGCTGCCTAGTACTACCCCAGAAGCGCTCACCATCGCCAGACTTAACCTTGGGCTATTCCAGCTGCCCTACACCACTCCGGAAACGCTCTTCAAGCATCGCGTCGCTCGATGATAATGAAGCTGGCAGTGACGACATCCAAACCTTCCGTCAGTTTAAGAGAATACGTCGCGGCAGCGTCGTGCCGACCAAGCCAAAACCCCTGAAGAAGCAACAAGGGTACCACTCACACTTCGCTCCGGAGGAAAGGCCTACAAAGCAAGGGCGGCCGCGTTTTTGTACCCCGATTTTCAGTTGACAGTGGCTAAACTGACCCCCCGGCCTCAGCGCAAGGCGGTGGGCGCAGAGGCCCACGCCAGCCACGTCGTCGTTGACATGAATGAAACCAGTGACGCCGACGGGGACAGGGCTGAGTATATTTGGCCCGAGGCCAGCAACGCCGGGATTGCCAATCCGGGTGCAAACGAAATCCGCGACGGCGAGGCCCCCAGCCAGGGAAGCGCACGCCTGCGAGACTGGGGGTGGTGAGACTCAGGCTGGCGACAACATGACCTACAACAATGGATTCGGCGCGGGAAGGGTTGCCTTCTACAACGAGTTTGACAATGGCGGATCCGATGGCGATCCGTACCATGGGTGGTTCGAGACATTGCGGATGAAGCTGATCGCAGAGCACTATCCCATCAGCCCACTCCATAGTGCCGAAGCTGCTCTGCGGCACCCCGCTCCAGGTATACATCAGGTAGAAGGGGAGGAAGACCAGCTCGAGTGCTTGCCGAGAGGGACGGCTAGCAAAACATTCAGCCCTGCAGACAGGCTGTACGACGGTATTCCGGACTTGGACGGTTGGGATGACCGCGCTAAGGTCGATTTTGAGTCTCTAGATCTTAACGCGCTGTGGAGGGAATACTTGGGGAATAACGACTACGAGGCTGAGTCAGTCACTGCCGCACCATCCAGGCTCGAGCTTGTATTTGGTACTGCCATTGACGAAATAGAGCAGGGCTATGGGGGGTGAATGTTGGAGGAGGGGACGCGATTTAGATCACTAATCAGACGGAGGACAGCGGATGGCCTGCCAGATGACGAATAAGGCGAACAATGTATGATAACATGAAAGTGACTGATGAGATGCTAAATACACGAGAGCAATATTGTTTGTATACTAGCCGCAGAAGCAGGCCTGTTCCAAACTGAGTCAAGGATTTGTTAGGTCGTTCGAATTCTTAGTTGGCCACAAAGTCTCTCAAATATCTGAGCTTTATACACATGTTTTTGTGTGCACCCATATTTTTGCGTCACTGGAGGGCGGACAAGCTGAGGGTTAACGGCAAGGTTTACACGGCACTTTTGCCGAGGGGTGGCGGGGTTGGCCGGAGTGATGGTCAAGTTGGGGTGTTGGAGGGAAAGGAGCGTCGTGAAGTTTGCTCCGTCTCGGCGGTGAGGGTCAACCATAAACTCCGAAATTCACAATCTGCATCAAGAATTATAGCTTGCAAAACAACTTTCATCCAATTTGCAGATGAGACATTGCCCCTCTCGCAGCTGGGCGTACTTCGGCGTCTATCAATTGCTCGACATATCAATCCTTTGGTTCCAACACGCAAACGGCGCCATCTCCAACTCAAGAAATCTTGCGGGGGCAGCGGCGATAACGACTGCCAACCGGAGGACAACCAACACCTTACTCAGCGAGCGACGCAATTTCGTTGGACTTCACGGCCAGGACCGCATCTAAATGAGAAGCGAAGGTTTGTTTTACACAGGTCAGACAAAGACAACAACCCGCAAGACTGACTAGATGAGGAAAACCTCGCTCAAGATTCGACTCAATATTATCGACAGTAAGAGTCCCGAGTCCTGTCCCGTTCCGGTGGTGTGTCTATGTACAGAGAGCATGTGCTTCAAGGTGTAATAATTACTAAGTACGGGTTCAATTGGGTTTGTTTATGCTCCTTCTTCCCTGGGTTTCTTCCGCCTCCATCTGCGACGATGTACACACATACGCAGCTGATGGGCTACATACCAGACATCTTACTCATAGATGTAGCAAAGCGGTCCACCGCCAATACCAGTGGTCGAGACGACGTCCTTGATCGGAAGGGCCTTCGCGTTAACCTCGAGGTCGAGGATGTCGTCAAGAGTACCGGCGCGGCTGGGAGGGGTGTTGTTGATGGTGATGGTTCCGGCAATGACACGGGTGCGCTGGGCGGGGTTCTGGTTCTGCCAGATCCACCAGACGCGGTCGATTTGGCCGTGGTGGACCCAGAAGGCCGGGTCACCAGGGCTGGCAAAGATGTCACCGGCCGGGTCGCCCTGGAAGGTGAAGTGGCCGCCAGTGTGAACGCCATACTCGCCCTTGGCAAAGTCACCCTGCATGACGTTCTGGAAGGTGCCAACGTCGGCGCTGTTGGCAATGAGATCGGTCGTGTTGCGCTCGCTGGTGTAGCGGCGGCTGACCCACGAGCTAATGTCACGGCGGAGGCAGCGGGGGTTGTAGGCGAGAAGACCGGGGGCGGGGGTGACACCGTCGGCGACGAGGGTCGGGGCGATGGGGCCGAGGTTGACCTTCATGTCCTTGAAGGGGCCATCCTTCAGACAGCCGCCGCCGTTTCCGGGCGGCACGCAGTTAAGGCCGGTGGGCAGGGCTGGGGTGCAGCCGTGCTCGGCATAGACACCGTTGCCGCTGAGCGACGTGTCGCTGCCGTCGAAGATGGGCGACTTGAGCGGGTCCTCGGCCCAGCGCCCCCAGTTCCAGTAGGGCTGGTAGCCCTGGTATCCACACTCGTTGCGGAGCGCCTGCTCGAACGTGTAGGTGAACCACCGATGCCACGACAGGAAGTTGGCCGTGCCGTGAATGGCCAGCGTCTGGTTGATGTGCACGGCGACGAAGTCGTCATACCGCGACTTGGCTCCGGGTACCTTGGCCGAGTCGTACTTGGACGGCTTGCCCATCAGACACTTGACGGATCGGATGTAGTCTTTGCGCTCGGCCTTGGAGAGGGAGCCCCTAGAGGTTGTCAGGAACCAGAACGGGAAAACCTGGAGAAGGGGAATCCTCACCATTCCCTCCGCCTCGCCGCCTTCTCAACGGTACACGGCCCCTTGTGGCCCGACGTCTTTTGGTAGTCGCGAAGGTTGGCCAGCGCCTTCTGAGCAAGCTTGTCGGTCTCCTTGGTGGGGACACCGCAGCTGGCCTTGGGGGCTGCTTCGACGGCCGAAAAGGCTGCGAGCAACCCGACCAGAGTAGCGCCGAGATGCATGGCAAACGAGAGTAAGAAGTGAAAAAATAGATGGCCTGGAAAGTGAAAAACTGAAAATTTGTTTTAATCAAGGAGTGACTAGGCCGGTAGATGGTGACGGTGGACGCGTGCCGTGCCGGACCGGAATCTGGTGCGTCTTTCTCATGGTACATATAAATCTCCGCACCCATGTGGCAGCCATGAAATTGGAGTGCCCAATACGGAGACTGTTGCAACATGACTCCTCGTGGGAGTGGGTCGCAAGACATTGTGCCTCTCGCCCCTATTTCCTATTCGGCTCAAGAGCACAAAGCCTTGGCCACTTTGATTGGATCCGCCCTGTCGGGTCTCCATTATTCGATAGAAAGACACAAAATGCAACGACAAGTCTGCATGTCAAGACTATGTTTTAGCTGCTTTGGTGCTAGACGAATGCTGCCAATCCAGTCCGTTCGTGTCACCATGAACAGAGACAAGACAATATTTCAGGGCAGCGTTTTTTTGGTTTGTTTGCCAAAATCCTTTCCCTAATCTCTATCAAGAGGGAAAAAAAAGAGGCTTGCGGTTCGGGTTTCACCTATGCCTGGTTCAATGACCCGAGGGCCAGCATGCCCCATCCACCCACCCACATTCCGTGTTTTGTGCCGCTCTTCCATTGTCCGTGATTGGTCAACCACTCGGAATCCGGCAGCTTCCCAGCTTCCCAGCCAGCTTTGCTTTGCAGCTTGACTGCATGTGGACCCGGCCGGTCACCTCACCGAATGCGCATCTGCGGCGCAGTTTATTTTTTTTCCCCATGCGACTTACACGTACACAAAAGGGCCAATCAGAAAAACAGTAGGATCACACACAGGCGGGGGTGTCCACTAGGGTACACTAAGGTGGGTGCACTAGTATAGTTAGACAATGGGCCATTAGCGCACCCTGAGCAATTTTAAGCCAGTGAAGTGACTTCTTTTTCTCCCCCGGTCCCGGTCCCAGTCCCAGTCCCTGTCCCAGCCAGGCGCGTACTGGGATGGGATGGGGTGATTGATGATTGAGGGGGTTGTGCTGAAGAAAAAGAAGAAGAAAAAAAAACGTTAGACTTTTGACGGATTTGACAAAATGACAAGTGATAAGTGGCAGCCGCGTGGCATGTTCGGCCGAAACCTTGTTAACAGTAACAAAGCTATTGATTTTCCAAGATACTCTCAAGATATCCCCAAGATATCCAAGATAGGCTGTGTCGCTTGGCTTGTTTGATGACATGATGCTCAACTCACGTCTGGTGTATCTCCCTGACCAATGCTGCTGGGGAGGGGGGAGCATTTCCTCCGGAGAGGTGATCTGGTCTGGTCAGGATGGATGAGAGGGTGACGGAGATGAGGTGAAGGATCTCCCCCTCAACATATACAAATTTCGCCTGCCATTAAAAACCGGTTTCCTTGTTCAACTTCTTATCGCCCATGGAAACCTTCTCGTCTTTCGGAACAAAACATGTCCGAGGTTGCAATGCTAAAAGTAGAAAGTGAAGAAAAAAAGTTCACCCATCACATCACATCACTCTTCAATAACGGGAGTCTGGGAGTCGAATGGCCTCGGCCAAAGACAAACACGTTTAGAGATAAAACTTTGGTTGCGGGCCTGTCGTGGAACATTGTTTTAATAAAGGAGTGCCACTAGTGCCTCGTCCAAGCGCACACATACGAAGGCTACAGTCGCATTTTGGCGTTTTGGCGAGTCATCAAAGGAGGAGAAATGCGAGAGAAATGCGTACCCGGGACGACGGTTCTGCGTCCCCGAAGCATTACCCGACGCGCACTAGGGCACTCGGCAAGGCATTCACCATTTCCACATTCCACATTTTGCTGGATATTGGATATTGGATCTATTAGTCAAGGCAACCGACAGAAGAAAAAAACTGCAAATATTACCGTGACCAACCAAGGCAGGTTGCTGAGTGGGCACGGCCCCACCTTTCGTACTCGTCTTTCTCCTCTTCTCCTCCCCTCTCTCCACACTCCATCCACCTTTGACGGGGTCTTTTTGGCGGGGACCTTCTCCATATTCTCAAAGGACCAAAATAAAATGGATCACCACACACACTGACTGTCTGACACACACACACACCTTCTGGCGGCCTTCTGGTCTGTTCTTGGGGTTCGCCGAGATGCAACGTTGAAAAAAAACGTCGGCGGCCCGGCTCTCAGACATTGGCAAAACAACCCGACTGGAAACATTCGACGGCAGGGACAATGTGGTCAGACTTTGCGGGAGTCGTGGCGCTAGCTGTTGGACCGAATTCACACCACAATGGCCAAATTCCTATTTCCCATTTCCCTCGCAGAAGGAAGGAAGGAATCAACGCCACAGAAACGGCTGTCGCGGCAGCCGGCATCAGCACATCGAGCGCGCTTCACGCTAGAGACAAAAAAAAACAACAAAGCACCGCTGCATGCACGCACAGGCTCCTTGACTGGGCCGACTTTGCGGCTTGAGCTTGACCCCCGCGCTTTTCTGTTTCTGAAATGTTGGCAGCCTGGACATCCAGCTGCTCGGGTCCTGATCAAGATCATGCCAAAAGCACAAAAACAAAGTTGTACTTGTCGATGGGTGTCACGCTGCCATCTTTTTTTTTTTGAGATGGGTTCAGATCGCCTTAACTATAACACCACAAGTATTGGTTTAGATCTCATCGATTGATTTGCTGGGTGCGACTTGAACATCTGGGGTAATCACTCGTACCCACTTTTACTTTAATTCCTTCTCCTTTTTTTTTTGGCAGGATGAGATCGAGCAGGCTGCTGGATATGTGAGGCACAGCATCCCCGCCTTCCAACCTTATCCGAACGAGCGACCAACACGTGCGAGCCAGCAAACCACGGGCCAAGCAGGCTGGAGAGGGGATCCCAGTCTTTTCTTCAATGTTTTGATGCAAGCTCCGTATCTTCGCAGACGTTGCGTTGTTGGCTACCAACCCCGGCTCGGCCTTCCTCCGTGCCGCCTCCACACAGAGGATTCATTTGTTTTCTTCTTTTTGCTCGCATGGTCTTATTTCCCCACAGCCCACAGCCACCGATCGGAGAGGTTCGTTGTTACCCTGTAACTTGGGACGGGGATCGAGGCCCGGGACCTCGGTGAGAGGAGAGCTCCAAGGACTGACATCTTAAACATTTTTTTTTTCTCTTCGCAAAAGATGGAGACAAGACAGACACATCTTGTCAAGACACCAACGTTGTAGCCGCGCCGGTTCGTTTTTTGATCGGCTCTACCCGCACCGTACCGCACCGCACCGCTTTTGCCACCACACTACTTTTGCCACCACACTAAACAGAGCGCACAGATTTCGCGATAACAGCACTCCGCTCAGACAGTCCCACCCGGGCTGAGTTGATCATCTTGCACGCTAGGCCTAAGCTGGTGTGGTGTGTGATGAAAGGACAGAACGGTCTCCTGACAGGTTCCGGGGAGGTCCCGGGGAGGCCAAAACTCGCCTCGAAGAGTCGAAATCGCAAGTGTTGGCCGTGGGGGCACTTGGGGAAATCAGGGGAAACCTAGCAGTTCCACTGCAGTCTGAACGAACGATGGAGTGACGCAGGAACGGCGGTCCTGTTTGTTGTCGCTAAAATTACGCAGACGGGTAAAGCTCTCTGGCCCCGTTGACCGGCGTTCCACCCAGTGTTCCTTTGGTTCTGTCGGAACCACATGCACACCAGTTGCACTACACTCTTTTCGTCCTCGGGCGAAACCTCGCAGCTGACTCCGGTGGCCCCCGGCGACAACTCCCGGCGCGCCCGACACCTGAAGGCTCCCTGAAGCGCTGCGGCCTGCTGTGGCTTGCCCATGATGCTACCCTGGAATCTCCCGCAGGGTGCAGTTCATGAGAGGAAAAAAAAGATAGATTCCCTCCCGGTCGTCTCTCCCCCGAACAGGTGCATCTGGGGGACCCGAGATAATCGCTTCCAAAGTTCCTTGCTCCCCCCCCCAGTTCCCTCCCCGGCCACCCACATGTGCAGCCTCCACGCGAGACCGTGAGACCGTGAGACCGTGAGACTGTGAGACTGCAAGACTGCCCTCTCAGGTCCGTGGTTATCGAGCATAACGTTAATACAGCCCGCCCCGCTGGTGGGGATTACACCCGTTTCTTTTCTCCTTCTTTCTTGGTTCTTTCCTGGTTCTTTCCTTGCTGGGACTCGAGGGATACCTGACACTTTTATTTACTGGCCCACCTGCTGATCTCGACGATCCTTTTCCTCTCTCAGCACGCTGATCTTTTCCCCCCTGGCGACATCTCGAGATCGACCGATAGACGAAAGTCGCCGTCGACATGTCAGACACAGGGTCAGCACCACCACCACCAGGGCCAGGACCGGATGCCGGCGGTCCCCCGGGAAATGGCACACTCGCCGGACCACCACCGCCGCCGCCACTCGACCCGGCATACGCGGCCGAGAGCAACACGGTCACTTTGATGGCCGTTATTACCGTTTTCCAAGTCCTGTCGCTTATCTTTGTCGCTCTGCGGATGTATGCCCGCTTCTTCGTCGTCAAGTCGGCCGGCAAGGATGACTACGCCATGTTGTTGGCCATGCTCTTCACCCTGGCAGGAGGCTATATTCCGTTCGCCGTCCTGGCCCAACACGGCCTCGGAAAGCACTTGCTCGCCATCCCGTTGCCAGATCTTGTCATCTTCTTCCAGGCCAACTTTTGGCTGTCCATGTTCGCCATGCTGATCGGCTTGGGGCTGGTCAAGCTGTCGATTGGATTCAACCTGCTCCGCCTGAGCACCAGCCGGTGGTACACTTGGTCGCTGTGGACGACCATTGGTTTTGTCGTCGCCTACACATTCATGGCCTGCATGACGTTTCTACTGCACTGCGATACCGTTGCAGGCAACTGGGACTTTACGGGAACGGCCAAGTGCTACAGCCTGGATCTGTTCATCACCTTTGCGCTCATCAACACGTCGTTTAATATTTTCACCGATGTGTTGTTTGCCGTGTTTCCAATTCCTATCATCTGGACTCTACAGATGAAGAAGAAGACTAGGATCTACTTGATCGTCATTCTCAGTCTCGGATACTTGTAAGTTTGTTCCCTGTGACTGGCCGGGTCGTCCGCTGATCAAACTTGCAGCGCCGTGGCCATGGGAATTGCCAAGGGATACTACCAGATCACGTTTGCATCTGATACTGACTCAACCTGGGCCATGAACGTCCAGCTGTGGGGATTGTAAGAATTTTTCCAACGAGAATCAAGTGTTAGTTAACTAACTGATAAATCCAGCCTGCAAATCAATGTAGCCATCATCGCCGCCTGTGCCACATCTCTCAAGCCCCTCGTCTCCCGTCTCCTCGGCCTCGGCACCACCCAACGATACCCTACCCCCGGAAGCTACGGCTACGGCCGCAGTACCCGTGGCACTCGTCCCAACAAGTCGGCACCTGCCTCAGCCAGCGCTACCCATACAGACGAGTACGAGCTCGACGACAGCGAGAAGGGACTCGGCGTTGGCCACAAGAACCCACACGATCGCCGGTCTGCTGTCCCACCCGGCACGGCTACCAGTTTCTACAAGCACTCGTCGCCGGACGGTTCGGGAAGCGAAGAGATGATTCTGGGCCACGGCATGAGCTCTTCGCCACCGGCTGTGGCCATTGGGGGTATGCCAGGTAGGACGGGTCTCAACACAAATGTCAAGGGGAATGGGATTGTGAGGACGACCGAGGTGGAGGTTGTGTACAAGTAAGGCAGCAACAACCATGTCAATCAAAATAAGAAAAGTTTTGGGATGGGAATATTTTGGGATAAAAGAAAATTTGTTCGGGTCCGGATTCGGGATATTGGGTTACGGAGTAAATATCTTGGCGGCGCAAGAAAGAAAATGGTAAAACTAGTTGTATTCTCTTTGTACAATATATGAGCGGGACTTTTTATTTTATTTTTTATTATCTAACTTTGGGATATTTTGAGAGCGGTGAGTAATGGTTTGAATTGTGCGTGTTGCTCCTGAGTTGGGGCAATGAATGGACCAAATGTAATAGCAAGGCTTGGGTCATGATGTGTTGAGTTGGTGTTTTGTTAATGCCCCGTGGTGTAATTTCCTTCTATATTCTCTATGATGTGATGTGATTTTTTATCTCTTTCTCTCTCTCTCTCTCTCTCTCTCTCTCTCTCTCTCTGTGTGTGTGTGTGTGTGTGTGTGTGTGAAAGCCAAATCAACTCAAATTGATCCGGTCCCCGGCTTATTCCCCCAGATCCGAGATTCCACATGCATTTCCGTTTTTTTTATTGTAATGTCCCTTTCTCAAAAAAAAAAAATTCTTTTCCTCTGTATCATGTCTCAATGTGTTGTTCCCTTCTCTTTCCTGCCCCATCTTTGGTGAGAGAGGTACCTACCGTGGTAGGTATTGAAACATCTTACTGAACTGAACCGAGAGGAATGTAATGTTTTCGCGTTCTCCATTGAAAAATCACACAAGGTTTTTCAGAAAAAGTACTCTTCAGAACTGCCAACTTTCGCGCGCGAGCCACTCTGTGCCTGCTTTAAATAGTAAAAACTATAAGCAATATTCTAATACCTGTGCTGTAATTAATTACTGCTACACTAGGTAGTGTAGTGTAGTGTACATAGAGCTAAACCTTGACCTTGAATCTGACACATGCAGGGACTGACTGACTAACTGACTAACTGACTGACTGCTCGCATGCATGCATCCAAGTCATTGCATTTTGATCCATGTCGAACACGCCACACGCCAGGCAAACGAGGTGGTTTCTTTTTCCTTGGTCAGATACCTAGGTAATAAGGTGGTTTAGTTTAGTTTAGTTTTAATCCGCCATCCATGTACATGGCGTGGCATGTCTTTCCTACGCCGACGCAAGCCGCCTCCCCACTCGGAACTGGGATTTGGACTTGGAGCCTCAGGGGGGGAAGGGAAAAGACCAGAATAGAAACAAAAAGAGGAGCGAAACCACTCCTTCTTTTTTCCCTCCCTTCTTTCTACGCAATCCCGTTTTTCTCTGCTTTTGATTATGAATAGAGTTGATCAAGTTTTTCGTAACTCGGCTCCATTTTCCCACTCACAAGCTCGCTCATATTCCCGAGCTCGCTCCTGCTCCCGCTCATAATCCCGCTGCAAACCCACATCCTATGCGTATTCGTGATACATGCACGGAGGAGAGGAAGGCGGGGAAGGAAAGCCGTATGATTGGTCCTGGGTCTAAGACTGACTGGCTTGGAGACTGGGTCTGCGCGTGATTCTCGGTCTAAGTCTGATTCTAAGTCTGGCTCTGATTCTGCGTCTCGGTCTAGTCCGGCTGGAACCCGGAATGGGATTCTTCAGGGAAGCTTATGCTTGGAAAACACTGTGGAGTATTGTATGTTGAGGAATCGATCTTGTTAGGGTGTTCATCTCGTAAGGGGGCCGAGAGGAGTGTCCTTGGGGTTCAGCTGCTAGTAAGAGAATCCTCCTTCGGTCTTCGAGGCCTCACGACAAGAAAATTGGGGTGTAGCGGTAATGGACGCGGTCAGGAGTTGAATCAGTCATTGCACCACCCCAAAATCGACACCACGAATTTCTCTTTCCTCCTTCGGAACTGAGCAGTTTCCACCTGCCTGAATCCTGATTGCTTGGTGGAGGAAGCAGGCGCGTGAGGTGACCAATGCAACGGCTGCACGAGCAATCCATCATCCAAGATGGAGCCCCTTTCTGCGCTGAGCGTTGCAAGCAGTGCGATGCAGATCATCGACTTCAGTTCGAAGCTCTGGGCTCACATCCGCGAGGTTTACCAGAGCGAAAGCGGCATTTCAGAGCAGCACGCCAATCTCCGTGCCGAGATCGCCAGGCTCCGAGACTTGAATCTCGGCCTCAGCCAAGCCCTAACCGCCCAGAATTTGGGCAGGGACCTCGATTCTACCGAGAAGCATGTTGTCGCCTTGTGTGAAGAATGCGACTCGGCTGCTGGGCAGCTCGCTGACGCTCTTGGAAAGCTCTCCATCACGGCGAGCGCGGAGGTACGACCGTCCCTCGCGTTGTTTTTTTTCTTTTTTTTTTTTCTTCCTTCTTTCTTTTTGCAGCAACCAAAAAGTTCGCTGACAGACTCATTACAGGAAGAGGCCGATGACGCCGGTCACGAAGGCGACCAGACATCCTGGCCAATTGCCCACGTTGCAAGGAAGCGCAAGGCCACCTCCCACAAAAAATGGGACGCTGTGAGGACGACCATGAGAGAGGTCTAGATGCGTAAAGACATTAATAAGCTCTGTCTTTGAATTGAGAATCTGAAGCAGTCACTCATCAACACGATCCTTGTGAATATCCAGTTGCGTTAATTTCCCTCCTCGATGCTCCTCTTCTCATAAGCACTAACCTGACATTAGGAACGAGATCATCAAATCCAGTGGTACCTTAGCGAAGCTGCCAGTTGCGCCACAAGGATGGGTGGGAGCACAACCCGCCCGCGAGTGGGTTCAGACTGCCAAATTTGACCCCGAGCGATGCAACGCTAACCTGATGGAAGCTATGGATAGCAGGAGTGCCGCCATCAACGGCCAAGAGGTCGAAGCAGAACTGGTATACTGGTCGAAATCTCCCACTGCACAACGCCTGGTATCCGCCCTCCTGAACAAGCTAGACTACAACGAAATGTTCAATCGGGAAGAGAGAATTTCTGACAATTTCTTGACCACGTTTCAATGGATATACTCCGAGCCGCAGAATGGGAGCCGCCAGTGGAGCAGCTTTACGAGTTGGCTGCAAGGACCGGAAAATATCTACTGGATTACCGGAAAACCTGGATCGGGGAAGTCGACCCTGATGAAGATGCTCTCTACTGATCCGCAGACCAACACGCTGCTGCAAGCATAGACCAAAGCCACCCCCATGATCACTGCTTCCTTCTATTTCTGGAACTCGGGTTCGGAGCTCCAAATGTCAAAAGAGGGTCTATTGCGGTCCATTCTCTGGCAAGCATTGACACGAAGACTGAGGAAGCTAAACAGCTCATCGCCAACATCACTAGCAAGGCGTCTGGTGTCTTCCTCTGGGTAGTGATGACCGTCAAGTCCTTATTAGAGGGGCTTGCTGACGGCGACCGAGTTTCGGATCTCCAAAATCGCCTAGAGGATATTCCTGACGAGCTGGAGCAGCTGTTTGCGAAAATCTTGCACGGTCTTAAGGGAAGATACTTCGATGACGCTGCCCGACTATTCCGCATGCACAGGACCGTGTCCACGCCCCCAACAGTTCTCAATCTCTCATTTGCCGACGAGGATGACGCCGAGTCTTTGAGGCGGCGGCCAGTTGGGGCGCTAGCAGCCCAAGAGCGATTCATACGGTCGCTAACGATGAAAAGGAGGCTGAATGCGCGCTGCAGAGGGCTCCTGGAGATTGGAGGCTCTCACCATGGCAAGGGAGCGATTACCGTGTGGGACACCCGCGACCTAGACGAACTGCTCCAAAAGTCCGATTACGAGGACTCTGAGATAATGGAAAAGCTCGCAGAGTTCGGCCAAGTGCTGGCAGACTGCCACGTGCAATATCTGCACCAATCGGTCAAGGACTGCCTCCAAGAGCCCGAGGTCTGGGCCGCAATTCTTGATGCGACTCGCTCAGCTCCGGACCCGGCAGCGGCTCTGTGCATCTCCTACCTCCACCAGATGAAGACCATGGAGCTTGGGCGGGTCATGTCAGATGAGAGAGGGGAGTTTCTCTGGCTCCTGGAGCTCTTCTTCGAGTCGGCAGTCTCCCTTCCCTCCTACAATACAGGGCTCTACATTGAAATGATCGACCTGCTCGATGAGACTGCCTCGTTGGTCGCTAGTGCCCCTTGCTACCATGGTACCGCGACCAGCCTGGTAGAGAAGGTATGGGGTTTGCCAGCTTGCCACTGGGTGAGCATCACCAACGGCGCGAAACAAACAGATACCCTCCTTACATTTGCCGTGCGGCATAATTTCCTCACACTCCTGAGACACAAGCTTCAGAACTCCTCCCTGGATGTCATGGCCCTGTCGGCCCTTCTCCACGCTGCCGTTTCGCCGAAAACGCTGGCAAACAAAGGCGTACGGCTACCCGACCTGGACAGAGAGACGGCGAAAAAGATGGGCATGGTTCTTCCAAGCGCCCCTAACGTTGCTATTCTCCGTCTTCTCCTAAGTCACGGTGCCGACCCCGATGTGAAGATCGGGTCTGAGTCAAGTACGCAATGCCTGTGGCAGCGCCTACGCCAGACGCACAGAGACCACAATGCTGAGCTGCACGACGCGCTACAGGGTGCCATGCCGTTGTTCAAGGACTGGGCAAGACAGAGGTACTCGATTGGCAAGCTGAGGACCCAGACGATGCGCGTTTTCGGGTCATAAATAGGTTGGTCTGAAAGGCACTTGTCTTGCAACCAATAACCGAACCTTGGCTCGACCGTAGTTCAATCGTCATTAATCATCTACATGGCGACAATGTGCACAGCAAACGGTAGCGGGGATATCGTGGTCTTGCATTAGTACCATCGCAGGGCTCCAAATAGAAAAGTATCAAACCCTTGTGTCACTTCACCCATAACGAGATAGATCAGACAAGATTGGAACGGATCATTACCAGCTAACGGGTAGCAGTCGGGCCGTCTATGTACAGCATCAATACGAAAGATGGCACCTGGCCTCAGACAATCAATCTATATTACCTAGTTCCCTTCTTCTAGTCCGCGCATCGGCACTCCCGATGCTGAACTGAAGTCCGGTATAAGTATACAGCAGCAACAGAAGGGCTCTGGAGAAATTGTGCTCGTTAGGTACGGTCGGATCACTATACCAATAGTTTAGTGAGAAAAAGCTTATTCTAATAAGTTATCTGCGAACTACCTAAGATATAACTTTAAGTTTTCTTAAGACATTGGGTTTCTTTTAGTTTGTTAAACCGCTTACAGATTACGAAAATGGTATCTTTGAGGTTAAAAGGGTCATTAAAACGTCATGAGTGCAATATGAATGGTTCGCATAAGAAGTAAGGCTCTGGTTATAAGTAGGGATTACCAGCTCACCCTTAGCTCACCCCCCTCTCACCCCGCTCGTTCCCACACCTCTCTGGACCGGCGGGATATCTGAGTCTTTGTTGCCCAAGCTTGACGAGTAAAATGCCCAGGCCCAGGGCAAGGAGGCGAGGGTAACGGTGCACCACCAGGATCGGTTGGGAGGTGTTCTGCCGATGTCCAGGGGCATTGGCGATTTATGGTTGGTAATAGCAAACAAGTAGGGGCTCTCTTATCTAGTACATCTGGACCCTCAACATGGTCATCTACGCGGCGTTCATAAAAGAAATGTACCGTGTCGGTTGTCCAGCCGACATTCATCCAATCTGAGTTGTAGAACTGCCAAAAGGCCTTAGCCAACACGTATGCCAACAATATTCGCTTTTTGGCGACCACTGCATGTTGTTTGAAGCAATTCGGACACAGATATTCTCCGTTCCTGTGCAACATCATCTTCGATTTCAACAGGATTTGGAACCTGGAAAATTTCGGTACCCCCCTAACCTGGAGACGGACCCGACGGACAGGTCATCCTACCGGAAAAGAATGAGAGGAATACATTCGGCCCAACATGGGCATCACGATTCGTATGTGGGACGTGGATGAAAATGCTATCATCTCATGAAGAGCCACCGGAATCGCCCGGTGGAAAGTTGCTCGACGTCAATGCGCCTGGCCCGGTATCGCCGCTTCCTGTTGGAGGAAGAAGAGTTCAGGACCTTGGGGAGGGGGAACAAGCTTTCGCGTTTTATTTTGTTGGAGGCTCGTAAGAACTGGAAGGCACGCCCAAGGGACGGAGAGCAAGGAGGCGGGGGATCTACTGAAGATTTGGGGTGACAGCTATGATCAGAGAGAGCTTGTTCCAGCGACGTAGCAGCCTTGACCTTAGCACCTGACAGACAACTGGTTAATACATTACACCTGTTGAGGGATTTCGCTGGATACCATTTCCGTTTCTGTTGCGGCGACTTTTTTTTTTTTCTTGGTCAATCTTCCCAACATCTATAAGTTTGTTGTTTAACAAGCCAAAACTTTGAAGCTGACATTTATCCACTCTCTTGTGTGCCCTTGCAGAGTACCGCACGTCGTTCAAACATGCCATACTCGGAACGGCTTGGTTTAGGCATGAGGCTTTTGCGCTAGGATCTACACTCGTGGCCGTTCTGAAAGGCTTGGAAAGGGCCTTTTAGTGGCTCATTGAAATATACATGTTCACAATCAGGGTCGGGTAAGAGGCACCGGCAGGCAGGCAGGCAGGCAGGCCGGGTCGTAAACATCGCAAGATAAATAAGTACTAAAGTCAATTACAGTGAATAGGAGATGCTCATGCCCATGAATACCATGCTACTATGGCCTCCCCCCCCCCTTCTATGCCCAATGATCAAAACAATTGCAAAGATGGCAGTAATGCAAAAAACCCATGCTCTCCCCCTTCCTCAAAGGAGACGCATCCCGAATAAGGGGCTCTAATCATCCCGATTCGCATCAAAGACCTTGATCTGACTCGGCTTCGCCCGCTTGATGTTATCCGCAAAGTTCTTTTCGCTAATCGCCCAATTCGCCTTTCCAAAATCATGATTCATGAGCGAATCTCGCAGGGCCGGCGAAGGGAAGTTATTCCAGCCCACCAGCTTGTTCAACCAAAACACGCCCTTGTGATTCTCGGGCTTCGCAACATCGTCGGCTTTGGCGAAGCGGAACGCGTGTGTGGAGGGCCCGCTCTTATGGTACACAATCATGGAGTGGTTTCCATCCTTGTGTAAATCTTTGTCTTCCCATGACTTAATCACGTATTCCCCGTGCTCTGAAACCGCCACGTATTTCGGGTTCGAGTCCTGCGTCCACACGGCAATGTGCTCGATGTCGTGGCGGTGGCCGCCCGTCCCGGTAGAGAGCGCCACGTCTTTTTCAAAGTAATAGTCGTAGATGATGACGCACCAGCCGGAATTGCACCGGCGGCGCGAATACACGTTGGCATTGTCAATGTCGACTTCGTCGCGGCAGCCGCCCTCGCCGGCGCCTTTGGGCTCCATGCCTTCGGCAAAGGTACCGTCGGCACCGACGGCCGCGACGTTGTAGCATCCGTCCCTGTCCCAGTCGAGCGTCGGCTGTACTTTTAGCTCATCGAGGGGCGCGTCAAGAGGGAGGCCGACAGGGACGTATTCGCGCGGTTTCAGCATGGAGAGAGAGGGGAGAGCGACGGCATGCGCGAGAGGGACCAGTGCGGTCAAAAAGAGGGAGCGGGTAGAGGGCATTTTGAACCTTGAACCTGGTGAAGAAATTCTGTAATGAGAGAGATGCAGGTGATTATAAGATGTAGAATAGAATAGTATGTTATGACGATGAGGATGATATTTTCTTTCTGTCTTGAACGAGGAGGACATTGCTAAACACTTTTATATTCTACAGTTTTGTTGCTAGGATTATTTTTGGATTTCTCCATCTACCCTTCTCTTCATCACCAACCGTAAAGCAAACCTTGATGCCAACCGACCACAGCCTCGAGGATCAATGCCTTGTACTGTAGTGACGGCCTTTTGTTAACAGGAACAGGGGTCCTATCCTACAGGAATCCATCGCCACGGTCCTTGCATTTTATTTTACCCAGTAGCTTTAAAAAAGGTACCGTACCGTACCGTTAGCGCTGAAACAAGTCGAGGCGGGCGGCCGCGGAACCACACACTACTGCAAAATGACC
>Ga0247760_1001191_pt1 | contig 25421 bp, 5 predicted proteins | sample UWRJL171409R4_FD_179936 | JGI IMG/M metagenome (GOLD analysis project Ga0247760, IMG submission 179936) | Plant litter microbial communities from Arlington Agricultural Research Station in Wisconsin, United States - UWRJ-L171-409R-4 | ecosystem: Environmental > Terrestrial > Plant litter >... | reverse complement strand
TAAGTTCTGTATTACAAATTAGTGAAATATTGTAATGTGTAAAATCTATATAATTTTATCTTTAAATAAGCCTAACCCTAAGGCAGAAAGCATAGAGAGAGCCCGTTACACATCCTCTTCCTCCTCCTCCTCTTTCTCCTCCTCCTTATCCTTATTACTACTATCTTATATAACTATATTATCTGCTCTTTAATATAGCTTGCTTATACCGTTACCGTTAGGACTGAGGGAGTGGTATAACTTCTATAAGATTTTTTAAAGATTATTATTAAAGAACGCTATATATAGCTCTTATCTTCTGTTATTATAATAGTATATACTATTAGAAAGGAATTACTTAGTTATATAATTACCCTTCCCCTTTATATAAGAAGAGGGAAATGTAAGGATAATTAAAGGGAATTATATAACCTGTCTGAACTTAAAGGTCCTTTTATTACTTTTATTAAAGGAGAAGAATAACGTTCTTATCAGGTAGGGTAGGATCTATCAGGTAAGTAGGATAATGTAGTAAAGGTCTTAAAACTATTTATTAGCTACTATTACTTTAAGGAAATAGTTAAGTATGTTAAATATCCTTTATATTACCACTTAGTAGTTCTTCGCTAATTATACCTTCTGTGCCCTTTAGTCCTGTTATTTAAAGAGAAAGTAGATAAGCTCTTAGGGGTTGGTAATGCCGGCCTTATTGCTATAAATAAGGTGGGGATAGCAGGGCTTTTTTAAAGGTGCGTTTTTATTAAAGAACCTTTTAAATATAGCACTTTAGTAATATATTAGTAGCTTCCAGTTAAGACCTTAGTTAACGGTAAGGATTAGCTCTTTAAAGTTCTTATTCTGGCGGGTTATCTTATCCCAGATATCTTAGTTAAACTAGTAGAGTATTAGACATATCAGATACTTTATCTATATAGCCACTATTGCTTCGTTACCCTTAATTTACTTATCTTAATATTATAGCTGGGCCTAAAGTAACCGCACCTAAATGTGCTAAACCTCCTTAACTGCTTACTACTGCTTATAATACTTAATATAAAGTAATAAGTTGCTAATAAGGAGCCTTTAGGTAACTACTTTTATAAACTGTTAGAATAGCTATTAGAATAGACCTTACTATTATTACTTAAAACCGTAACGGATTATTAAACGATATATCCCCAGCCCCATCCGACACCTCTCTGCTAGCTAAGGTATATCCAGGTCAGCTACACCCTTATTAAAAGTAACAGCACGATTAATAATAATACTAGCTAGTGTATCTTCTTTTAACTTATTACGGGATATCCACTCCCTTTAAGTCCACTTATCCCTAAAAAGTAGCAGCTTCTTATAAATACTATTACTGTTATAATAATAGTGAAGGTATTATAAGGCGATAATTATAGGTACTATGTTAGTAAGTGAGAATATAAGGCCTATTCGGCTAAGGATATATTTAAATAGGAAGTAATGGTGGTTAATTTAGGCACGGAGGAAGTTAAGCACAGTAATGGTAAGGATTACAAACCAGGTAAGGGGGTAATTAACTGCCGTGGGATTAAGCGTACTGGTGTTATTATTATTAAAGGTGTCCCAGACCTAATATATCTCCCAGAAGAGGGTTATTATTATGTAGTGCTCCTCTCACACGCTGTAAGAGCGGCCCTAACACTCCTGTATATTTAAGGCAGCGTGTGCCTTTAAGAGCAGGTAGCTCTTCTTAAAGGCAGCTTAGTGGATAATAATGGTTTTACCTGCTTATTAAAGCTGCCTAACGTAAAGGGGGTTAATAGCTAGGTTCTTATAAGTGGGTAGTTATAAAGCGTAAACCTTCTACATGTTAAATAAAGCTTTAAATAAGTTATATTACTATAAGTAGATAAGCCTATTACTGATCTTTACCCCTTTAGGCACTAAGGTTACTGTTATACTGCCAGCCTCCCCAGTTATAGCCTATAGATAGAAAACTACTAGCAGCTTAAATATACAGGGGCTAGGAGGTCCCTTATCTTCCCTGTTATCTTTACCACCTTAATATCTCCTTAAGCGTTTCCACTACCCCTATTTACCTTTACCTTTATTATTATTAAACTATACATTACCTTAAGCTATTATTCGCTTTACCTTAATTATTACCTGGTTAATAGCTCTATTAGCTCCCTCTTTAGGGGACTTAAGTGAGGACGTAAAGGCCCTGTAGTAGCGAGGACTAGTAACTTCACCTTCTTTGTCTAGGGGTATACCCTCCTCTTTACTACCTAGGCCGCTACTGTTCCTATAATCACTATCTTCTAAATCCCACATAACCTACTCTTTAATCTACTCCTCTTAGGATTTAAGGATTACCTTTAGGTAATAGGTGCAGTATAAGTACGTCTTTACTACTTTATTCACTATATTGTATAGTAAGGTAATTAGCACGGTAGTAGTCTGCTTCCTTAAATTAACAAACGTTTTATTATTGTTTAAGAAGTAAGAGTTAAAGTAAGTCTCCTAATGTTTTAAAAACCAATTAACTATAGGTTTAAACCCTTTACCTGTTACTATTACCTTATAATTAACTGATAATATAAATTAAAGTTTAATATTCTTACAGGTAATGTAAATAATAAAATCCCTAAAGTAGGAAAGACATTTAAGATTACCCTTAATGTTTACTTAAATATTATTAGTTAACGCCTTAAGATATTACCCTTTTAACGTAAGCCTTATATATTATATCCTCCTTATACTTTAAGGTATATTATAATCTTTACTGTTACTATTACCCTCTTTAGTAACTATACTTTAGGGGTAGGCTGTCTTAGCTTCTCCTAGTATATATGTAAGATATGCTGTAGCCTGGTGACTTTGTAGGATATATTAGGTAATGTTTACATTATAGATTATTACACTGTTCTCGTTAGGTATTAAAGTAGCTATAAGGATAGCGGGAGCTAGTATAGTGTTAAATTATAAGTTATACTATTCGTTTAATAACAGTGTTAATATAAACTTACAGGTTAGATCGTTAGTAACAGCGTTAGTTTACAGCCTTTTATTAATAGGGTGTTTATATAACTTGGGAAAGAATATATACACACCTATTACATCCCAGCCTATTACTTACTTAAGGCTGTAATATAGGATGTGATGTAACGGTATAGGGACCTATTCCTTTAACGGTGAGTCTGGTATTATTAGGATAGAGATATTAAGATAAACGTTAGTGATAATATTCTTATTATTATACCTGTCTGGGTATTAGCAGATCCCCTAGCAGATAGTAGTAAGTGACGTCTTAAACGTATATATACTGTTAATATTGTAAGATATAAGTAACGGGAGGGTAGTAGCGGTTGTAATGCTGTAGTGTACTGTTATGTAAAGGCGTATCGGTATATCCTTATCCTTCTAGCTGTCGTGGCCTTTAAAAGTAATATAGTAGTTAAGATTGGGAGGGTATTTAATAAGGCTTAGTTGTTTATTATTAAGCATATTTAGTATTAGGCCCCTTTTTACTGCTATAAACATTATAGTAGGGTTTTAGTTATCTTACTAGGGCTGCCCTTAAGCTGTAGGTAATGGTCTTAATCGCTGTTATAGCCTGTCAGTTATGTCTGTTAGTAAGTTGTAATCTAGTGAGACTCCTTTACCTTAATAAAGTGTTATGTGCTTAAGGGAGAGGGGGTTAGTAGCTGCCTTATATGCTTTAGCAGTATAGGTAGAGAGCTGTTATAACTGCTGTGTTAAGAACACGTGGAGCGGCCTCTTATAGGCTAGCTGGGTGTAAGGTAATCCTGGTAAGCTGTTATAGGTTACGTCCTTAATGTTAGCTTCCGCTTTTTCGCTTTAGTTATTATGTAAGGGCAGTTCTTAACGGTTTAATATTAACTTTACTACGCTGTTTTAAACTTATAATAACTGCCTACTACCCTAACTGGATAGTGTACCCTTATTACCAAATAGTAATAGCCTGTTATTACTCCTGGCCTAGCTGACGCTCCTAACCTTATAATTGCTGTTACTTTACGGTGTAAAGGGATATAAAAGCGATAAAGACCTTAAGGCGTTACTTTAGGCTTCTAATACCCCCTTGTGGTCCTGGTTAAATAGTATACCCTTATTACCTTTAAATGGTAATAGCCTGCTGTTACTCCTGTTATCCCCTGGTAGGCTGTTACTTCCACTGCCTTTATTAGCCTAGCTGATGCTCCTAACCTTGCCTCTATTACTACTTTATAATGTAAGATTATCTAGTAATAAGGGGGGAGGCTGTAGTAAAGATAGGAGTTAGTGTTACTAGGTGGTGATAGGAGTAGGTAAGCTAAGTTAAGAGTAGGGCAGCTTGGTACTTACCTTTACTATTATATTATAGATATTAAAAGTGCCGGCTAATATGCGTTAAGCAGGGTAGGACTATTATAAGGTAGATAATGACAGCCTACCTATATGTTAGTTATTAGCAGCTAGTAAGGCAGGCTGTGAATGTTATAATAAGCTATCGTTTTCTTCTGTTTGGTTACAGTTATCTTATATACTAGCTATTATCGGTAAGAGGGTTAGTAATTATAGTATTAACAGGTGTTACTGTTATAATAAGTTAATAAGTTATAAGTTATTACGGCTTCCTGTTATTATTAAATGGATGTTATAGGAGCCGATTACTACTGCCTTTAATAACGCCTTTTTACTGGTTAGTTTAGGGGTTTTCTTACTATTAAGAACTTTTTTATTTTTTTAACACCTTAAGTCCTTATTATCCCCAACCCTAACTAGCAGCTGCATAGTAGAACTTAACGATAGCTAATTATGTAACATCGCTATAAGTTCTACCTCTGTAATCTTGCACTTTATAACCTGTTAAGAGAGGTTTTATAGCGTATTCTTAAAGAAGACGTTATTAAAGTAGCTGCTGTTTAAAGGCTCTTTAAATTCTAAGAGGTATGTCTCTTCTACCTATATTTCCCCAAAAGGTCCTTAATTACCCCCCCTAGCACTAGCTTATTTATGTTAATCGTTACTATTAGTAATATTTCAGGTTAGCTAGTTTATATCTTCTTATATTATAATTACAATAGATGGTTATTATGGGTAAGTGGCTAATATTAGTTATTACGTCTAGTTAAAAAGGTTATAATATAATAGGTATGTTACTTAAGAAGCGTATTTATTACTACGTTAGTGTTACTCTCCCTCCCTTCTTTTTATTAATAGTAAGTATTATAAGTGAAAACCTAAACTAGTTATATATAGGTTACTATAATAGTAGGGACTTAATATAGGGGCGACTAGCTGGGATAGGATCTGGTATCGGTATTATTAATCTAGTTACGTTAACATTATCTCTCTTAATAAGTATAGTAAATAGTTACTAAAAGTAGCCTTACAGTAAGTTATTAACGGTAATTAGACGTAGTAGTGGAGTTGGTGGTAGTGTGTGTAGCAGAGGAAGACTGCTATCTGCAGTAATGCCAGTAGCTAGGTTAGTTATCTGTGTTTATATTTATAAGGGGGCTGGTTACTAGTAGTTAATTAATAGTCTTATAAGAACACCTTCACGTTACCTCCTTGCTTAGTTAGCTACGTTACGTTGGTTTTACTCTCTTTTAGCTACTCTTGCTTCCTGCTTAGTAATGTATAACTTAAGACGAATTATATTACATTACTAAGCTGGTTATAGTGATAGGTGTTAGTTATATAAACTTATTAATGGAGTAGCTTAATATATTACTCTTTAACGGTGGTAATCTGTTAATATGTAGCTTTTCGCGTTTTCCGGAAAACCTTCTTCCCCTTATAGTTAATCTAGGGCAATCCTTTAATATTAGCTCTAGATAATAATAAGGTGTCTATTATCCGTGTTTTCATAATTGTAATAATTAATGGTGTTATATTATTACCTTTTTTAAAACTATCTAATAAGCTGTGGTTATTAAACTAGTTAAAGCAGTCGTTTTAGTAAACTAACTGGTTTACTAATAATGTAAAGCCTTTATTTATATCTCTTTATATATAACGTATATATAATGTTACATTAGTAAAGCTCTGCTTAGCACTGTTAATACGTATACTGAAAGGTGCCCTAAATATTAACATCTGTTTACGTTATAAAGTTTTATAACGTAACACTTTTACAATTCTTATATAAATGTATCTAAATTCTAATTAAAGCTTCTTTATGTATTATTTATAATGTATATTAGTTTTAAGGATATTTAAATATAGATGGGAGGAGAAGTTAATTTACATATTAAACCTTTATAATTTATATAATGAAATACATACTTTTTCCCTCTATTATAAACTATATTACCACCTTTTTTCAGATCTCTTAAAAAATTAAATAAAGCGATTAAAGAGGATTAAGGTATTCTTTTATATAAAATATATAACCTTTAGCCTAATTATTAAAGTGTAGTTATTAAAGAATTATAAATATAGTAATAATTTAGGTAAATGTAGGGTTTAACCGCCTATTACGCTATAGATAATTACCTACTTATAAAACAGTTTATATCGTTAGAATCCTCGTACTCTTACCTCTTTATTAATATAAGATTTACTTTAATAAGATATATATTATATAGAGGATGTTATAGTTTCTCTATATGTTTAATAAGGGTAACAGGGTTCTTTAGTCTTAATAGGTGCGGCTTAAAGAGTCACGTGTGTAGCCCTATATTAATAAGTCTTTACTAGATCTTATATGTATAATAAGGACTAGTGCGATAACCTTAACGATAAGGTTTAGATAGTTAAAAACCTAGGAGTTATTAGAAAAAGAAGAGTTTAGGTAAAAGATAGCAGTAAAAAGCTTTAAGAACTTCGTGAATCTTACTTAAAGGAGTCCGATTAGTTCTTAACCCACGATATTTAGGGTATATTTATTAAAGGCTAGCAGTTACTTAATATAGGAATTCTAATCTAAATATATAGTAATAAGAAGTAGCCTTAATACGTCTATTACGTGACATATAAGGGCCCTGATAAAGCTAAGCCTTTAACGTTCCTGGGGATTAAAGTAAGAGGATTTAACGTGTATTAAATAGACTTACTGGACTTTTAAATTATATTGTAAAAGTATCTGACTTAAAATGAATAAATCTAAGAGATGTGATAATATGTATTAAACAGACTTAGACTTATTAGACTTTTAAATCATGCTGTAAAAGTATCTGACTTAGAATAAATAAATCTAAGAGATATAATAGTGTGTATTAAATAGACTTACTGGACTTCCAGATTATATTGTAAAAGTATCTAACTTAGAATAAATAAATTTAAAAGATGTGATAACGTTTACTAAACAGACTTATTAAACTTTTAGATTATATTGTAAAAGTATTTAACTTAAAATGAATAAATCTAAGAGATGTGATAGTATTTATTAAATAGACCCATTAGATTTCCAGATTATACTGTAAAAGTATTTAACTTAAAATGAATAAATCTGAGAGATGTGATAGCGTTTACTAAACAGACCCATTAGACTTCCAGATCATATTATAAAAGTATCTAACTTAAAATAAATAAATCTAAGAGATGTAATAGCGTTTACTAAACAGACCCACTAGACTTCCAGATTATACTATAAAAACATCTAACTTAGAATAAATAAATCTGAAAGATGTAATAACGTTTACTAAATAGACCTACTGGATTTCCAGATCATGCTGTAAAAGTATCTGACTTAAAATAAATAAATCTGAAAGATATAATAACGTTTATTAAACAGACTTATTAAACTTTTAGATTATACTGTAAAAGTATCTAACTTAGAATGAATAAATCTAAGAGATGTGATAACGTGTATGTTAAAGGGTATTAAAGTATTAAACTCGGATAATACATTATTTAGTAACTTAAGGTGCTTAAGGCTTAGTATACTAGAAGTAGTATAAGGGCTATTATAAGGCTACCTTTTAAAGGTTATTTCTAACAGGTGATATTACGCCTTCCTATATTATAAAAAGACCTTTTTCCGTTAGGAAAAGGTCTTCTTACATTATAAAAAAGCCTTTTTCCGTTGGGAAAAGGCTTTCTTACATTATGAAAAGACCTTTTTCCGTTGGGAAAAGGCTTTCTTGCACTATAAAAAGACCTTTTTCCGTTGGGAAAAGGCCTTCTTGCATTATGAAAAGACCTTTTTCCGTTGGGAAAAGGCCTTCTTGCATTATGAAAAGACCTTTTTCCGTTAAGAAAAGGCCTTCTTGCATTATGAAAAGGCCTTATTATATTAGGAAATAACCTTTTATTATAACCTGTACTTATTATAGGCCTTAAAAGGACTAGCACAGGTTAAGACAGAACGTATAGCAGGACGTTAAAGATTAAGTAAGTGTTCTGAAGACGGCTTATTAAGCTAACACTCCTAGATAGGGGTTTAATGTTACTGTAAGTTATTATTATTATAATAAATAAAGGTAAGTTTAAACAGTAAGATATAAATAAATAATTAAATATTAATAAGAGGAACTAAGAGTCCCTTACGGTTATCTTAAGTATAATAATGTCTATTTATACTAGCTAATTAAAAGGTACTCTGTACTTTACTTAATAAGGTTCTGCTTAGTAAAGGATAGAGTACCCTGTTATTAAGCACCTCTTATTTAATGACCTTATAGATACTTAATAGGTGAGTAGGTTTACTAAAATTAAGTAATAACTAATTAGTTATAGGGGCTTTAGGTCTTTACACTCCTGGTTTAGTGTGTAACATTATATATGCTGCCTCCCTACACTATTCTTTCTACAGGGGTTTTATCAGGTAGTGCTAGCTTAAATAACGGCTTGTAAGGTCGTTTAACCTTCCTGTATTAGGAAGACACCTTCCTATATATATAAACTAGCTATCTTATTATAATCCTTATATATATTATTATTAGAATAATCCTATCTTTTATTAAAAGTCTTAATAAGTTAAATCTTAATATTCTATAATTTATATTAACTGCCTCTGCGGCTTTTAAGTTATTTATAACTTAGCTGGAGAAAAAGACCTTTTAAGATTAATGTCTATTTTATGTAAAACGTTAGGAATCTTAAAATCTGCACTTACTTTTTATTTAACTAATATATTAGTTTAGCTTATATTTAAAGACTCTTTTTCCTTTAAATGCCCTATAGTAAACCAGTTAGTTTAAAGTGCTGTAGTTTATTAACCCTCACCTTTTAAAATATTAGACTGTAAAAGGTAGTTTTATATATATTATAATAATAATTATAGTTATTAATAGTAGTAATAATGTTTTATGAAAGTGGTGTATTATAATAGTTATATACTGATGTTAATAGCAGTTATATATATTAGTATTAGTTATAGTGGAGTTAGAATATATATACCTAAAGGTGTATTTAGTTTTTATGTAAGTGGGGAATCTGTAGCTGTTAGCTAATACACTGTAATAGTAATAATGGCTAATAAGCTAGTGGAACATGTATACACTAAACTGCGTTTGGTTTTTACTTAGGTAGGGAGTCTGTAGCTTTTAGCCAGTGCACTGTGGCAGTGGTAGTGGCTAGTGGGCTAGTGGAACGTGCATGTACTGGGCTGTATTTAGTTTTTACTTAAGTGGGGAGTCTGTGGCTTTTAGCTAGTGCACTGTGGCAGTGGTGGTGGCTAGTGGGCTAGTGGAACGTGCATACACTAAGCTTTGTTTGGTTATTGCTTAGGTGGGGAGTCTGTGGCTTTTAGCTAGTGCACTGTAGCAGTGGTGGTGGCTAGTGGGCTAGTGGAACGTGTATGCACTAAGCTTTGTTTAGTTATTGCTTAAGTGGGGAGTTTGTAGCTTTTAGCCAGTGCACTGTGGTAGTGGTGGTGGCTAGTGGGCTGGTGGAACGTGTATGCACTAGGCTGCGTTTAGTTATTACTTAGGTGGAGAATCTGTCTGTTTTAAGTTATTGTTTAAGTGGAGTATATATAGGGTCCTGGTATGTACGTAAGTTAAACTGCTTTAAGTTATTGCTTAGGTGGAGTTATTGCTGTTTTAGGTTATTGCTTAGGTAGGGTTCTAAAGTGGGGCGTTTTAAGTGAAAAAATGAAAAACTTGCACTTTTTAAGAATATTTAACTAATTAACTAAAATAGTTAGTGTAAAACGGATTTAAGTTCTGTATTACAAATTAGTGAAATATTGTAATGTGTAAAATCTATATAATTTTATCTTTATATAAGCCTAACCCTAAGGCAGAAAGCATAGAGAGAGTTTAATACAGGCTAACCTATATATAAATAAAAATAAAAAGTACTACCTGTAACTTAAATTAACTAATGTAAACCTATATATAAATAAAAACAAAGAGTATTACTATCTGTGCTGTACGATTAATAAAGGTGGTGAGAAGGTAATTAACCACGCAGGTTTTAATTTTACCTGTTCTGTACGGTGTGAAAAGGAAGCTGTAGTGAGAAGGTAACTAGCTATATTAACTATTACCTACACCGTACGATTAATAAATGTAAACCTTATATAGTAAGCCGTGGTAAGAAGGTAACTAGCTGTACTGGTATTAGTTTTACTTATTACATACGGTAAGGTATAGTAAGAAGGTAACTAGCTTTAATCTTAGTTTTACCTGTTCTAAACAGTAAACCGTAATAAGAAAGCAGCTAACCCTAGTTTTAATTTTACCTGTTCTGAACGGTAAACTGTAGTAAGAAGGCAGTTAATTATAGTTTTAGTTTTACCTGTTCCGTACAGTAAGCTATAGTAAGAAGGTAATTAACTATAGTTTTAGTTTTACTTATTCTAAACAGCAAGCCTATTCCGTACGGCAAGCTATAGTGAGAAGGTAACCAGCTATAATTTTAGTTTTACCTGTTCTGTACGGTAAGCTGTAATAAGAAGGCAGCTAGCTATAATCTTAGTTTTACCTATCCCAAACGGCAAGCCTGTTCTGTACAGCAAGCTGTAATGAGAAGGCAGCTAGCTATAGTTTTAGTTTTACCTATTCTGAACGGTAAGCCTGTTCTGTACGGTAAGCTGTAGTAAGAAGGCAGCTAGTTATGGTTTTAGTTTTACCTATTCCGTACGGTAAACTGTAGTGAGAAAGCAGCTAGCTTTAGTCTTAATTTTACCTGTTCTGTATGGCAAGCTGTAATGAGAAGGCAGCCAGCTATAGTCTTAGTTTTGCCTGTTCCGTACGGTAAGCTATAGTGAGAAGGCAGCTAGCCTTAGTCTTAGTTTTACCTGTTCTGTACGGCAAGCTGTGGTGAGAAGGCAGCCAGCCTTAGTCTTAGTTTTACCTATTCTGTACGGTAAGCTGTGGTAAGAAGGCAGCTAGCTATGGTCTTGGTTTTGCTTGTTCCAAACGGCAAGCCTGTTCTGTATAGCAAGCTGTAGTAAGAAGGCAGCTAGCCTTAATTTTAGTTTTGCCTGTTCCGTACGGCAAGCTGTAGTGAGAAGGCAGCTAGCTATAGTCTTAGTTTTACTTATTCCGAACGGCAAGCCTGTTCTGTACGGCAAGCTGTAGTGAGAAGGCAACTAGTTATAGTCTTAATTTTACCTGTTCTGTACAGTAAGTTATAGTAAGAAGGCAGCTAGCCTTAGTTTTAGTTTTACCTGTTTTATACAGTAAGCTGTAGTGAGAAGGCAGCTAGCCTTAGTTTTAGTTTTACTTGTTTTATATAGTAAGCTGTAGTGAGAAGGTAGCTAGTTATGGTTTTAGTTTTGCCTATTCTGTACAGCAAGCTGTAGTGAGAAGGCAGCTAGCTTTAGTCTTGGTTTTGCCTGTTCCGTATGGCAAGCTGTAGTGAGAAGGCAGCTAGCCTTAGTCTTGGTTTTACCTGTTCCGTACGGCAAGCCGTAGTAAGAAGGCAGCCAGCCTTAATTTTAGTTTTACCTGTTCCGTACAGTAAGCCTGTTCTGTACGGCAAGCTATAGTGAGAAGGCAGCTAGGCTTAGTTTTAGTTTTACCTGTTTTATATAGTGTAAAAAGGAAGCCGTGGTAAGAAGGCAACCAGCTATACTGGTTTTAGTTTTACCTGTTTTGTACAGTGTGTAATGGTTATTAGAAAGTACAGGCTAGGCTCTTATACGATAAGATTTATAAGATAAGAAAGGTGTGTAGAATAAGCTGACTAGGTAATTGCAGAGCACAGGCTAGGCTCTTATACGATAAGATCTAGCGGAGTGATAAGGGCATGCGGAATAAACCGACTTAATAGTTACAGGGAGGGCACTGACCAGTTTCTACGGACGATCCTGGGGGAAAGTCGTGCACGAGCCTACCTTAATAAGAAATTAAGGGTAAAAATGAACACTTGATAGAAAGCGATTAGAGTGTTATATAATGTTAGAAAGACGTAAGGTAGTATACGACAAGGTTAGGAATTAAATAAAATTAGTTACACGAAATTTAACTGGGAAAAACGTAACGGACTTTTATTTAGAAAAATCGTAACAGACTTTACCCCCTGCGTACGATGGTGGCTTAAGCTCCTACACCACTAGAGTAACGGATTCTTATAGAGTCTGTTAGGGAATAGAGGATAGGCTTATACGACTGTATAACTTAGGTAACTAATAATACTGCCTTAACGTCTTCCTTTACTGGCAAGTGAACAGTTTTAACGTTGTACGCCGTGTTTAGCCGTGTAGTAACCCCTTGTACAATATGTGCCCTCTTAGCTTATAAGCTTAATGTAATTTAAAACTTAGCCTTATCTTAGAAGGGTATAGTTACTGTAAGAAATATTAATTAAACACTAGTAAAGAGAACTGTAGATCTAATTGTACAGAACGCCTACTAGAAGTTGTATAAAGAGTTTAATATCGTATAATATTTATTTAAAACAATCTAGTTAAGTTAATATCGTACGTTCACTTAATAAAGAAACGCTTAGAAACTCTTTATAATAAATAACTTAAGGGTAATTAAGATAACGGGAGTAATCTAGACCTCTTTAGCAGACTAGATCTTACAGTATATACTTATTATACAGTATAAGTTATATATATTGTCTTATAATATTAAGAATAGCATAATTATAACAGTAGTTCCATCTTCTATTATGTACGATAGAAGTAAGAAGGTAACACTCTTACCACCTTTAGTACTTATGATTTAAAGAATAGGTGTAAAGCCTTATATAACAGCTTTTAACGTAAGCTGTTAATTACCTTAGAACTTAATAATAAGATCTTATAATAGTTAGTGAAGATAGTTAAGTAGATTAACTTATTAAAGGTAATTTAATTACCATTATTATATAGTGTACTGCTTAACTTTAAAAAGTTCTTCTTTAAGTTTATAGTTAAAATACTTGTCTGATAGCTTAAATTTAAGAAAACGATACTATATTATACTAATCTTCCAGAACTGCTCTTACTGTACGATAAGCTTAGTATTACCTATAAAGATCTCCTATTTATATACAGCATTAGTAATATAAGTAGAATAGCTAATTTAAAAGTTGAAAATGTTATTAGGGATTTAATTTTCGTCCTTAGTATCCTTATCTCTATACGATATTATATAATCGGCTTTCTTAACCTCCTTATAGAGATACTGTCGTCTGATAGTAATAGTAATGTAATGCTAAGTGCTAATAGTAAACGGTGTGCTTATATACTGTACAGTAAGTGCTTAGAGTAGACAGTATATCTTATCTAAGCTTTATAGCGGAGTATAATTATTTGTGACGACCCTGCAGGCCGTCACTTGGGCCGGAGCGGCCCGACAAATCCCCCACACAAGGAACAGTGCAGGAGGACAGTACGCATAGTACTGCGCACTGGGCTAGGGGTGCAAAGACCCAAAGCCCTTATAACCAACCAGCAGTTACTTAGTCTTAATAGGAGTACTTACCTACTAAGCATCTGAGAAACCTCTAAGTAAGGAGTGCTTAGTAACAGGTTACTCAGTTCCTTACTAAGTAACAGGCTATTAAGTAAAGTATAAAGTACTTCTAGTTAGTTAATATAGATAGTTATAGTTATGCTTATAACCACTGTGAGGGACTTTGGTTCCTTACGCTAGTATTCAATTATTTATTTATATCTTACTGTTCAGACTTACCTCTATATATTATAGTGATAACGACTTACAGTGACATTGAACCCCCTGTCTAGGAGTGCTAGCTTAATAAGCTATCTTCGGAACGCCTCTTACCTGTTAACGTCTTATTATACGTTCTGTCTTAACTTACGTTAGTCCTCTTAAAGCTTATATTGGGTATAGGTTGTAATACGATATTAACGTTAAGTTCTAAACGCTATTTATTAAATTCCCAGATATTACCTCTCTTTTACTAACATATCGACTTCTAGAAAAGGTAAAGAGATTAAGAAAGCGTAAGCTTAACCTTAGCTCTTTATTATTAATAAGTTAGTTATACGCCTTGAAGACTTAAACTTTAACTAGTAGGGATTAATTAAAGAACTTAACGAAGTTTTCTCTAGAGATATTAAAAGCTGTATCGGTCTTATTAAAAAACTTTAAGCCTGACTTAATGCTGTCGAGCTAAAGAATAACGACCTTAGGGGTTTACAGAAGAAATAAGTAAAGCTCCCTTTACTGTCGCGCTTTAAGGGAGACTCTGCGTAATTAGAGTCTTAGATAGCTTAGCTCTAGAGTTATATCACTTACTACAATAAGTAGTTCTTCGAAGAAAAAGGAAAGGTTAGGTTTGTTAAAGCCTTATTAGATAGAGTAACTGCTCGCTAATATAAACCTTATATAAAGATAATTAACGACCTTTTTGTAAATAGAGTATAAAAGGAAGCTCTTAAGACTTAGGCTTTTTTCGACGACTTTGACGTTTTTATCGACTAACTCCGGATTAAGTTTAGAGAACTAGACGCCTTTAAACGGGCTAAATAACGCCTTATAGCTTTAAAGCAGACGTCTTTAATCTTCGAGTTCTTTACACGCTTTAAGCTAAAAGCAGTAAAGACTAAGCTTAGCTAAAAAGCTTTAGTAATACTGTTCTGGAGCGGTCTGAAGGAGCATATTACTAGAGACTTTTATTAAGAGGATCAGCTAGACTGCCTTTAAGAACTAGTCGAGATAGTTATTAAAGCCGATAATTAGTATTATAATTATTATTATTGAAAGAACTTCTGGAAAGAACAGACCCTTTACTAGCTAAGTAAACTAAAGAAGGGGAACTAATTAACTGCGATAGGTTACTACCCTGGACTAATAAATATTAGTATAGTAAACTGTCAGAACTAACTTAACTGTGATAAACCTTAATAACAGTAGCAGTAGAAGTAACTTAAAGACTTATCTTAAGTCTAATACTTTAACTGCAATAAGAAAAACTATATAACGCAGCAGTACTTATTACTAAAATAAATCGGTTAGAAACCCGTTTTAGAAAGAGGGAAGTATATTAAGTTTAACTTAGGAGATATCTACATTAGGATAGCAGGTAATAAAGAAGACTACACTTAGATAGATAAGTGTAACTTAGGAGATAAAGAAGAAGAGGAAGAACCTTAGGACGTAATATATCTAGTCTTTAAAAGTATTTTAGAAAAGTTAGCTACGGAAGTGTAGGTTACAGAAGATTAACTTTAAGGTGGAAACTCGGAACTACTAGAGGTGTAGGTCGCAGAAGATCGACTTTAGGAAGAGATGTTTTAGCTAGCTGTTACAGGCTTTAAAAACTTTACCTTATAAGCTTAAGAACTAAAGAAGTCTAAGAAAGACCTTAACTTAAACTTTACTAAAATGGTTAAGGGAGTTGAAGAATTAGCTTTCTAGGCTACATAAGTAATAAAGTAAGCCCTAGAAGGTGAAAGAGAATAAGTTAAGAAAATCAAACTAGAGAAACGGAAGTTCTTCTCCACAGTACCCTTTAAAACTCTCGAATACTTTAAACACGTTAAGTGGATTAATACCTTTACCTCTTTAGAAGAAGGATAGCTTAAATAGCTACTTTATATTAAAGCTGGTATACCTTAAACTGGTACTTTAAAAGTCCCTTAAGAAGGCATAAAGTAAGTATATTAACGGAGGGTCCAGGAGCTGAAGGAGAAACACTAAGAGATAGTAGATAAAATAGAAAACCTGTAAGTCGAAAGCTTTACTGTAACGTTTAAGGACAGAGCGGTAGAAATCGGGTTAAAACTTTATAATAGAGTTCGTTTTATTAATTAGCTCGAATATTAATTTATTAAGGAAGATTATTTTGTGGAAGAATAAGCTAAGTTATTACTACCTGAGTTTTAGGAAGAAGTTTAGGAGAAATAACGTATATAGAGGTAAGTGGAAGAAAAGAAAGAACAAAGCGTTACTTTCCCTGTTTTATACTTTATAACCGCAACACTTATAGTTAATATTGGTTACTTTAGTTACAGAGATATACTGTAAATCGATTGCGTGTATAATAACTACGCTCTTAACTGGTATTATAGATCTAAGGCCTTTTACGACTACTTCTTAAGCATATAAAGATAGGATTACGTTATTATAAGAGTAAAGTTAGAATTAGCTTATTACTAAGTCTTCTACTCTTTAATAAGAGAATCTGGTAATAAGTAGAAGGTTACTGTAGTTAACTAAGCCCTTACTACGTATTAGTGAGGAGGAATGCTTAATAACTGCTTAGTCGTAACGTGCTTATTACATTTTAATGGAAAAGTTAGAGAATAGTAGAAACGGGAAGACTATTAGCAGATCTAAGAGTAAAAAGACATTACTGTAATCTAAGCTTACAGAACGTATTATTATCTTATTAAGGACTTTAGAAATATCGTACTGTTTGAAGTTGACTGGACATTAAGGTGTAAGAACTTAAGAAAGGTTAATTATTAAGTTTACTAAAGCTGTTTATTTTTCTAGAAAGAATTGGGAAAAGGTTGTAAGCCCTCTAGAAGGGCTAGAAACTAGTAGTTCGTTAGTTAGTAAAAACCCTAAGAAGAAGGAGAGGCATTTAGAGGTTAAGTTAGATAAGACCTTAAGGATAAGTGATTACTATAACTTAAATGTTAAAGAAGTATAAGTACTATTCTGTTAGTGTCGATATAATAAATAGAAGAGGGAGGTTATTTAGGGCAAAAGCAGTGATTGATAATGGGAGTGCTTTTAACTTAGTGTACTTTTTACTAGTTAATTGAAGGAAACTCCTTAACGAAGAGTATAAAAAGGCTATCCCTATTTGAAATGGTAAAGGAGGCTTATACTAATATAATAATAGTAAAGTTACTTACTACTTACTACTTCTGATTAAAGTGGATAGGGACGAATAATAAGTAGACTTTAACGTTATATTAATTACAGGATACGATATGATCTTAGGTTTACCTTAGCTGGAAAAGTATAACCCTGTAATCAATTAGAGGAGTAGTTACCTTACCTTTAGTAAGTCCCTTAACTGTAATTACTGTTTAGAGAAAGTTAAGAAGGTACCGAACTGTTTTAAAGATGTATAAAGTATTTAGAAGTACGTTAAACCCTTAGAACTAAGTACGGTTTAGGTTAGGTTTATTAAGACAGTTAAAGGATTAGAAGGTCTACTACATTACTTAAATAATAATTCAGAAGGTGAAAAGAAGTTAGAAGCTGATTTACAGATAAGTGAAGAAGTTAACTTATTTAAAATACCTGCAGAGTATAAGAAGTTTACCCTATTTCGAAAAAAGATACTGCGATTACTAGACTACGGATTATAGGATTACGAAATTAAGCTGAAGCTGGGAGCGAAGCTCTGTAGCTTCTAGCCTTACTATTTAAACCTTTAGCAGGCTAAGGCCTTAAGGGAGTACGTTAATAAGAACCTGAAGAACGGGTTTATTGTAGAGTCTTAGTTACTAGTAGGATACTTAGTGCTGTTTGTCTTAAGAAAGGGAGACAGTAAATTACGTATAGTTATTAACTACTGAACGTTAAACGAGGATATAATTAAGAATCGCTACCTATTGCTACTTATTGCGGAAATGTAAGAACAGATTATTAAAGTAAACTGGTTCTCTAGCCTCGATTTCCCTATAAGATTTAACTATATTAAAGTAAAGGAGGAAGATGAATATAAGATAGCCTTTCAGACTTGTAATAGGTATTATTAGTACCGTATTATGCCGATAGGATTAATAAACACCCTTACGACTTTCTAAGGCTTTATCGATAGTGTTCTCTGCCCCTTCCTCGATAAGTTTGTCTTTATGTATTTAGATGACGTTCTAATTTATTCCGAAACTTTAAAGGAATACTGAAAGTATATATAACAGGTTTTAATAGCTCTCGAAAAGGTAAAGTTAACAGTGAACTTAGAGAAGAGTTACTTTTACGTTTAAGAACTGAACTATTTAGGGTTTAAAGTAACTTCTGGAAAGCTCGAAATGTAACTGGAGAAGATAAGGGTAGTTAGGGACTGGCTTACTCTGAAGAACTAAAAGGAGTTGTAAGCCTTTATTAGCTTTACGAACTTCTATTGCTGTTTTATTAGGTACTTTACGAAGATTGTAAAATTACTTTACGAATTTACAGGTAAGGGAAAGCTGTTTAAGTAAACTGATAGATAGTAGAAGGCATTTAAAGACCTTAAATATACCTTTGTTATAACGTTAATTTTAGCCTTTCTTGATTTCTTAAAGCTTTTCTAAGTTAAGACTGACTCTTTAGAGTTTGTAATCGGTAGAGAACTTAGTTAAGTTTAGGACGATAAAAAACGTTACCTAGTTACCTTCTTATCGAAAGGAATCCATAGCCTAGCCTTGTAATATCTAATCTATAATAAGGAACTGATAGCGATTATTTAATACTTTACTAAGTAAGTACTGTATCTGAGTGGTATGGAAGAACTGGTTTAGGTTTTTTCAGACTATAATAACCTTTAGTACTTCCTGACGAAGGAATTTAGCTTACAGTAAGTACGATAAGTAGAGTTGATAGCCCTGTTCTACTTCTAGATCTATTACGTTAAAGGAAAAGATAATAGGTAAGTTAATGCTTTTAGTTAGAGATAGGACTATAAGGATACTAATCCAGTTTTAATCCCTGTTACCATATTTAATAAAGTAAAGAACGGCACGTTAGAACATATGCTATAAGTGTTAGACGATTAGATACTGGAATAAATTATCGATATCTACATAAACTTATAAATAAAGTATAATATCTATTAGTAATAATAGGACTTTTAAGTAAGAAGGTTAGTGGAAGGAACCTGTAAGTATAAATACCTTTCAGAAGATTTCTTAAAGCACGTGCAAGACTGTAGTAAAGAGTGCTTAAAGTATCTAAATTATAACGAAACTAGTTATTAACTAAAATAACTGTTAGAAGGTGTAAACAGCGCGTTTAAACTAAGAGTAAAGCTTTAGTATTAAGAGAAACTGTATATTTATAACCTGGATAAATAAAAGAAGTATATTTAATAGGTTTATAAGTCTTAACTTAGAGGATATATAAGCTAAGCTAAGACTCTTATATAAGCTTAATAAGCGTACGCCTTTCTAGGAATGAAGAAGTTAGTTAAGGAAGTGGTTAATAACTGTAATATCTGCTACCGGAAGTAGAATTGACACTATAAGCTTTATAAACTTCTTAAACCACTCCCTGTACTATAAGCGCTATAAAGTTTAATCTTGCTTGATTTTATTATTAGGATCTTAAAGTTTAAAGACCCTGTTACAGGAGTTACTTATAACTAAATCCTTATAGTAATTAATAGATTAACGAAATAAGCTTACTTTCTACTAACTTTAAAGAATATAACAGTAAAGTAACTTACTTATGTTTTCGAGAAAGAGGTAGTTTTACGACACCTCTAGTTAGATAATATCGTTACGGATTAAAATAAACTAATTATATCGAAGTTTTAGTAAGGACTAATGCAGAGAATAAGTATAAAGAGTAAACTATTAATAATATTCCACTTATAGACGGATAGCTAAACGGAGTAAGTTAACTAGATACTTATAACGTATCTTTAAGCTTACGTTAACTTTAAATAAGATAATTAGCTTAAGCTATTACTAACAGTACAGATAGCTTATAATACGACATTAGTCGAGTTAATAAGTGTATTACTATTCTTCACTAACTACGGTAAGAAGCCTAAGCTCCGTTAAAACCTGCTTACTAGCACCCCCTAAGCTACAGTCCGTGTAGACTAGATGTAAGAGCTACACGACTACTTACAAGCTAAACTTAAGTTCACACACGAACGAATGAAGAAATTTACTGATAAATATTAAACTAAATAGTTAGTGCTTAAGAAAAGACTTTATTACGATAGCGAATAAGTTAAGGAACTAACTCTTTAGGAGGGGGATTACGTCTACCTTTTTTTACGAAACTTACATTCGAAACGGCCTAATAAGAAGTTCGACTTTAAAAGGTACAGACTGTTCCAAGTTAAAAAGAAGGTCGTTACCTCTAATTACAAATTAGACTTACCTACTAGCATAAAGGTGCGGACTAAGGTTTTTCACATCTTACTTCTGGAACCTGCCTTAAAAGGAGTTCCTTTAGAAAAGAAGATTAAGATCGATACTGATAAGGACAAATATAACGTTAAAGAAGTTGTAGATTTACAGAAGGGAAAGAATACGTTTAAATATCTCGTTAAGTAACTAGACTATAGCCCTAAAAGTAACTCGTAAGAGTTAGTTAAAAATCTTAAATGCTTAAACCTGATTGCGGAGTTCTACCGAAAAAATCCAGACCGATTAAAACTAACGATAAGAATTAAAAATAAGATAAGATTTAATATCTAAATTACTATACTGAAGAGTAAGATTACTGTGGGACTTAGAACTTAAGAAGCAGTAAGAAACTCTTTAATAGGTACGGAAGGATATTTATTAGAACCTTAGCTAAGGTTGTAAGGACCTTAGACTTAATAAGGAAGCTAAGCCTTTAGAGCCCTTAAAGCTTTATTAACACTGTTAAAAAGAAAGTTAGTAAAAGAAATAAACGCGTTATTACTATATTACAGAACTATAGGAGGAAAGAAGTTACGAATTAAGTTAAGAGGAGGTTGTCAGCTGTAATGATCCCCTGGAAAAAGAACTGGCAGGTGTTCTTGTTAGAAAGCCTCCTTAATCGAAGGACTCGCTAACCTCGGGAGGAGCAGCTAGACAGGCCTCCTCCTGTTCTTAAAAACGAAGGATCTTTACCTCCTGACTAAACGTAGAAAAAGCTTACTCCTTTATACAATAGCACTAAGTTTTAATCTGTTTAAGTTAAGCAGCAGTTTTGCGGAACTCTTAGGTTTTTAACTTTAAGTTCTGTATAATAGCGTTATGCTTTGTATTAAGATAGTACTTCTTAGAAAGGAGCTGCTGGAGGAAAGCGTTGCTGTAACTAAACGTGTTGCACGAAGACGAAACTCTTATTAGTAAACATTTAGAGTAACTGTCTGATTATGCTGTAACGAGACAGGAAAGCAATTTTAAAGAATAACGACTATAAGGCGATATTTATAATTTAAAAGTTAAAGTAAAGTCCGTAAGGTTACGATAATAAGAGGTGTTGTTCTTCAAAGTGCACTTTTACATACAGTTAGCAGGTATAATTACGTTAAGAAAGAAGGAACACTTTTACTAAAGTTCTTTGTAGAAAAAGAACGTTAAAGAGGGGGAATCGTATAACGACTTTACAAACTATCACTTAAGCTGGAGCGGCCTGACAAATCCCCCGCATAAGGAACAGTGCAGGAGGACAGTACGCATAGTACTGCGTACTGGGCTAGGGGTGTAAAGACCTAAAGCCCTTATAACTAACCAGCAGTTACTCAGTCTTAGCAGGAGTGTTTACTTACTAAGCATCTGAGAAACCTCTAAGTAAGGAGTGCTTAGTAGTAAGTTGCTTAGTTCTTTACTGAGTAATAGGCTACTGAGTAAGGTATAAGGTACCTTTAGCTAGTTAGTATAGATAGTTATAGTTATGCCTATAACTACCGTAAGGGACTCTAGTTCCTTACGCTAGTATTCAATTGTTCATTTGTGTCTTACTGTTTAGACTTACCTCTGTGCATTATAGTGATAATAACCTACAGTGACATTAAACCCCCTATCTAAGAGTGTTAGCTTAATAAGCCGTCTTCGGAACGCCCCCTACCTGTTAGCGTCCTGCTATACGTTCTGTCTTAACCCGCGCTAGTCCTCTCGAGGCTTATGTCGGGTGCAGGTCGTAATATTATTATTATCGTCTTTTATGTTTAGCAGCTGTACGAGGCGAGATTTTTATAAAAATAAGTTAAGTCGTCTACTTATACCCTGCTTAAGTTAAAGTTATTAGCTAAACGGTAGTATAATAGCTAAGTATCGTATAAGTAAGTCTCTTACTTTATAGAGAAGATATCGATATATAACCTTTACTTAACCACTTAGTATATAGCCTTTATAATACTAAAAGAGAATGTAAATTATCTTATACTAGATGAAGATGCTCTGAAGGCTGCTATACAGTGTGTTAATATATTAGAAGCTAAGAAGTTCAGTTGTATAAGCTGGCTGTTTAATAAGTAAATAAATAGTAATAAGTAAAAGCTCGTAGAAAGTCTTAACTATCTTTAGGTAGTCCTTTACTACCTCTGTATAAAGCTGTTTCTCACGATAACCTTTAAAAAAGCGTATTTAGAGTTTAAGAATCTCTTTAATCTGTTATATAAGGAAGCTGTTTAAGTTATTTAAAGCGGTATTCTAAAGATCTTTTAAAAATAAAAACCCCACTATGTTATTACCTATATTGTTATATAGATCCTTCTATTTAATAAATAGTTATATAACCTTTACAGAACAGAAAGTTAAGTTATCTATTGTATAGTTAAGCTTAGTAACAATTTAATATAATATCTTAGTTAGAGAATCTATAAAAAACGTCACTTATTAGAAAGTAACAGTATTACTAACTTAAGAAAGTTAACTTATAATAAATATAGTATACTGGATTTTTAAGCCGTACGACTAAGTATTAAAGATCTAGTTAATTAGTATTAGAAGATTGCCTAGGTAAACAGTTATTATAAACTGGGAAACCTTTTATCATATAAGGTGAAACAGTTACTCCTTACCGCTAACGTCCTTAACCTCTAATATAAATTACTGTATAATTAGTATATAAGTAATTATAATTATAGTAGAGTAGAAGATAATATACTCCTTTAGCGGAACTTAGCCACTATCGTCTTGTATGCTTATAGTGGTAAGTGTAAAGAGTAACACACTGTTATACGTCGGCTTAAAAAGTAAGTAGTTTAAAATAGTAATTAGGAAATTAAGATAAGCCTAATCTAATACCTTTAGGGAAATATCTACTAGGATAAGAGCTATCGTACAGTAAAGAAGTTATTAAAACTTAATAAGAGTAAGCGTTTATAGATAAGTTTACTTATATAGAGGTTAGCTTATGTTATTTAAAGCCATCGTCCGGAAGATATACCTAACTATTTATTTCTAAACAGTAATATATTATTATATCATATAAGGTTTTAAGTATATAGAGAATAATATAGTTAACTTTATATTTACAGCCTTATAATTAATCTTAAATAACACTGCTGTGTTAACCTCCTTATATAAGTAAGACACTTAGGTAGAGAGCACCATATGGTAAAGGCTCTCCTAAGCTTGTTAGAGGACTGTTTTCTTAGCCGTACGATCTCCATCTACCCACCTATCCTTAATATCTAAAGATACCGCACAGTGAATCACTTAGATATTGAAATCTGTAAAATGCTTAGCTTAACTAACACGTTTAAACTATAAGTTTAGCTTAGTTTTACCCTTATTATTCTTAATATCTATTATACGTTATTAGACTTAGTTAAAGTTAGTAAGGAGTGTTAATAAAATCTTTAAATTAAACTTTAATAATTATACAGTATTAGCTGGTGTGGGTTTAGTATCGTCTGGTAGAAGAACCTTAAATTAACCACTTTTAAATCAGAAGTGGAAAAATCGCTAATATCGTATAGCAGTCTACTATAAGTTATTATACTCTATAGTAGACTTTTTCGCTTAGTTACCTCCTTTTATTTAGGAATTAGCCTATCCATGCACCGTACGGCAATGCTCTTGGATCTTACGCACTTACTAGGCGATGTACGGACATTAATTGCATTTCAGCCTATCAACATACAGGCCTGCAAGCTCAGGGATTGCTAGTATTACAGTAAGTAGAAGAGTAAAGAATTCTAAAGCTTTTTAATCTAGAATAAAAGCAAGGTATTATATTACTTATACGATAGACTTTCGTTATGTTAGTAAAATGTAACGATATTATATTCGAAGGTGTGTATCAGCTTTTTACACAGAGATATTATGTTAACACTCTTTATAAATAAGGATATTAAATACCTGTAAGGTTATAAATAGATTTATTATAATTTTAAAAGCTTTATTAATAAATAAAGTTATACGATAAGGATAGTAGCGTAAAGCAGAATTGTACGATAAAGGTGTTATCCACATAAGGTAGGAGAAAGGTACCTAACCCTAATAATCGTTTAAAACCCATTAGAGAATAAAGCTATAAAGATATAAGGTAGAAAAGGGTGGTTTAAACAGTTAAAGCTTCTTTCATACGAGGGTTAATAGAGATATTTAATAGAGAATAGATAATTACAAAGTAAAGTAATAAAGTTTCTTCTAAAAAAGTAATTATAAAAAGTAGATACTTAAACACTTAGTCGTTTAACGCTCCTACTATATAGTAAACCAGATCACTATTATATAGTAAACTACACTAGACCTTAAATGTAAATTAGCTATCAGGTATAGGCTTTAAGTTTATAATCGTATAGTAAGTTAGGAGCTTAAGTTCATAATTATACAGCAAGTTAAAGGCTCTAAGTTTACAATTATACAGTATATTACACTAGCCCTAAAATGTAAAGTAAGCCCTGTAGGTATATAAAGGCCTTATATTTAAGTTCACTACTATATAATGTAAACTAATAAAATGGAGAATAAACTTAACCACTACCGTACAACTGTATATAACCTTATACAACTACTAACACGTCCATCTAACTTAGAGAAAAAAACAGCTCCTTCCTCATTCCACCTCATACCCCTATCTTATATTAATTTCATTATATATCAATTAACTAAAACGGTATAACTAAGTAGTTTAGATCTTCACATAATTTCGGAAGGCTCTTAGTTTAATTTATAACTAAAGCACTTTTCTAAACAAAATCATAGTTAATATTTAAGTTATTATTAACACCTGTATAACAGTAAACAGTTATTATCTTAACATATATAACGTAAGCTCTACCACTACGATAAACTACCTTACCCTATTCTGTACTAATATAAGTCCCCCTTAAATATAAGCTATATAATATTAATGTAAAGAAAATAAGATTAGTAATAAGCCTTAATCCAGCACCCTAACGCTAATATCGAAATGTTCCGTAAATAACTAAACCTTACTAATATCTTAAACCGTCTTAGCTACCTAAACGTGGTGTTAATCTAAAGCTAGGGTAGTATAATATAGTGCTTCGACTATACCTATAACTTAGTTAAAGGACTTTTCACAAACTGTAGTATAACA
>Ga0247760_1001190_pt1 | contig 25429 bp, 13 predicted proteins | sample UWRJL171409R4_FD_179936 | JGI IMG/M metagenome (GOLD analysis project Ga0247760, IMG submission 179936) | Plant litter microbial communities from Arlington Agricultural Research Station in Wisconsin, United States - UWRJ-L171-409R-4 | ecosystem: Environmental > Terrestrial > Plant litter >... | reverse complement strand
ATGGTTCTGGGCTGCCTCGGCTATAGTTGCCGCGGTCCAAAGTGGGTGTGGAGTTGCGAGGACCCAGTTTTGGGTTCTCGCACCACCACGATTATCACAACCACCACTACTACCTAGCCGCGCTTTCGTTTGCTTAGCGTGCCGTGTTTTGGGAGCCTTGGAGATAGTGCACTCTAAGAAAGAAGTATGCCTTGGTTCAACATATGGAAATGGCCGTAAGAGCTAGTGTTGTATAGACTTGAGGGGACCTAGTATTCCGGTTGCCCGATGGCACACTATTGCTAACTGAGGTTTGCAGGAGCTTGGTCAGCGCGCGCGACCTGAATGTGACAAAAATAAAGTCCCCGTGGCGGGCCGCCGCAGACCATACCACAAGCTGATTTATATAGTCTCTTCTTAACCCTAAGGCTCCGCGTATCGTGTAAACTCTTACGGGTAGCAATTAGCAGCTTATCATTATTCCTAGTTAACTGGCAAGTTTTCTGCATTAGCGAGGCGAGGCAAATACTACCTACGGTCTTCCAGTAGTAGGGTTAATATCTTATCGGTTTTATCGTACGATACCCTACTAAGAGCTCTGTGAGAGTTAGTCTCTTTTCGGCATATTTATAAACGGATGTGCGATGCCTATATGGAATAGCATTGAAGATATATTTGTAAAAGCCCGTATGCGCTTCTTAGTTACCGTTTTAAGGACCGTATTGTTTCCTCCTTAAGTACGACCTTAAACGCTCCAAGTTTCCGGGTGAGACGTGAGAGTAAATTGATCTTATAGTGTAGGTTTGCTACTAGGCTTGATAATAAGTTAAATACCTATCGGTAGTAACGGATAGTATATGTAGTGTAGTCAGAATCCCATATATCTGAGGCTACAATTTTATGCTTTAGCTGGCTGTTAATATCGGAGAAAAGATGACTGAGGATTCTTATTTCCTTAACAAGGTTTCGTACCCTTTAAGGTACTCTTTCGATTTCGTCTTATAGGGCTTTTAGACGAATAACGACAGATCCCAGCCCGCCGAGTGCCTGGGCAATTGTAAGCGTGCCTGAGACAAGCCCTATAGCCTTTGCTATATTGGGCTACCGAACTTGTGAAGATAAGTCCAGAGTGAATTCCGGATCACAATTGAAAAGTACGGAATTTTCGCCTGAAGGCGAAGACGTAGGGTAGGGGATGATGAAGAGGAACTTGAAGATGATGCATATAGTGATCGGCTCAGACGTCCAAATATTGAGGGTCGGTTAGGGAGCTATTTGTTATTGGATAGGCGCTAGCCGCTGTAAAATGCGCCCTGCACACGTGTTTGCTCGGCACTTGCTCTCGTATAGTAGAAGCGACGGTCGTGGGGCAAAAGTGTCGTTGAGCGGCTGAGCTAAGGTCTAAAAATGCCTAAAGTGCCGATGTTTAGGCTTACTTCACTTCCTGCATTTTGGTGAATCCACTCGAGTCCGACACGTTATTCACAACAAGAAGTCACAGCCATCAGATTCCGTGCTAGCATGCCAAATCTGCTAAAACCCCAGCCCCCGAAGTAGAAGCCTGTCGGAGCATGGCGGTGGCCAGTTAGACCCATTTAAACGGCAAGTGTGCCTTATTTCACCAGCGGCCAGGCTCAATGATGTGCCATCAGTGTGCAGCCTGGATCTTCACGTTTTTGTCACGGCCGGCAGCGAGCCAGCCAGTCGTTACAAAAGGACAGAGCAGTGCCCCAAGGCTGGGGATCGGATGCTGTGCGCTCCGTCAGAGGGCAGCTATAGATGGCTCGGTGCACGATAGGAAGCGATCACTGTGATAAGACTTACACTGCTCGACTTGCTCGTGGTACTCGGTAACGAGCATCGCGAACATAGCGAGCACGGGAACGGAAGTACATTCAGTCATTAGTTCTATCTAGGAGCCTTAAGCTCACCCGGACTTGAAGACTCGTTCTTCGAGCAAAGCAATTCATGGTTCATGTGTCATACTGTGACAGCAATCCTTGCTGTTTTGCAACTGTGAATCGACATATTGTTCAAGTCTTTACCCTTCGCGCTTTCGCAACCTTCAATTTCACCCCACACCCACCTTCAGGCCTCCGTGGTTCACCTAGACCACCCGTATCCAACATGTGGACCTTCCGTAGTTAGGATTGTAACAGTTGTCCCCGCAGCAGTACTGCAAATACTATTACGTGCCCAAGTCCATGAAGACACGCAGTTGCGGGCGAGTAATCGAGGATACAAGTTTTTTTTTCTACAAGGAAACTGTCATTACTTACATTTTGGGCTAGGTTGCAGCGGCGTATGTGCAGAGAATGTTTTGGCCGAGTGTGGCCCCCATTGTCCTGGCTAGTAGGACCTAGCATATTATCAGAGGCTGGCATCGATAATATTTTGTTTATAAGGATGGGCCATAGAATCGGCGGTTCTTGGTGCCTTAGCGGTCAGAGGCGCTGTGAAATATATCAATGGCAGCGGAAGATGAATTTAACTTACCGTTCAGTAACTGTAGGAAATGTCTAGTCATGAACGAGGATGCTCGCTCCTAGGAATATAACCAGCGTTACAGTTGACCTGTGACATCCCTTATTAAGTAATAGATAGTAGGTTAAGCGGTTAGAGGCTACAGTGGGGGGCTCTAGTAGTATCACTAGTTTAGATGGCCGCGGGGTACTTCCTCGCGAACCTGAGGTACGAAGAGCTTTTCCTCTCTTTGTGCAATAACAATAGAAGATTGGCTACTATAAGGTCACAGCCGTGATAACCAGATAATCGTTTATATAGTCAAGCAGCTATAACGGTAGTGGTAGTGGCTAGCGATGGTAAGACGGATAAGGTCGTCCCGCACTGATTGATGGAGCATCTCGGCCTTGAGGGATAACTTGACGACCCGAGTGCTCCGAGATTTTACTGTGATACTGTGACGGTACCTGCTAGTGTGGATTGCTTTGGAATTAAGTGGAGAAACAAGAAGGCTATGATGGCTAATTCTAGCCCCTTAGCTTTACCATACTTTAGCTGATAATCTTTCTAGGGTCTATGTGAAAAAGATGGAGTGCCTCCTTTAGGGACAGGACTCAAATTATATCTTATATAGGGATCTTACATCTATAGTACTTGTTGATTGCTTATTCCTCAAGTAAAGCAATACACGCTTACGTCTTATTTCCTGCAAGAGCAATCCTATTGTCTTGGCGTGTCTCAGACGTCTCTACCCTTTGTGTATAGCAAGTCTAGCATCCTAATTCAACCTTAGACCTCCTTAGTTTACTTGGACCACCCATATCCAACGCGTGAACCCTCCGGAGTTAGGATTGTAATATCGACCTACCCGTCCATCGCTCCCTAAGCTGGAGTGCTACACTCTATAGCAGCAGCATGAGGTTAAGGCGTGCATTGATGAACCATTGTGGCCGACAAAACGAAACTTAGCTAGGCCAGCGGTTCGTATGTCAAACCCTCGACAAGCAAACAATTGGAGTTTTTTGACACTTTTCGGTATGGTTAGATTCATCACAGATATATCATTATAGTTCATTAAACTGAGCGCCGTGAGAACAACCCCTCGATATTTGAGAGGCCTTCAATTCAGGGTGCCAGCCCACAAAAAGTGATGGTTTCTAGATCAGGAGTTTAAAAGCGGGGGATACGCCGCACCGACCGCTTCGCCAACGGTGCTCTCACCATTTCCAACATTATCGTTTGCTTGATTTTCAATCGACTTCACGGCGGTGAGGTTAGATTGGATCAGCATTATCTTCTATTAATCTTTACCGTACAGAAAAGGTCGTCTTAGACAACTTCGCTTGTTTTCCGCCCTATAATTTCTACCTGACCGGCACGTCAGATCTACACTCTCAACTTCGATGATGTTACACATCAAGTCACCCTTTACTGTGGAGCTATGAGCAACCTAGGCCCTAGAGTTACTTTCCTGCCCACTATGGGAGCCTCAAGCTATCCCAATAGCTTGAAGACCCCCTTTCCCGGGTCGGTTCCTACAAACAAGCTGGTACGGCATCCATCATGTTATCCACAGGCACTAGTCTGCTGACACAATCCCAGCCGAGAATGTGTCAAGTTTGGACATGCGTTAGTAGCCATACCGCTTCCTATCTGTCGAATAGTGACCTAAAAATGTACCTATTCAGTGCCAGTGTCAAAAAGATCCGATCCACATCAACATCGGAACATGCCCAGCGTGCTCCCACGAAAAGTGCCCGGAATGCCCTAAGAGAATCATCGGCATGGCTTCGAACATAGGGTAGCTTTCTAGCAAAGTACTGTGTGTTGTGTGGTATGTTACTAACTTCCTCATGTGCGTAGTCGCATGGGGGGAAAGGTAACAAAGGAATAAGAAATGTTTGCAACTAAAACAAGCATAGAAACAGAAATTGCAAAGAGTACGAAAAAAGATCGGTACTAGGGGGACGGGTTATGTAATACCAATAGGTATAAATAATGAGACCATCAGATGGCAGGCGGTTCGTCTCAATCCTGATGCTTCGTTTCGGCACCACTCGCACACACGCTGAGGTAATTTGATGGGGCGCCTGTTGTAATTCGTAGATATTCTCGTGTATTAAGCTTGACAGGTTTGTAGCTAGGTGCGCAACGGAGGCCATGGACATATCGGAAACAGAGTCACAGGACACAATAAAAGGAATAACTGACATGCTGAAGCTGCTCATCACGTGTTGGGAAAAGCGTATCCCCTCGTTGAGGACTAGCGCATTTCGCTAGACCCCTGTTGACCTCTTTTCGAAAAAAGGTCAACAGGGGTTTCGAAAGGGCCGACAGGGGTTGCTGACAACCCTTGTTCTCTTCTTGTTGCGGCGCCTTGCGAAGGTACCGCGACTCCTGCCAATCGTTGAATTGTCCACAGATTGTAGCAGATGCCCTTGTTGGCGCGGGCGGAGGTGGCTGAGGTCTTCAAGGTTTGGGACAAGATTGCGAGCCTCGACCGCTTCGAGACGGAAGAGGAGGCGATGGCCGAAGAGGATTAGAATAACGGAGGATGGGTAGAAAGCTCTGTAGACGCAGGTTGCTGGTAAAGCGGCTGGTCGCGGGTCCCTTGTGGCTCCACACCATCCAATCAATCCAATCCGAGGCTTCAGGAGTGGATTGACTAACCCGATTTTAATCCCGTTCGAACGAACGGGTTCTGGATTGGGATTGACTGCTGATTGCACTAAAATGACGGTGTCCCTCGTTAGAATAACGTTGTCTAACCTCTTTTGGAAGCGCACCCCACCTTTTCAATCTGTCACAGACGACCGTCCAAAACCATCAGATTGAAAGCGGCTCCCAATGGCAATACCAGAGAATTGAATTTAGAGATAAACTACGTCGGGATCGGGGGATTTGGAAAGCGAACCTTTGGGCATGTTGCCTTCACATGACAGAGCCGGTCAACTGCCCTCACCTGCTATGCCCGCCTGGATCGACGGAGCAACCGGAGCCACAGCGTAGTACTGCGTTGAATACTGCTTTTTCTGGCCAAAGATGAGGTTGTATTGTGGAGGTTGGAGGCCTTGATTTACTATGATATTTAGCTTGGGAAAATGAGGGGTTCTCGCCCAATCTAGTATAGTGCATTTTGCTTCCTCAGCCCCAGAAGCCACCTATGGCGTTCGACAGGAGGCTATTCCGGCGGCACCAAGGCTCTTTTTGCGGAGCGCGTCATTACCCTGCTGCTTGTTGGCACCAAAATTCTCACTATTTCCAGAGAAGAAACCAACAGTCTTCATTCATCTTCGTTGGCTCGCTACCTTCATCGCTGCCCTACCAAGCGATTCAACACCGAAAAGCAGTTCGATAAATGATAATGTGACATATGTGATGAGCGAACGGTATAGACAAGCGAGCGGTACACTCTAACAAGTCCCAGTGAGCCGCACGCAAAATCCCGCTAAGAAATTGTTGAGACCAACTAACAATTTCTTAATGAGATTTTGCGTGCAGCCCCACTTAAAAATATTAAAGTGTGCCAAACTCGCTTTTTTTTTCGATTTAACGTGCTACGTTTTCTGACTAAGCTAGAATGGCACGTGCGCCCTCTGGTGACGCAAAGCCTGGGGCCTGGAAACTACACCAAGCGGTGTAAACCACACCCTTCTGTGCTGCCGTTAAAAACAAAAACTCCAGTGGAGAAAAGCGAAAAGGTACAGTCCAATCTGGGTTCTCTGCGGTCCGTGCTCCGTTGGAGCACAGGAACCGTTGATCAGGTGCTCTCCCCACACACAGGGAGCTTCCTTTTGTATATAACTAGCTAGGGGCTTCGCCCCCTTTTACTGCCTAGGTTAAGTCACTTTGCAACTGTACTTCCACTGCTCGCGAGCCCCTCGATTCCTCAGCCAATTAGTCCCACAGGACTTGGCTTTCAACGACTGCGCGCGTGGCTACCTAGGCTGCCTTTAGCGGTAGGCCTTTGTAGTACTTGGACACCCTCTTGAGGAGCCCAGCCATCCTGGAGGCCTTACGGGCGACCCTTTCCGCGTGGGGCTTGAAGGAGAGCCGGTGGTCTATTGTGACGCCTAGCCACGTGAGCGTGCCGAGGGTAATACGATCGCTTACAGGTAAGGTACTCTGTTTTTCCAGGGTCGAACCTGAGACCCTCCTGGTCCGGCCAGCTCTGCAGGTCGGGGTGCTGCCTCTGAAGGGTGCCCTTAACTGTGGCGTGGTCGCGCCCTGTGGCAAGGAGGCTAAAGTCGTCCACGTAGCTGAACAGGCCCTCATGCCGGGGTGCAGAGCCCATATACATGGTTAGGAGGACCGGTGAGAGTGGTGAGCCCTGTGGCAGGCCGTGCTGTGGTCGTGTCTAGCTGTCGAGCCTGAGCGCGGCGGTGCGGCCAGTCATAAACCTCTCGGCGAACAGTGCGCACGCTGCGCCCAGGCCGGCCTGGATGATTCTCTGGACGAATTTTTTATGAAGTTCTGGGTGGCAGCTATTGCGGGTGCAATGTCCCAATTCTGGCCCTTTACTACACGGGACCATTTTTAGGCCCTTCGGCTAAAACTGCACCTTCTCGGAAAGCTGTGCCGTTCAATGGACAAATATTAGCCGAAGCTGAGCCGGAGCCGATCTGGACTGATCAAACGTGACGAAGAGTCACGTGACTACGAGCAGGGGCATGTGTCGATTTTAGGGCCGTGTAACACCTAGACTCTAAACTAGCTAGGGTTTGTTCCTTGACTAACACCGGACACAGAACTTGTCGTGCCAAGGAGCTAGTCAAGCCACCAGAGCCACCTATGACCAAGAGCTTGCTCTCAGCTGTGGCTGAGCTATTTCCTTTGTATATAAAAACCACAACTCGCCCCAGCTCCCGCTGGGGCTCATATATAGAACAATATACCTTTTAATAATCAAGCTTATGCCTCTAGTTCCTCCAGCGACGGTATTACAGTTATAAGCCCGGCGCTCTACAAGCTGTAGCAGTATCCAAAAGCGTATAAATCAGCCGTTACTATACAGGCTCTAGAGTATTTGTACTTCTTTTCTTAAATACCTTTAACAATCTTCTATCTTTAAACTTCAACCTCGTTACCATATTAACCGATAATAAGTTTGTAACTAAGGTTAAGCTTACTAAGCGTAACGAGTAAAATAAATGGTATATCGCGTTAAAGCTTTACTGTAAAGAGTAATAAATCTGGCACCTTTTTAATCCCCTCGCCGAAGCCCCTTTAGTAATTTATTACAATTTTTCCAATCCTCCGACCTTCCAAGGAACCCTAGATAAGATTTAGCTTCAGGATACGGGTTTTAAAAAAAAACTCACTAAGTACGAAAAGCTTACTGGTTTAGAAAAAGCTGCAAAAACGAGATTAGTTAAAATAATACTTAATCCCTTTAAGTACTATAATCTTCAAATAAAGGAATAGGTCGCCAAAGAGTATAGGCGCAAAGACCAACTCCAATACTTTACAAATATCCAAGCCTAAATCGAAAGTACAGTTAACGCGAAGATCCTCCACCCGATTAACCTTTAGCTTTTAAATTAATAAAATAAACCTATTACAATTCGAAATCGCGTCGCTAAACTCTACGCGCAGTTTAACGAAGGAGCGGAGCTTACCCGAATATACGCTTGCGATAATTATAACAATATAATACGGTTAATCGGAGTTAGAAGGGTTAACCTAACTACCTAGATACAAAATTGGAAAAAAGTCTACAAGGAAGCTTTCGCTTATAACATATAGGAAGTTAAAATATTATCAACTACCTTAAACTAGCTTACCGTCATTATTAAATATATTAATAACGAGTAGGGTAAAAGGTAGAGATTCAAGTATACCAAATTGCTTAATAAAAGCGAGGAGCTCCCAACCCTAAACGAACTCGCTTGTAACTTAAAAGTAGAAATTAAACTTAACGCTAAAAAGAAAAAGGGGAAGGGTTATAATAGATTTTACACTATTACGGAATAAAGCAGCTCCGGTAGGAAGAGTAAAATTACTAAAACTAAGTACACTTACCCTTATAAGCTCCGAAAATACTAATAGGAGCCAACTAATTATAACTCTTTCCGCTTCGCTTATAGTAAAAACTTCGCACCCAACGCCCTAACTTATTCGAAGAGACGCCTTAATAAAAAAAAGCGTAATTAAATCCTTTTTATCCTTAATAAACTAGTATATAGTAAGCTTAAGGAGGAATTACATGCTAAGTAGGGAGAACCTAAGTAAATCTCCTTTAGGGGTAAAGCTAGCTCCGCTAAGGGAAAAGGAGATTAGCCCGGGTTTATTAGCGTTATAGTAATCCTTTTTTCGTCCCTAAAACGAGATTTTATTAGTTTTTATAAGCCGCTAGCTGAAAAAGCGTAACTAGATTTGGTTATAAGTACTACTTTTAATACCTAATTGGGTCCCCGAACTATAAAACTGGGACCCTATAATTAAAAAAATCCTACTTTAATTACCCTTAAAGGATCCAATTTTACTAAACTCCTTATAAAGTATCCTTACGCTATAATTATTAATCTATTTCTGCTTAAGAAAATAAATAAAAGCTTAGGGGTATATACGGCTACAAGCCAGGTTTTATATTAACTTTCGAATAATACGCTCCTTAATAATTACGGAGCCTTCTATATCGTTAATAGGAAGGAGCTTTTTCTTTTAGGCTTATTTATAGCTAATAGGCAAAGTAGGTTTATTAAGACAGGAACTAGGTATTTCCCTATCCTTAGGTATAAATCGCGTATATTTAAAAACTATCTAAACAGCTAAGGAGGTAAAAATACGGAGAATCTCTTATTATAAAACGTTACTGTAATTTCCAACTTTTATATTAATATTATCTCTAAAGGAAAACTTAAGGAAGTAGCAAGTTTATAATATTATAATTATAACCTAACTTTACGTTATAAAACTCCAGAGTATAATAAAATTATACGCAAGCTTATTCGTTACTATAATATTATTTTCTTTAAATATAAGCCTCTTTCCTCCTACTTTTAGTTTAATCCGGTACTTTTAAGTAAATTACAAGTCGTTTATATACTTAGCCCTATAATTATAACGTTTATAAGTAGGGGAGTAAAACCTTAACTGTATAATTACCCAAGGGAAGATACTATCGCCTTATAATATTTGCAATTAGGGTACCTTAGGAGGGACGCTCTCCGCTACCTAATAAAATACGTAAAGGGCGTTAAAATTAGAAGAAGCGTAAACGGTCCCTTACGTTAAAAGTATAAAAATTACACTCAAGTTTACGCTAAAAGCGTAATCAACCGCTAGCCTTCGCCCTATAGTTTATAAAGTAGCTTGCAAAAAAGGGTATTAAGTATAAAATAACTAGGACCGCCTACTACGAATTTAACGGTAGTATTAAACGCGCTAGTAAGGAGCTGCAGGAGAAGTTTCTAAAGATACTAATAGGAGTAGGGCTCCCGGAATATATATAACCAGAGTCTATTACTACTACAATATACCTATACGGAATAAATCCAAATAAGCGCAATAATTAGATATCTCCGAACGAAAAGCTCTACCAGTAATTTAGGTAATACTACCACTAGTACCTTGCAAAGCAAGGTCTAAAGGGAGCTTAAATAGAAAACGTACGCTTAGATTAATCTAGGGTATACGTATACGGATACTAAGTATATCCATTACTAGTTAAAAGGGTAAAAAATATTAATTAACGTACCTTTAAGACTAAGGAGCGCGCTTACTTAGGGTATCTAATTAATTACGGGGGTTCTAACCTTTACAAAATCTAGGTATTGCTTCTAAACCAAGTAGTAATTACACGTAATGTAACGTTTAACGAAAAACTCTTCTTTGGATTTAAAAAGGAGGAGAGGGAAATTTTAAACGTAAGGGAGATTAATCGTATAGTAAAGTACGTAAACCTAACTAAGGGAACACGTAAACCCCTCTTAATTATTAATTTAATTAATAAATTCTTAATAATAAACTTATCCCCTAATTTACTAAATAAGCCTAAAAAAGGGGAGTTGCAAAATAGTAAAAAACCTTTAAAACTAAATTCGGGGGTAAAATTACCTAGAAGCCCAAAAGATTGCAAGTTAGTTAATAAACCTTTAACCCTAACTTAAGGATTTATAACTCCAACGTTAATAAACTCCTTACCTAAATAATAAGAAACGGGTACTAAAAGTTCGGCTTTGCAATAAACTTTACAGCAAAAAAAGTCGAATAGTAAAATTACAGAAACCTAAAAGTAAAATTTCGTCTTAAAAGTTGGAACCAACTTTTTTAACGCGTAGAAAAGCGGAAACAAAGATACTTAAAGGTAAAAAACTAGCTTAGAAGCCGATAAAGACTTCTTTAACGTACCAAAAACCTCTAAACAACAAGGCCCGGGTATATATAAGCCGTCCGAAAAAGATCCCGCTTACGAAAATAAGTAAACAGATAAATACCCCAACAATACGGAGCAAATACAATTAAACTCAAAAGCAAGTATACGTTTAATAATTATAATTTATATTAAAAGTCCCAAATATAAAGCTAACAGGGGCACTTCCTAAAAAGGATTTAGGGGAAATCCGCAATTAGGGGCTAAAGTAACCCCAAGACCTTTATAAAAGAAACTATTAAAAGTAATAATACAAGTATAAAAAAAAACTTAACTTAAGTTAACTTAGCAAATATCCAACCTAAGCATAAGGTTTCCTACTCGTAAATACAATTTAAGGGGAAAGAAATAAAAGGAGGTTAAGGTGGTTACTAGTATAGAAAAGGGAGTCTTTACTTTTCTCGAAAATTGGTACAAGCTTAAAAAGATTCTAATTAGCCGTAATTAATAATAGTATAACTTTATAGAAACCTACTTACCTAATTAGTAAAAAGTAATCTAGGGAGGAGACTATACTTACCGTATATTATACGAAATTATAATAGCAGCAATTTGTAAAAGAACCCTAATTTACGAAAAGCTTATAATACTCCTACCCCCGAAGAATTGGAGGGAGCTCAAGAGCTATCTCTTGGGAAAGGAATTCCTAAAAGCAGCCACTTAAAAAATAAGTAAGCTCGTTAATAGGAAGATTTGGAAAAAGATCTTTAAATTTAATTTAAAAGCATAAAAATAATACCCACTTTTACTTAAATAGGTATTTTTATAAAAAATAGTTAAAGGGATCCTTACGTTTAAAACTCGTATAATTATACGAGGAGATCTCCAATACCACTATACGTTATAAAACACCTACGCAGCTATACTAGCCGCGCGGACTTTACGCATTATACTCGCCTTCGCAGCAATTAACGATTAGAAGGTTAAGTAATTTAATATAAAGTAAGCGTTTCTAAACGCTATTTAGGGAGAAAACCTTCCAAGAGTAGTTTATAAGCTCCCTAATAAGTTTAAGAAAAAGGGCTTTATAACACTACTCAATAAAGCTTTATATAGGCTAAGGGACTTTCTTATACTTTAGTATAAAATCTTTTACGCTACGTTTAAAAAGGTAGGTTTCTTCCGATTAAAGGAGGAACCTTACCTTTTTTATAATAAAAAGCGTATAGCGTATTTAATAATCTACGTAAATAACTTTCTCCTTATATACCCTAAAAGCTACAAATAAATCGCAACCAAAATAGTAAAGGGGATTAAAAAGAAATATAGCCTTATTAGGGGAGATAACGTTAATACTTTTCTAAGTATACGCGTAATTAGAGACTGGAAGAGTAAGAAACTCTGGCTTATTTACAATTAATATATCGAAAAAATCGCGAAAAGGTTTAGAGTAAATAATATTAGGAAATATTTTTCTATACCCCTACTAACCATAAAGCTCGTTAAGAACTTGGGGGAGGTATCGAAGTAGGAGATTAAGCTTTTTTAAAAGTTTATTAATAACATTCTTTATACCGCCATTATAATAAGGCCGGATATTGCGTTTACAGTCTCCCAGCTCTCGAAGTTTCTTACTAATCCAAACCTAAACTATATTAAGGCCGCTTACTATACCTTAAGCTACCTTTACGCTATAAGGTTCCTCTCCATTTAATATACGCCTATTTAAGTAGGAGCTCCGCAGCTTTTAATCACCGGAGACGCCTCCTTTACGTTAAATAAAAAAACGCGCAAATTATCTTACAAATTCGTATTCTTGCTTATAAAAGGCCTAGTCTACTAAAAGGTAGCTTAATAAGCTATAGTTACTACCTCGTTAACTAAAACAAAGCTCTACGCTCTAGGTACTACAGCTAAAAAAAGTATAACTTTTAAAAGGCTCCTTAAGAATATTAGTAAAGTATTTTCCTTCCCTTTAACGATTTTTTATAATAATATATAAACGATTAAACTCGTTACAAATACCTTAAAACGTATTAATACTAAATTTAAGCACGTTAATATACAAAACCTATAATTAAGGTAAAAATATAAAAGAGAATCTTTTGCCATTAAATACCTCTTAATAAATAAAATACCAACAAATAGGTTAACTAAACGCTTATTAAAGCAGAAATTCAAGTACTTCATTAAGCTAATTAATCTTCAGAACGTATAGTATAAAATCAAGGTAAGTATAAAAAATAAGATACCTATTTTAGAAAACTAAAAGGCGGAGGAGCGGAGCGTACTAATAAGTACACTTATAACTCCTTTATACCAATCTAACCGGCTTACTTAATTAACGTATATAAAAATATCCCCGGGAACGTTACTTCGAGACAAAACAACCCTTTAAACTTTTTAATAAATCCTTAAACCTTTTACAAATAAAATTTTAAATAAATCTCCACTTTTATTGGAGCTTCTCATTAATCTTAATAAAGCAAGCCTACTTATTACCTTAAATTAGCTCCTCTATAATATTTACCTAAACTTGCAACTAAATAACCTCCTTAACGATACCGCCGCTCCCAATTTTAACGACTTTTTCAGATAACCCCTTTAACTCCTTCTTAGTAAAAACAAGCTCCTCCTTAAAAGGAGCTTAAAAGGAGTAAACGAAAGTATATATACGCTTCCTAAAGATTAATAATTACAATAACCCCTTACAAACCTTTATATTTAACTTAACAGCTTAATACTTAATAAATTCTAAAAGTACCGAATTAGCGTCCTTTACGGCTTTTATAACCTTTATAAACTCCTTAGTAAATGGTTAATTATAATACCAACGCTTACGTCTTAACTACTCAAAATCCTTATTTATTTTCTTTTAATTTTCCTTAAAAACCTACGTTTAAAGATCTTAACCTGCTTAAGCGACGATACTAATACGACGAGTATTATTAAAATTACTCGTATCTACTATAAACTGGAGCGGGGGAAGATACGAACCGTAGAACCTGGTTTTAAGCTTAAATTAATTAAGCTAGTTAATATCTCCTAGCTCGTCCTAAAGCTCCTCGCCTTCGTTATTATTTTCGTTATAACCCTTTAACTATTTAGCCTTAAACTTACGTTTTACTTTTTTAGCAAAACCGGGATATAACCTTTACTTCGCTATAAATACTATCGTAAGCGGCGGAACTTTTTAACCTAAAACGTTACTACTATTTAAACTATCCAACTTAACTTCGATTATAAAAGTACTAATATTAGGAACTAAAAGCCAATATAACTTCCGAGGAGACCTAAAAGCATAACTAACTATCTCTTATCTAGATCCCTAAGCGTTAACGCAGTTAAAAGCGTTCCAAATAGTAGCAAAAGCAGTAAACTTACTTAAATACTTAGTATTACCTAAATTATTATTACCACGGGAGGAAAGAAAGGTAGTAAGCTCCCTAAATAGCTTATATAAAGCTTTAAGGATAACTTTAAGCCTATTTTTAAACAGCGTATTAATAAAAAGGTTAAACTCGAAATAAACGTTATAATATTACCTAGCTACGGAAATAAGCTCCGAAGGGATAAGGCGATACGAATACCCTGTAGTATAAAACTTGTATCTTTCGCTACTCTTAAAGCCCTTTTCGTACCTCCTAATATTACCGTAAATAAGCGAATTAAAATAGCGTATATAGCTTTTAACTCGTAACTTTCTTAATCGGAGTAAAATCTAGTAACGGACGAACGGGCTTAAGAAAATTACGGTAAAATTCTCTTTAAGTATACGAAGATAAAATTGGGCGTATATAGCGAAGTTAAAGTAAATACGTTACGAAGATAAATCGTTACTAAAGGAGCTTAACTCCTCCCAAACGTAGGATAAAAACCGCTTAATATCCTACTTTCGCTACCTAAAAGCCTCCTAATTAAGAAAATTAAACCCAATAGTAAAATTAAAAATAAGTAGCTAAATACGCGGAGTACTTGTAAATACCAAAACGCAAGGTAGAACCGAAGTTTCGAGTATACTTATAAAGTTAATACGAGAGAAGGGAGAGCTTTCGGTAGCTAGAGTAAAAGCGAAAAAATTAATATAAATTCGCTTCGTAATAGGGTTAAAATTACTACTAAAAGCTAAACGTTTCCTTAAGCCAGACTCGGGAGCCTCGGACTAGTATACTCCTACGTTCAAATAACTGCCGCGAGCATACTTACTAGGGGTCGCCGGCTAGGACAACTTCTTTCCGAATCTACGCGCGTATTAGTACGAGCCACTAAATAGCCAGGGCAATTAACTCCATAAAAAACAAGCTAATCCTACGATCCAAAAATTAACCTAACGATCGGGGAAATTAGGGCAATTAATCCAACAACCAAAACGAACTCAAAAAGCCACGCACACGCTCGCGCGCTTCGAGAAGTAACAAGAACAGAAAGCTCTACTTACTTCGAAGGCATCTTGAACCGTTAATAGCCGGGTCTAACCTTAATTTCTAACTGGATCGAAATCAGCGACACGAGAAAACTGGGCTGAGCCAAGAATAGATTTTTAGAGTAGAGGGGTGGAAAATTTCTCGGGTAAAAAAGGGCGGCAATGGCTTCTAAAAGCACGATTAGTCATCCTCGCCCAGGCCAGTTGTAAGGCCCGTGCAAGGATGGGGGGTGTATCGTTCCAAGGAGCTAGTCAAGCCACCAGAGCCACCTATAACCAAGAGCTTGCTCTCAGCTATGGCTGAGCTATTTCCTTTGTATATAAAAACCACAACTCGCCCCAGCTCCCGCTGGGGCTCACATATAGAACAATATACCTTTTAATAATCAAGCTCATGCCTCTAGTTCCTCCAGCGACGGCATCACACAAGTACACTTCGTCTTTACAATTGCTTTCTCGACTACCGTGAAAATTTATATATATACATCAAAAAAATTGGGTCATGCAAGAGAGGAGTTAATACATGGCGTTTGTGTAAGAAGAGAAAGAGCTAGAAATGACAATCATTTATCCAAAATGCTATGCTGCACCTCGTTTATCACCTTTATCGCCTCAGCCCTATACGTATCCGGCTCTACCCACGGTACGCCCGACTCGTTGAGCACGAGGTTAACTGGACGATCCACCGAGTATCCCAGCCACATGACCTGATCCTCTGCTCCTTTCCGCCCAGTATTAGGGTCGGAGTGTGTGATGAAGGACGCCCAGAGAAGTCCCAGCGTACGCGCCATGTCATAGTAATTCTCGCTGGCTTTTGAAAACGGGTTATGGCCAGGCTCCCAGCCCATTCCGTCAAAGTTTTGGAACAGCGGTGCAATTTCGGCGCCGTGTGCAACAAACTGCGGCTTTCCCTGGTCGTCCCGCCGGTTCGGGATGGCGTCAAACCGGAGGCTATAACACCTGGCGATCTGTGAGTACACTTCACAAAGAGCGCGTTGGCCCGCCTTAATTTCGAGATCGCCCAGTACTAGATCAGCCAGGGCGCGAGCATCTTTCTGGGCGGAGCCTCCCATTTCATGTTCTCGCTGATACAGAGGGAGAATCCTGTCGACAAAGGTTTCGGGATACCGCCGCGATTCTTATAAAAGTATCAAGAGGTCAGTAAAACCCGTCCGTTTAATTAAAAGCTATGGAATGGAAAGCATTTTCATACCAATCAAGTGCCGTCTCAAGTCATCCAAGGTGTGCATATCTGCAGGGATATAACTGGCACCTTCATTCGTGACCGTCATGCTCAGGATAGGAACCTTGACAACCCTGCGCATCTTGAGACTTATGCTCCCATAACCCCTGACAAAGTCGCCGTCCATAGCAGGAAGGGACATGAACATGCCGACGGAGCTGTTAAAGGCAGCGTCCAGCACATCGACATCAAGAGTGCGGAGACAGCTCAATGAATCTTCAGCAGATCGACAAGACGTCGTTTCAATCAACTGGTGGTAAAGATCATCGGCGGGTGTCCATCTTATCCCCGTCGGCGTCACGGGCCCACCGCTCTGTAGAATCGCAGCCCCAAACAACCCATCCTCTCGACCATCATAGGCCGTCAAGTGGAGACCGACGTCTTCCGCACCAGAGCTCGCACCCCAGAGAGTGACACGGCGGGGATCACCACCGAAGCCCTCGATATTTTCCTGGACCCAGTGCAGCGCCAGCCTTTGGTCGTGAAGTCCAATGTTGCTATTCCGTGTCCCCTGCACCTCTCGTCCTGCTATCAGACCCCACGGGCCAGACCGGTAGTTCAACGTCACGCCGAGGAAAGGGAGTCCATTTTTAGTTGCGTGGGCAATCAGCGCCGACATGTTATAACGGGGATCATTCGCACCACTTCCTACGTGGCTTCCTCCGTAGAGGTAGACGGCCACGGGGAGTTTGCTTTGAGTAATGCCGCTGCTGCTGGCTGGACGAACCACGTTGATAGTCAGACAATCCTCTGATTTTGGGTAGTTGAAGTGGTGATCCTGTCATTGAATGTTTCCCGCGTCAGCATTTTTCTCTCGGGGATCACATATACCAAGATATCAACTCTTAATTGAAGGGAGGGAGGAGGGAGAAAAACTCACCTTGTAGCCCATGCACTGAGGACCATAGCTCGTTGCGTTTCTATATCCCTCCCAAGTTTGGTTCAGGAATTTCGGAGGCCGAAGACGAAGATTACCGAGAGGTGGCCGGGCATACGGCATGCCCAAGAATAGAACTTGGTCATATTTCGCATGGTAGAGGCCGGCATATGTCCCATTGACCGTCTTTGCCAGCAAGTTTGTCTCTGTTGTGTCCAGAGTGAGGGTAGACGGGAAACACACCCAAATTGTCCAAATTGCGAGTATCGCCGAGAAAGCCGTGACCAGACTCTGTAGCAGCCAGAAACACATCCGAGCCCAGCCTTTAGTGGTCACGGGCAGCGAGACTGGCCAGGAAACGGTCTGTCTCTGGTTTTGGATCTCGGGCATGCCCAGGAGAGCACCTGTCTCTTCCAGCGCACTCGCATCGACGTCGCTCAAGCTATCCACTGACATTGCACAAAAAATCTTCGAGTTATTTGCCTCAGAAACGTTTTTTTTTTTCGGTCCCTGTACTCTCTCTTTTCCACGAGTCGGCGGATAAAGGTGTACTCGAGGCACAGTGCCCTCTCCGACTGCATGTGGCTGGGTTGCTTGGAGATTTGATGTTGGTTGTGGTCAGGATGAATTAGCCTCGCAACACGCCAGCCAGGGGTAATCGCTTGCGCTTCCTAGGAAATTCAGGTGCCACAAAATAGATACCTACCTAGGTAGTCAAGACATACCTTGCCTTACCTTATCCAGTTGAGGATTGGCCGATTATCCTCCGAACATCCTTTTCGCATAACACCAAACTTGGCCCGGCAACTCAACTTGGTGGGGGCCGTAAAAGTCGCCTCACAGCATGGAATCCCCTTTATCCGGCTGTCTTTGCCGTGGATGTGCATTCAGGGCAAGGGTGGTGATTCCAACATTCCGGGTGGGCGTTAGTGCCCAGAAAGGTGCCGCCGTGCTTGACATGCGACATTGCTAGGGAACGGCACAGTTTACGTTTCGCGCTTGGGAACACGCGTCGGACGGTGGGAAAAAAAAAAAGAAAAAATGATCCATCTGATTTCGCAGCAGTGGCGACTGGCTAACTGGTCCCGGTGGGGACCAAGTCCTGCACTCCTGGGGCGCAGTTGCCATCGACTGCACGCCGGGCTCGTTGGTGATAGCTCGAAGGCGGAGGAGATTGATCGTAGACTAGCGTGGTCGCTAGGCAGTACGGCATCAAGCTCTAGAACTTAGGTACCTACCTAGGTAAGGTACTTATTCCCATTCGGTTCTGCAGGGAGTGGGAAACAAACATGGAACAATTGTGTGGACCACATAAAAACCGCACGGCAAATAGTAATCTCAGGAAGTGCACCTACCACAATACTCTAAAGGATGGACGACAAAAGCAGACAGGCGCTGGAGAGACGGAGGAGGCAGAACCGAGAGTCACAACGCCGTTTCAGTAAGTTGAAAACAGCACGCCTCCCGTGGCTAGCATAACTGACATTTCCCTGTGTGGTAAAAAGGGGAGCGTCATGGCTCAGCTTACTCCCGGTCCAACAGTTCGCGACGGGGGCCTTCGGACAACTCAACGCAGAACAAAAGTCCATGTCAGCAGAATATTGCTGGCGATGTTGAGAACTATGACGACACCGAGTCACATGCGTTTTTCCCAGACATGGTTGAACTCGGCACACCAACCTGCAGGGATCCAGGAGTTCACGGCATTGACAACGCCAGTCTATTCAACTTTGCAACGCCACCGACACCTAGTGGCAAATTGCGCACGCTCAGTGACTCCATTTCTGAAACCAAGCACCCGGAGTTTTGCAGTGAAACCATTACCTCCCAGACCAGCGGTGAGAATGATTTTCAAAGCATCCTGACCCAGACTCGGAATTTCTGGCCCCCGACACCGGTATCGTGTGCTACGGCAATAACTGGCCACTTTGATTCGGAATCGACGATTCTCAGCCAACCAGTCGGTCATTCACAGCAGGAGCCGAAACTGAAGTTATCCGTGACCCCTGAGCCATCCCGAAAAGACATGGAGGCACAAGCCAAGTTCAACAGTTTCAGTCATCTCCATGTTGGTTCACCAAAATACACCAGAGCCGCCGCCGCCGAACTAGGAGCCGAGAAAGCGATCCGGGATGTTCTGAGGTATTACTGGTTTGGAGTTGAGCTGGGGATTCTGGACAGAAGCACCGAGGTCTATCGCTATCTGAGCGAGATGAAACGCAAGTTTCGCCGCATCAAGACAAATGTCGTGGATCACATGCAGCCAACTGGCCATGTCGAAAGAAATGGAGGTGTAGTTGCAGATGGTAGCGTAGATGGAAGTTGGAGTTTGGAGAGCGATGATGAACAGTTTGATAACTGAAGATTTACTTCTCTCTATCTTTTCCTAACATAAAACTTAAGGACTTGGTTGCAATACATATTTATTTCAGGTACCAGAACCAAAAACTAGACTTCTCAGTGATGCTCCTGAACCGGCCCCATAAACTCATCCTGACACGTCACCAGTTCCCCCTCGACAGCGCTGTTGCACCGCGCACTGTGCCGTATATTTGCAGTGAAATCTACTTTCTCTTCGGCGGCAAGCTCGCTCCATCCCTCAACCTGAGCCACTTGGCTAGAAGGCTTTCCGGCCTTTTTATGGTGATGGAAGAGTTCCGGGTTCACTGAGACACAGCGGAGAATGCCGCTTTGACACCACTCGCGCAGGTCTGTCGTGATGATGCGGTGATTTGCTGCTCGCACCCGTTGATAGATGGTCATGGCGGCATGCGAAGTGAGAGCATATGCGTAGGTGCATAGTGGACTATGAGTCTTGTAGACCATGCGCAGCTGCGGAGGAAAGTATGAATAGTCGCCATATGTCTCGCGATAGAGTGCCGAGGTTGGTAATGTCGAGTCGATCAAGGATCGCACACCTGTCGAGGGCACCAACTCTCCGCAGTGTCCTAGCCAAAGAAGGTCCCAGCCGTCGCCATAAGGGGAGTTGGGCCGTGGGGGACGATTCATGTTTCCATCGTCACCACCACTTGGGAACACAGTGCGGATCAGGGGTGCCAACTGTTCAAGTTGCTGCTTGATAGACACATCCCAGTCCATGTCGTCTTCCATCACCAAAGCAGTTGCCCATCCCTGCGCGAGCATGGTGTGCAGGACATTTAGGTGACCAAGCCAGCACTGTGCCTGCCCGGGACCTATACGAGACTTGGAGGAGGAGTTCGAGTTGTTATTGTCGGTGCCCCGAAAAGCTTCAACTTCCTCGGTTGTCCATTGCCTTTGAGAGGGGATATCAATGTCAATTCCCGTCCGCCTGGCGGCCTGATTGAGCCCGTCAATTCTCCATGACGGGCCAGTTGAGACGATGACCACTTTTTCAAACTTTGACACAATGTCAGTACAAATTGCCTTTCCCTGCCAAGTTTACCCTTGGTTAGGTACTTACCCCAAGTGTGCGATTTGAACATGAGGTTTGATCCTGGATTGACAACTTCCAAGCGTGTTCCCCCCACTGGTTTCTTCCATAGAGACTCCACAAGAAAGAGCCGATGGTGATGGTAGTCAAAAGAGAGGCGAGTATGCTACGCACAAGCCGTCGGGACGCCATGACAACAATCAACTGATTGGTTGATGATAACAGGGACTGAAAATGCTCTGAATTCTTGGTTGCGGACTGCAAAGTGCTGTAGTGGGCTGGAATTGCTCGTTACCCTGTGCTCCCTACAGCGGACGCCACCTATGCAATAGGTACAATCACTGACTAGAAACAAGGTAGGCGGGCAGTTAGCTCACACATGGGACTGGAGTATAGGTGCACGTGTGCCACAGCACAGTCCCACGGGCATGACGTCGTACCTGCAGGTGCCGTACGCGATTTTACGCCGCGTGAAAAAAATCCTGGGGATTGGTGCCGCGGTTAGCGTGCATCCCCAAGGTTTCAACCTGTGCCCGAATGAATGCCTTGCCACCAGATATAACCAACCAACAAGATAAAAACTTTATGCAAACTTTATTTCAAGGAAACTAACATCTATAATCAACATAAGCCGGGCACATGACCGTAAGGTCGGCAGGTAATCAACAATAACACTCGTTATATCGTTCGATTACCTTTACTCTTGTGGAGTGTCCGAGACCAAATGGTATCACAGACATGTCGTAAAGCAAGGCATCTCGGTGCAGGAGTATCCTTGGGTGGACCCCTGACTGTAATCTCTCAACGGCCAAGTCTGCCTTGGTAAACTTGAATTGACCGAGCGTTAGAATGCGCTTGCAGTTTGACACTGTTCGATTTTCTCCATGTCCGCGGTTCCCGGTTAGGAAATGTCACCGACCGTACCTCGCTAGTGCAGCTCAAAGTCAGCTCGAATCAATGGCCTAGTAGTAGTAGTGCATACACAACCTAGAGAAATTTGTCTCGCGCAAAACTCGCCCCATCATATCCCATTCTCGCAAACTACCTCCTAGAGCTGTGGATCATGGCCTGGATGGAGATAGGACAAACCCTCGCCGGCGGAATTTTTTTATCCTTTCTACCCCTGAGGCTCTATGAACTATACAGACTGCCAATCAAAGTCCGTGATGATGGGAGCGGCAGGACAAAACTTGTAAGTGACGTTCAAGCTAATACTTTACACGTTAAGAACATGAAATCTTACCAACTGGTGCATCAGGTGACCGCTGTCATTTTGGCAGTGCTCTCTTTTGGCAACGCGGCTGCTTCCCGCGGACTCCAAGTTGTCCTCTATCGCATCCCCATGCTGGTGGCAGCAGCGGGAATCTGCGTGCTCTCACCCCTGGAACACTACAGATGCATCAGGCCTTCGGGATTGATCACCCTCTACCTAGTCGCTACCGTCATCTTGGATATCGCGCAGTTTGTAGAATCGCCACTGACCGGATCGTCCTGGACGACCTTGGTCTTGGCATGGGGCCAAATGTGCACCCAGTTGGCCCTGCTGGTCCTCGAATGTCGGGAAAAGGGTGACATTCTAGTCCGTCATGATGACGATGATTCCAAGTTACCGCCGGAAGAGCTCGCCGGGATTCTCAGCCGCGTCTTCTTCTGGTGGGTCAACCCTATCATTCTCCGAGGAGACCGCGAGGTTCTGGATGAGACTTGTGTCCCGGAATTGGACAATAAGCTCGCATCTGGATTATTGGGACACAAGATGGTACATCGATGGAACCAGAGAGGTATGATCACATACAGTCAAAGCTGTGTGTTGGTGGCAGGAACAAAACTAATACAAATATCTCTTTCTAGCACAACCGGAATCAGCCATGACACTGTTTAGAGCCCTGATCAAGTGTCTTGTCCGCCCCTTTGTCGCTGCAGTTCCCACTCGGCTGTTTGTCATTCTGTTCCAGTACAGCCAGCCCATGCTTATACGTTTGGCTATTCGTTTCGTGTCTCGCACATCGTCTCACACACAGAACTGGCAGCAGGGATGCTGGATACTCGCCGTGGCTTTCTTCATCCTGGTCGGAAGCGCAGTAAGTACACCCTCTCTCTGCGCTCTTGCACGCCCTGTCAAGATGTGCTATGAGAAGTCAAGACAGGGCCGTAAGCTGACCAGACTTGGCAGATATCCACAGCGATATACAAGCACCAGGTCAACAGGTTGAGCATCCAAACTCGGGGTATTCTCGTGACTCTGATATTTTCAAAGACAATTGATGAGAGAAGCGATGAAAATAACAACGGACAGGCCGTTGCTCTCGTCAATTCCGATGTTGACGGCCTTCGTTTCATGTTTGAGATGCTTCACGAAATGTGGGCGCAGACCTTGGAGGTGTTTATCGGCATCTTTATTCTCATGACGGTGGTCGGTTGGCTTTGGCTAGTTCCGATATTCATGATTTTTGGTAGGTTTTATTTTCTATTTTTTTTTTCTTTTTTGCTAGGGTTACATGTAAACTCCGGGGGGTAGCAAACACTAGAAAACTCAACTCCATACTTACCAAGTGTTAGTTTCTACCCACGTCAGTCGTCGTGTCGCCCAACACCTCAAATCCGTACAAAAGGACTGGAATCTCCAAACCCAGGTGCGCCTCAATGCAGTTGGCTCGCTTTTGGCGTCGATCAAGACGGTCAAGTCGTTGGGTATTTCAGACGAGATGGCCCAACATGTGGCGGATCAAAGAGACAAAGAGCTCGAGGCGGCCAGGGGGGTTAGGTGGAGAACTGTGGCCTATCTCATGAGTGGTGGGTGAAACCAGACCTGAAACCCAAACTTCTCTCTCTCAACAAACTTGAATTGAACCTAAACTGCAACATTGAATCGACAGAGCACTAATTTTCTTGGTAGGAAGTTTTGTGGGCATATTTTCTCCTGCGGCCACCTTGGTCTTTTACGCCCTGTTAGCCATGTCCCACAAGGCCACTCTCGACGCGGAGACGGCTTTCACGGCCCTCGCGGTTCTCGCCATTGTCACCTATCCGGCTAGTAACATTATCAATATGATCCCCCGCATGGCAAACTCTCTTGCCAGTTTGGAACGCATCCAAGAATATCTCGTCAAACCTGCGCGTGCGGACCACAGGCTGCTTGCTTCCCCTTCTTCTTCCTTAAGTCAGCCCGGGCTGGAAAAGGAACGCCCTGTTATTGAGGTGCAAAATGTTACCGTCCAGTCACCTACAGACAACAACCGCGTACTCTTGGCTGGTATTAACCTCTCTGTTCATCGGGCGAGCATCGTCATGGTTTCTGGTGCGGTTGGTTCCGGCAAAACGCTCCTCGCCAAGGTGGTCATGGGTGAGATTGCCCCGTCTGAGGGGTTGGTCAGGGTGCAGAGCGGCCGCATTGGGCTTTGCGACCAAGCACCCTGGCTTCCGAATGGGAGCATCAGGGACGTTATTTGCGCCTTTTCTCAGCGCCTAGACCAAGGAGCATACCTCAACGCCGTCCGCTTGGCTTGTTTGGATCATGATCTGGAGAGGCTTGCTCGGGGTGACTTGACCGAGATTGGCAGTCGAGGGCTTGCGCTATCACCGGGGCAGCGTCAACGGTTGGTAAGTTATGTGGCAGAGTCTTGACATGAATTTTTAGGTGGCTAGGTTCTAATTCCGTTATACATACTGTAGGCTCTCGCCAGGCTGGTTTACGCACAATGCAACACGGTTATTCTCGACGACTGTTTCGGTAGTCTCGACCGGAGGACATCGTCCAACATTGTCAGCAATCTCCTTGGCCCGAACGGGTGGTTCAGAAGGACTCAGACAACGGTCTTGTGGATGGCCAGTTCAAGTAAGCTGCCTGATCTCTTATCTCCAGTTCTAGGGAGAGTAAGTTTTGCTAACACTCGGTCCGGAAGTGGATCATGCCCATTTGGCTGATGAGGTTTTTATTCTCAACAACATGAATGTCCAGAGATGCGGGAGGGTTGCCGACAACAGCGCGTCAAAGACTGAGGAAAGCGAGCTCACAACTCCACCGGCTATTCGAGGCCACAGCCTGGTGGAGGAATCTCACGCCCCAAGAATACCCTGGAGCCAAGGCGCCAACTCCATGTCAGGTCTTGATCGCCGGCGGGGAGGAATTTCACTCTACCGTAGGTTATCTTTCACAACCAACCTTTCATCTTTGCGAAATAGGGACGCTAACCTACATGGTAATACATACAGGATATTACTTTGCTGCCGCAGGAACTGTCAACTCAGTCTTTATGATGGCCAGCACGGCCGCTTACTCTTTTTGCAGTAATTTCCCCCGCTACTGGATCAAATGGTGGACAGAAGCCGGTCTGGAATCCTCGGCAATTTACATGTTTGGCTATCTTGTCTTGTCTTTGGCTTCTTGGATGGCTATTAGTGGAACTGGTTGGTGAGTGGCACTTTCCTCTCCCAAAGACTGATAGAGAAATCTTTGAAGGCATGGAGCTAACTCGTCACAGGTATACATATATGCGCATGGCGCCCAAGTCGGGACTCAATCTCCACACCCGACTTCTCGAGACGATATCCCAGTTAGTGGTGTCTCCTAGTTTCTAAATGACCATATTCAGCTGACATCAATAACGACAGTGCTCCCTTGTCCCTATTTTCCGCAACAGACGCCGGAGTCATCTTGAACTAGTACGAACCTCTTCCCCCCCCCCCCCCCCCCCCCCCCCCCCCCTCTGTTTTTTATG
>Ga0247760_1001189_pt1 | contig 25432 bp, 24 predicted proteins | sample UWRJL171409R4_FD_179936 | JGI IMG/M metagenome (GOLD analysis project Ga0247760, IMG submission 179936) | Plant litter microbial communities from Arlington Agricultural Research Station in Wisconsin, United States - UWRJ-L171-409R-4 | ecosystem: Environmental > Terrestrial > Plant litter >... | reverse complement strand
CAGGACGCTCCGCGGGTTCGCCCACCGAGAAGTCAAAGCGGGGTTCGGTAGCATGCTCACCAAGGGGTCACGGTCATACAATGACTACCTGTAGGGCCGCGAAAGGAAGGTGCGCGTGGAAGAGCGGTCCCACCCGCAAATAGCGCGGTTTTGACAGCGGGGGAATTGCAGGTTTTGGCGCCCGCAGCCGGCAGGACCGGGCTGGGCCCTGCATCCAGCCGTCGCAGATTGACACACCGTGTGCAGCGACAGCTGGAAACGGCCAAGCGGCGGTCTGGGCATCTCCGCCAGCGAGTCAGACCGGCCGGCCAATTCTGACCGCCACTGCGCATTGGGTAAAAGCTCCAAAACTTGATCCTTATCTGGGTGTATTGGCGAGCTCTAGACTAATAAAAACACGTACCGATGTGGATACCTAGTTGATGTACATATATGCTGATCCCAATGGCTGGGCATCCCTCCGAGTCCACTCGGACTCAACTCTATCTAGCTTCTCTCCGGGCATCATCGACCCCCGGTACAAAACCGTTTCCGGAACGGGTGACCGTCGCTCGAGTCGTCTAGAGACTTTAGCTGCTCCTCAAGCTCGTCCATCCGCTGTGCGATCTGCACAAACATACCATCTGCGAAAGGGGGGTTGAGTATTAGCGCCGGATCTGGTAAAGGTGGCACCTATCTGCATGTTTACTCACCCTCGGCATGCCATAGGATATGGCAGTGGAGCGCCCAAACACCAGGGTTATCGCCGCGGATGCGAAGAACAATGTGGGAATACCCCGGGATTGTGACTGTGTCTCGTCGCATCGGGTTCGCGAGGTTCCATGTTGTTTCACCTTTGCCGAATATTCCTCTTCCCCAGCCTACGATTTGGAATTGCTGGCCTATGAAGAGTTAGCGTTGGCCTGTATGATCTACGGATGACATAAATTTCAGGGTGGTATACCGCTAAAGTAGGAAAACACGGTTAGCTAATGATTCTCAACCTCAACCTCAGGGGGGCAAACTTACTGTAGATGGAAAGGATGCATCATCATAGCATCCGAGTTGATAGCAATCTGGACCCCCTTGTCCACGTCGTGCGAGACCATAACAAATTGATCCGCCCCAAAAGTCCAGTTCGCAGCCAGCCCCTGCTGAGCCGCAACTGATTTCTCCGCTTTCCACAACAGGGCGTCATCCTGGACAGTTTCGTAAAGTGTCTATCCGCCTTGTTAGCAACGACCTCCCCCACCAACCGCCAAAGCTCATGACCAACCTCATTGATATACGTCCGCACGGTACTGTTGACATTCTCCCGCGAGAACGTAAACGAGTGGTTATTCCCCGCCCCAACCTCAAACGCATCCAACTTCCTCACCGGCTTAGGAAGATCAAAAGGCAGATCCCTACACGCTCTTTCCCACGGCTCCGTCCCCGTAACCGCATTCGTATCCTCAAAGAGATCCCAGGGCTTGCCGATCGGGGTGGCATTCATGTCGATATCGTCGTACGACAGGATCCCAACAGCTTCGTAGTCCACGCTCGAGAATGATGGTGTTCCGACACCCATGTGGAAGCAGGACCGGGCGGCGGTGACGTGCATCTTGTAGTTGCCTGCTGTTTGGTTGGCGGCGACGACGACGGAGTATCGCTGGCCCGGGTTCATGAAGATGCGCGTGGTTGCGATGGGCGTGACCTCGACGCCATCGATCTCGACGATCTCGAGCGTGTGGTTGTCGATTGAGTACAGGAAGGGCGTTGAGGTGCTGTGGCTGATGAGGCGGAGGCGGACCTGGTTGCCGGTGTGGATGCGGGTCTTGTAGAGCGAGCCGGCGGTGCAGTTGGGGGATTTGCCTGACACTAAGGTGCAGTTGGAGACGTGGCGTCCGTTGATAATGATGTTGTCCGGGGGTGGCTCAACTCCAGCGTCGTCGCCTTCTGGTTTCAAGTAGTCGGCGACAAGCTGCGGCTTGGTTAGTGATTATAGAGAGACCGAGCCGACAGGGGCGGTAGGTTACCTCTTCAGCATCGCGACGGAATATGTCTCCAAACATGACAATCTTGTCGTCATCGACCTGCGGAATCTTCTCATCCGGGTCATGAATGATCAAGGGTCCGTACAGTCCATTGGTATACTGCACAGAGTCATGCGAATGATACCAAAACGTTCCTCGCTGGCCCGTGACGTTGAACCCGTAGGTGAAACTCTGGCCGGGCGGGATTGCACACTGCGTGACACCATGGACACCGTCCATCCAGTTGGAGTTCCTCTGGTCGATGCCGTGCCAGTGAATGGTGGTGCCCTCTTCGGGTAGCTGGTTGTTGACGACTATGCGGATGAGATCGCCTGTGTTTGCTTCGATGAGGGGCCCTGGCGACTGCCCATTGACGAAGATCAAGGGCTTTGCGTACCCGTCCGGATCGCCGCGCCCGAGAGTGACGTTGAAGACATAATCGCGTACTGTGGGTGTTGAAGACACCTCAAAACTAGTCTTCAAATCTAGCTGTTCCGACGGGCTCGCGGCCTTGATGGTTGGCACAGGCGTGGCGGAAGGAGCTGGGTCGTTTTTCGGTGGCTCTGGCACTGGTTCTTGCACTGTGCCCTGGGCTGGCTCCTGTACCGGCGTCGATGTTGGTCGCGGCGGGTAGTCGGCAAAAAAAGGGGAAAGCATCACGCCGGCCAAACAGACAAAGGATATGAAAAGAAAAAGACTCAGACACGCGCAGAATGCAGTGCCTCGGCTGCGGGTACCGGGCGGAGCCCGCTTCTCATGCAGCATGGGCTCATCTTCGCCCTCATCCTCGCGGCTCGATGGTCTAGCCATCCTCTCCGCACTGCAGCTTATTGTGATCGGTTGCGGTTGGGCGGTTGCAGATGCATTGTGTCGTTGAATTTGACGCTGGATTGATGTGGAGAATGGACAACAACCGTGGCCTCAGCAATTTTGCCGGGTGGACCATCCGAGCTTGGCTCGTTTCAGAACGGCGCGGCGGAAGTCATCCAGCCAATCGCCGCTTAGCATCAGCCGAGCTTCCTCATGTGGGGCTATTGCTTAGCCGCCCTCGTCCCTTTCCAACATCAGCTGATGAGTAAGATGCCAAGGACTCACCCAGAAGAAAGGATCCGAGTTTCTCTTCTGTGAAGAAAGCTTTTGGGGAAAGGGCGTCAGTAAAGTCGTGAGTTGCTATGAAGAGATGATAGGAAAGACCGCCCTGATCGGCCAATCAACGCCGAGCCGCCTGGTAGAAGATTGAATGGATGACAAAGAGTTGTCCCCAAAATAACAATTGCATTGTCCCCTTAACTATCCAATCCTGGAGAAGAATAAACCGGACTTCAATCGCCAATACCCAAGCGCTAGCAACTAAGAAGCTCTTAAGCTCTTCGAAAAGAACCCCCTGCATCAACGAAACAACTCCTAACCAAGCAAAAACGTCCCCTGCTTCTAATATGGCATCCCCCTCCCAGCACACAACACACCTCGCTCACTGCTCCCCCTCCGCAACAGCCTCCGAAAAATCTCCCAAAAACCTCCATCTCGCCTCGCGATCCCACCCCGCAACCCGCTTCCCATCCACCTTCTCCGGGAAGAAATCCACCACACCCAGCACACTCGCATCATGCGCCGCCAACACAAACACCCCCTCCAGCGCGTCCAGCTCCTGCAGCTTGCGCACGCTCTGCTTCGCCTCGTCCGAGTCATGGTGCCACCCGCCCGGTCCCGCAGGAGTATAGAACGGCCTGGCGGTACCATCTGGGAGGAGGGGCTTGAAAAGGCTGCATGAGCATCCTCCGCTGTGGTTGGCCAGCGGACTGGGCGTGATTTCTTCCGGGAGGGGGTGGAAGGGGCTCGGGCGGAGCTGGCCCGCGTGATGGAAGCCGTCGCCTGCCATGAGGATGTAGGCGTCGGGGTCGGGGTCGGAGGTTGAGGCAGAGGCGGAGCTGCTCACGCGCGCGAGGGCGGAGATGTGGCCAACTGCGTGGCCTGGGGTGTCGAGGAGGTAGAAGGAGCCGTCGTGGAAGTAGTCAATGGCGCGGAAGGGGCCGATGGCCAGGGTCTTCCATTTTCCTTCGGATGGGCTGTTGAAGTCGAGTTCGAAGACGTCGCGCCCGGTGTAATCGGTCTCGAGGATCATGGACTCGGGGTTGGTGGGGTATCCCGGAATGGCGTGCTCCTTGTAGCCAGGACCGACGACCAAGGCTGTCGAGGGCTCAAAGGTGGTGGTGTCGCCGACGTGGTCGAAGTGATGGTGGCTGATGATGATGGCCTCGATGGCGGCTGTGTCGACGCCGCCTGCATCGAGGACCTCGCGGACGCCCTGCTTTACCTCGAGCGTCCAGTTTATCGACTTCAGTAGGCCGACCAGGACGGGGCTCATGTTCCACCAGTCCTTGCGAAGGCCGAGGTCGAAAAGCAGGCTACGGGTCGCGCCGCCGGGGCCGGAGTGTTGGATGAGGAAAGAGAAGATCGGTGCATCGAATGTCTCGAGGCCTTTGACCTGGGGTCCGAAGAAGCCTGCCGAGCCGGCGTTGTGGATGACACCGGTGGTGTTGATGATGGAAACGTCAACTGTGTTGGGAGACGGGGGGATCCGAATTACTGGAGCCGGTGCCCCTTGGGTTTCATTGGCAGTCATTGTCCGTACTTTGTGCGTAGCAGAGACAAGAGTGGATGACCGCTAGTGGGTGAGTGAAGAGCGTTGGATGCTAGTTGACTGACAGAGATGCCGTGGAGATAGCTTCGTAGAGATGCACTTTTCAACGGTGATGCTGAAAGTTGGTAATATTCGTGTACTGTTGTCGTTGAGGCCACCCATATATGCATGCTGTCTCATTTGTCAGCATGATGTTTGTCTCCGCGCTGGATGCGAGTCCGGGCTTCCCCAACTAAAAAGCGTGCCCCGAGCGCGCCGACTTGCCCCGGATTATATGCTGACATGCGTGAGGTCACCTCCGGGATCTTGCAGCTGGGACAGTGGACCCTGCAGGATACAGGGCTTCCGTCGCTGCAATCCTGTCATCGACTCGAGGTTGATTCAAGCGAAAGAGAATGCGAGCTGAGGCTTGGATCTCGATGCTGACAAATGTGAATGCCGTTGGTGCTTTCAAGCGCCACAAATACCATGCCTATCCTGCTCATGAATTCCCGGCGAACAATTCAGCAGCCCAACGGAGTCCGCCAACGCGATACGGTGATCGACGGGAGACGCAGCTTCCGGTGCGCGTTTCAAGGCGGGGTGGCCGAGCATGTCAACATTTGCGGACCAGAGAGGCTGAGCCCCGGCACTCGGCGAAGCATGCATTAGGCGGTGACGAATAAGCAAGCACTGCAAGCATTGCGAGCAATTACCAGTTAAATTCAAGCCATTCAGAAGAGAGATTGGCTAGGGATGAGCTCGAGGGGAACCGAACCGGGTCGCTCGCCTGAGATCGAGTGCTGCGCCGCTTTCCAGCTGCGTGAACCGGACCTGCAGTTCAATCGCAGACAGTCCGTTCATTTCGACCGGAGCCACATTGTATACTTCACAATCTAGCTCCGAAGAATCCGAGTCCGGTCATCGAGTCCGGTCACCCTATCGAGACTTCAATCTCCTCCAAGGCGAGCCGTTCCCAAGCATCCTTCTCCACCCTTCCGACGGCAAGGCGAGATGCGACACCGGGCGCGGTCCATTCAACGTGCATCACGTTGTAGAACTCGTAGAGCTCTTTATTTCTGCTCTCCCATGACGGTAAAGCCCATTCATCGAAAACATCGGCGTAGTGATGATCGAGCAGATCTTTGCCAGCATGGCTCATTTCCACGCTCCCAGATGAGAGTTCGATCAAATGCCAGGGCTCCGCTGGGCGTTCGTCTCGATCCGAACTGTTCAGACGCAGGGCACCAATCACGTTGCCATCGGCGTCCTGCAAAGCAACGAATACACAGCCGCTCGCAAAAGCTCTGTATGGCTTTTGATGCGCTTGAAGTTTGGCGTGTCTCGTGATGCAGTGTAGATACCGAGAGCGCAGGGCACGGCCGTGGCCGATTCCTATGGGAATAGGGTACCAAAATTGCTGGTCCGGAACGCTCTCGTGTGTGAAGAAGCAGCGTCCGCCTGCGTCTGTGTGTCCATGCCATCCAGCTGGCGCCAAAGTTGGCTCGTCCTTGAAGCGACTCCGCCATTCTGATACCCGCGACTTGATGAGATATCGTGGCCCAGTGAGAAATGCGGAGTGATGCCACTGGACGGTCTGGAATGTCGACCATCGTGGATGCATCTCCTCAGTCGTTTGTCCAGCTTCTGTCTGGGGCGCCCTCAAATAATCATGGCCGCTCTGCCAGCTCTCGGACTGGACATTTCCACGCCAGGATAGCCACGACCAGCTAGGCAGCACTGCTTCCTCTTCGGGCACCACAACAGCCTTTCGTCGCTCCATTGGGTGGTACGGCTGCCAGATGAGAGCCGCATCAAACACCATCTCGGGAATACCAGTGACCAAGCCGCCCTGGTACACGCGCGCCAGGGCGGTAGATGCCCCTGCAAACGCGTCAAGCACATCTTCTGGGAACGTAAAATTCCTTGGCGTGATGAGAGAGGCCAGTCGTGCGTATCGGTGGAAGTTTGGCCAAGGGTCGATTTCTACGCCCAGCGCGTTGATGTGAATCGATGGGAGTGGGCACTTCTCCTGTGATAGTGCGATGCGCTCCTCATGCGCAGACGTGCAATGGCATTCCCAGTTAACGGTATTGTTGTGGAAGATGATCTTCCTCCGGGAGAAAAGAAACTCTTGAAAGGTCCATCCGCGCGAATACCAGATGGTGCGAAGCAGATCTGCAGACATGATGGCCATCACGTCTCTGTCTGTTTGTGGCCTCCTCCATGGGCTTGCAACATCGGCGGCCGAGGGAGGCGTCCTCTTTCTATGCCCAGTCGCTGCCGACAACTTGAATGCTACCAAGCCTCTGCTGAAGGACCTGAGTAACGACCAGGGGCTGGATGTTGAACTTCGCAACGGTCTGGACGAGAGCGGGCCGGAAGCGTCATGACTTTGGGCAGCGATGATGGTGAAAGATGAGTTGGAATAGATGGACCCCATTGCCTTGATCTGACCATGCTTGTGCTCCTCACTGTCCTGCATGATGCATAGCCTGTCGACCCAGAGATATGAGAGGCCCAGTGATGCAACGAGATTCATGGCGTCTCGAATTGTCCTAGGCAATTCCGCAATTTTCAACGATCCATCGATCCGCAAATCGTCGTGGGTGTCGCTTGTGAGGGAGAAAGCTGTGGCTCCTGCAGCTTGTCCCCAAACATAGCTCAAAGTCGCGTACGCGTACGAGGCGCCAGACATGGTGGCAATGAGGCATGCGCGACGAACGTCAACAAGAAATATCGGTTGCTGCTCTCGGGGGACCGCTTGTTGCGCGCGACAGTGGTCCCCATGATTGCGGTCGCACTCGGTGAGCCAAGACTTCAGAGTGCCGATTGAAATCGGCTGCGACAGGCTGTCGGGTAAACGCCAGTCGGCATCGAGTTGCGTTGCCGGCGCCTTCTCGATGTAGGGGAGAAAAGGTTGGAGATGGGCATTGATGCCGTGATACGGCATGTCGAGTGACCGGCATGAGCGGGAGCTGGTGACGACCGGGATTGACCGGAGATGTTTGCCGTTGACGACAGTTGCACGATTGAAGTCTTGGCGACCAAAAACTGCTCGCTCACGTGACCTTCAACACAGCTTACCGGCGACCATCGAACACTCGCTCCAATGACAAAGACAGGAGTCGTTGAGGCTCTTGGGGCGCTTTTTACATCTCAACATGATAAATTACTGCGGGGATTGTCAATTTTGATGGTGATGGCGTCAAGACAGGCCTGAAGGAGACATGAATCTCACGCCTTCTCCTTTCGTCTGTAGGCAGTCGTGGTTTCCAATTACTTGGGTAGTCTCTCTCTAAAAATAAAAAAAAGAGCCTCATCTGAAAATAGTTAGCCTAAAATCAGACTCGCTTCACCCTTAGCTTACCTTCGGCTCCGATTGCTCACCCCCAGCTCGCCATCCTACGAAATTGTCAACTTTACGCGACGAGGGACAGGTTTTGGGCTAGATAAGGGTGGCTCATTTCTAGTCTCATCCCTAGAAAACGAAAATGGCGGCCCTAAGAAATGGACTCGGTAGCCAGCATATTCACTCTCCGTTTTGAGGCTAGTATAACATGTACTGGTATATTTTAGGCTGGTGTGTTATGTACTGGTGTATCATGTACTGGTACAATTCTGCGTGTTGGTATACCGTATCCGTGTCAAATTTATATCCCAGTACACCGTGTACCATCCTTAAAATCGCACTGAGATGTTGTGCACCATCCCACAGCAATGTGCTAGTCTAGCAGGATGTTCCTTACATGCTCTCCATATTGGCGTACTGAGGCGCCGTCGATGTCAATCTCACCATCATTTGCGCCTGCCTCACGACACTGAAGCCTCTCCTGGTACGCGTATTTCCACGAGCACTGGGCCCTCCTCATGCCACACCTTACACTTTCGGGTCCTCCGCGATACGTTGAGTCGGGGGAACAGTCACCGTGGAGCGGACACAGACCATCACCAGAAGAGGGCTGCTTCACGAAATTTGACGACGAATCGGACCAGTCTGCCAATGTGCTTTCCCGCCTGGCCACATATGGGATGGAGAGCCGCCCGCAACAGGTATGAGAGCTCGCCATCAAAAGCACATGAGAAGCTAGGGTTGCGTTAATTCCTCTGTGATTTGTTCTCTATGTTATGACCATGACATTGGCATAGTGGGGATATCCCTGGTTTGGATTGGATATCATCATAGCTGGGGTTGGGTGGGATAAACCGAATAGGAGGAGATCGAGACCGAGATTGAGGGCGAGGGCGAGAAAAAATTGGATCTCGAGCAGTATTTAGTCATGTCAGCGTTGATTTCTCACACGCTTGCTCCTACATATGTTTTCATGACAACGACGTATACCACCAAATACACCTGTTATAAGCCTATTTGCGTATAACCTGTGTACTCCCGTTAACCATAGGGCCTGTATACGTATTGGACTTGCGATCGCAGTCGTCTCTAATCAAGTTGTTGTTGTTGTTGTTGTTGTTGTTGTTGTTGTTGTTGTTGTTGTTGTTGTTGTACGTGGCTATAGCGCCCTTAAGTTTCTTTTCAAAGACCAGGACAGAGTACAAAGCCGCGCGGTGCTTAGGCAGGCTTTTGGAATCCCGGATTTCTCGAGGCTTTCGTAAAGTTCTTTAAGATACCTACCAGTAGTTCGTCGGAGCAGCAATAGACAGCGTCTTGCCCTAGGTCAGCTTCTGGCGCAAGGATATACGGCTGCCCATCCCACTGCCCTTCCTGTTGATCACCGTCCTGTCATCTCCGATTGATTGCAAGCGCACCCTGCCGCCGTAGACATCTCGTCAGCATCACAGGCAGAGCGAACAGGGAGGGGGCCTCATGGAAGGCAATTGATGAATTCAACAAACAATTCGAGCAAGTCAGACGAAGTTGATCGACAATCCCGGAGGAAAGGAGCATGCTTGGCTTCATAGCTTGCATTTTTCTATTACGATGCTTAGAAGGCGGGGTCTCTCGAGCATCTTTCGATGATTAGCCCCATCTCTTCCTCCTCCGTCAATATTCCTCTACTTTGCCAGCTTGTATCCCGCGTCCACCAAAACACTGGCGCTCACAGAAGCCGAAAATCCCGCCCAAAGTCCTTCCTCAAGATAAAACCGATAAAACCCCAAGACCAATCCATCTTCATTCCAGATGATCGAACCACATGTCCCTTCCGGCGGCCTAACCTTGCTCTCGTTTCCCTCCTCTTGACCTGAGTACATCCAGTCATATACCACATACTTCAGATCGCGCTCAGTATGGTGTGATGAGGACCCATGAAGCCGGACTGACTGGGCGACCACGGATGCCTCCATGTTGCCTGTGTAGGGGCAGTCGAGGTAGCCGGTGGTATACGGATTCAGCACATCTTCCGAGGTTCGAAGCCGAACGAACTTGGGCGTCACCCCCGCCTCGGACTCGAAGGGTTCGTTGACAAAATTGACGCCATCCTCAAGTCTCAACAAGCTGATGTCGGTGAAAGAGATCTCTACCTCTGCTTTGGCGATGGTGCGCTCGGGGTGGTCAGCCTGCCATACTGTCTCGTTTTCGCCAATCCCATAGGAGGCACCTGTCATAAAGACATCACCAGCAGGGTTCTTGACAAGAGCGCCCGAGGTGGTGCTGAAGATAGTAGGGTGTGCGTGATCACGCAACATCTTGCTGCGGATGAGAACCCCGGGTCTCACGTCATCGTAGGCTGTAGTGTCGACGATACCGGTCATCGGATTTGGCTGGACGACACGCTTGGCGGGAAGATCTGCCCATGCCGGACGCTTGAAATCCCGATCGAGGAAGTACCTGACAGGACAATTGGCAATCTTGCCGGGCAACTTAGCTCTCACGGCGCTGATGACAACATGATTCGGCAGCACGATGCAAACTGTGCGCTCACATGTGTGCATCAGCTCCAGGATGCTGACATTAGGAAGTGACTCTTCGAAATAGCGGTTCAATTTTTCTGCTAGTCCACGAAGACCAGCGTCCGAGAACCGACCAGAGTGGTTACTGAGTTCCCCGCAAATCGATATCTTTGGGTTGCCATTAGCCTTGCCAGGGAAGATGAAGGCACGTCCCTCCGTATCAGTGGTGATAGTGAAGGGTACGCCGCCAATGCTGAGCGGCCACGGGCTGCTAGGGAGCTGCTCGACTTGAAAGATCAGGTGAGATCTGCCTCGCGCCTGGGTGACATTATGTGTCCCAGGGAAGAGATTGAGCAACAACTTCGAGACATCGTCAGTATCAATGCTAACTGTGTGATCTCGAAGATCGAAGGGCAGCAAGACGTGCCGGGCATGCCAAATGGCATTTTTGGTAGCCGGCTCCTGCTTATTCTCGGGCTCTGGATGAGCATGTGTACGCTCCTCCTCGATTTTGGCCTCACCGCTCGGGAATAGTTGTCGCGGAGGGAAGAAGGGAAGGACGGAGAAACTCGCGCCGGAAGAGGTGGTACTTGGTTGCTTGGTGGGAGTAGTGAGAACCAAGACCTTCTTTGACGCTGACTTCTCAGCCGAAGGAGTGATCTTGCGCTTGTTCTGAGGCGTCGCCGACGGGGCAGGCTGACTGTGCTCGGCGGGCGAGACGGAGAGGCGAACGAATGACATTTTGCTCTCTCCAGTCGTTGGATCGTTCACCTAGGAGGCTGGCCAGAACAAAGTGAGAAGGGATTGGTGGTGGCTGTGACGGGATTGGCAAATCGGAGGCACAAAGGCGCAGCAGTCGTTGACCAAATCAGCAGGTTTGTAGTGTGAAGAGAAAAAAACTCTGCACGATAGAGCGCGGGGCTGAAGGATGGGTATGCTTCGGCTTATCGATAACGTTGCTTGTCTGACTTGTGGCCTCAACGGAGAGGGCTTTTGGTGCTCTTGGTGGCGTTGATTTGTCGGTCAATTCGTCGAAATAAGCTCTCCTTTGGGTTGAATAGTCGCTTGGTAAGGCTGACTATCCTACACAGGCAGTGTGGCCTTTGCAGGGTTTTGTTCAGGCTTATCTTGGTGGGGAAAAACCTGATAAGCTGGTGGAAAGGTCGACGAACCGGAAAATTTGGCGCGCACCAACAAAAGTCGGAATTTCGCTGCAAGAGTAGTACCGTCGTGTAGCTGCGTTGCAGGCAAGTCAAAAGAAGATGTTTTTAACCCAGTGCAGTGGTTGCGCGAGGGGTCATAACCTATCGCAGGTAGGCTCAAATGTGATGGTATAAGTGAGGGATCTGCCCAGCCCAGAAGTGGTGGGCGGGCGCACCCAAGACCTAAGCCACTGAGCTAAACCTAATCGGGCAGTGAGGTGGACTGCTAACCGGTTTCCAAAATAAAAGGCACTTAGCACCAGCAAATACAACATGACCCACAGTGATTATATGTGATTGCAAGTAGCTGAAAGTGCCATCAGCCCACTACCAGCTAGTCATTTGACCCAAGTTGCTAACACATCTGCCATCCGCACTACCATAAAATCCACCATTGAACGTGGTCAAACTGTTAGTGGGGCTGTTAGTACCACGAGCACGTGCCACCTTTTTGGAGTGCCTTTTTATTTTGGAAACCGGTTGACTGCACACGCGGGAGTCCGATTTTGGTTGTTTCTTCGGTCCTGCATGGTGGGGTGCGATCCCAGCGGCACTGTCGCGGCTCGATTACAGCCTACATCTTCCTGTTAATTCGAGACTAAATGTTCATGCAGGCTAGACTGAGGTCCGGCCGAGGCTCTGGCCTTGTCCTGGCTCTTAGTGTCGCTTTCCTACTGGTAGATACCACCTTCTACGCAACTCTATCTACTCATGCAAGGCATCGAAGTTGGCACGGTGACGGCGCGATCTTGAATTGACGTCAGCAGCAGAAAAAGCAAAACCACGGCGCTAACGCGAGCGACGCGATTCCCTGTCGCGTTCCCCACGATGGCCGCTAAAATCCGCGACTCCGCTTCTCCACTTCCGCCCCCCAACGGCGCCCAACCCACCAAACACGCATCGGTGCTGCAAAGAGATACCGCCAAACACCTTGCGCCAAGAGTCAAATTCGCCCGCGAACGCGACCGCCCCCTCCCCGACGAGCTTTTTGACGATCACATGACCGACATCGGTTCGGACTCTGACCCCGACGATCCGACGGGCGCAAATGCTACTGACATCTCATACACCGGCAAGGACAAGCGGCTCTACTACGAGCTCAAGGCGCAGCGGGACGAGCGGAAGCACGAGTTGTGCGTGGAGCGGCGGAAAAGAGAGCGTGTCATTCCCCGCTGGGACCCTTGGAACCCATGGGGAATCCTGCCATCCCGTCGCCGGCCATCTTGGTTTTCCGACATGGCAGAGAGGGTGCAGTGCGCTCGCGGCAGGGATGAGACGCTCGAGGAGGAAATCAAGGACGGCGAGCTCTCCGATCTCGGCGAGGACACCGACGCCGATGTGCCTGGACGCAGAAATGCAGAGTCTGACGGAGAGTCTGATGGTGATGCCGAAGACTCGGAGCTGTACTATGACTGCAAATCGTCGCGCGAGCGCAGGAAGCATCAGCTGCGCGTGGATCGGCAAATTACCAAGATTGCCGTTGCGAGGGACCAGAAGGTCGAAGCGCAGGTCATGGCTGAGTGGAAGGCCATCCAGGAGGGCGGGGAAAGGTTCATGTGGAACGTTTCACTGAGGGTACGGAGCTCATGGGAGCAGCGGAAGTGCAGTTGCAAAGTGACTTGATTAGGTAGAAAGGGGGGGAGCAAAGCTCCCCGACTAAATACAAAAGAAAGCTCCCTGTGTGTGAGGAGAGCACATGACGAAAGGCTCCTGCGCTCCAGCCTAGCCTGGAGCGGTAAGGCGCCTGCGCGCCTGAGCGCTAAGAACTGCCGCTGCAGTTCGACAGTTCATTGGCGACGTGTCGGGAAAGAGATTCGAGCTTTGCTGCTCAGAGCAGAGAATGTAGGGAGAGTACGAGAAAATGCCGGAAGGGAGAAAGGACATCTAGTTCTACCATCGCGTACCGGGGGAGAGGGGGGTGTCGGGCTATATCCTTATTCGGGATGGCATCATGTGGGCGTTCAACACGGACAGCTGCCCGCTGCCGGGGTACGCGGGGCGGCATGGCTTTCCGACTTTGGTGATGAAGGTGGGAGGGAAAAAGATACATCCTGGGGATGAGAACGATGATGTCGCAATCACCTTTATCAGCGATGACTGTGTGATAGTGAAGATGCCTGGGGAAAAGGTGATTGAGCGAAGCGAGAGAGAATGGGCGCCAGAAACTAAGCCAGGAGTCGTGAAGGCGAAGAACACCCCCGTGAGCTTGAAGTTGGTTGGTACAAGGACAGAAATTTCTGACATCTGGGAACAGGCAAAGACCACAGGGCTGATTTGGTGGACTTGCAACTACCTTGGAACCTCTTTTCATCAAGAACCTTCATCGAAACAACTCATTCGTTGGATACTTATCCCGCCCCCATCGTTCCCTGTCCGCCATCACAAGAAGTTCCCGCCTGCCCCAAGATCCCCGGACCCGCGGACATCGCGAGAACCCAACGGCGGCACCGGCGGGATGTCAGCCGCAGCGAGCGTCTGAAACATGGGTACAATCTGGTTCTCTGGTTTCGGATCGCTGGATGTGGTCATTGTGAACCGATCAGACTGCGCGCAGTGCCAACACCTCTGGCCACATCTGCCGCACAACGCAGGTGATTGACGAGGGTAACTGTAGACGGGCTCCGGATCATGCCGTCCGCGACGAAACGGCAATGCTACCGTTAGTTTAGCATGCGACCTGACCTTCTCAACCAAAGTCGGCCAAATTGATGACATCGCCGGTGCACAAGACACGATCGCCGTCCCGAAGATCTCCGTGTACCTGCACCAGGTCAGCGAGAGGATCAATCTTTCTCACCTCATCCGGCCTCAACTCACGACGTAATACCAACATTCACCCCGTTCCAAACGGGGTCATCGCCACGCACGACAGCAATCCCGTACGTAAGGTTGACCACACTCGTGATAACGACCCTATTCTCGCATCAGCATGACCATCATCCCCTACCCCGCTCATCCCCGCCACTTACAGCAATCCAACCAAAAACACAGCCCCCAGCCCCCACTTCCTCTCCCGACTGAGCTTCAACTTCGCAACAGCCGGAAGCGGCATGCAAAAGATTGCTATGTTCACCGCGACTGAGCACACAGCAATAGCTATTGCCCCTTCAGCACCTTGAGAGCATCTCGAGGCAAGGTTGATGTCCCATCTTTCAGAGCGCCTGGGGACACAAAGGCTGAAAATGACGACTTCTAGAGTGAAGTAGGCGAGTGGGGTGATAATTAGCAGGGCGTAGCAGGCGTGGCGGATCCAGGAAGTCGTTTTGAAGGTGCGGATGTAGAAGGTGAGGAGAGAGGTCTTCACGGTGAGGTGAGCAAGAGCGGAGAAGATTTGGTTGGCTGCTTGGAGCTGTGGTTCCTTGTTAGCTGGGTGTTGGGAGGAAAGCGGGAGGATGAGAGTGTGAGTGAGGTTACCTGGAGCACCGTCGGGGTGATGGCGCTGATGGGCACATCCCAAGAGTGTTTGGCTACTCCCTGGGCCGTGGCTGTGGATGGTGAGTTGGGCACGTAGCAACACAGGAAGCGGGAGAAGCTGGCTGCGTACTTTCGTAGAGAAGAGCCCATGAAATGATTCCACAGACTTCTCCGACGAGACACAAATCTGGTCAATTCACGTCAGCCTGTTCTTTCTTTCTTGTTTGCAGCGTTGAACTGCGTACAGTCGTCAATGTGAATCTTCCCAAACTTATTTGCCCCTTGAGCCTTGACAAAGCGAAAAGCTACAAAGACAACGCTAACAATAATAAATATCACACCGGTGGCCAAGACCACGGGCTGAAGTGAAGGGCCATCAAAGAAGTTCGGGGCGATGCCGTTTGGATCCAGGGACATAGGGATTGTTGTTGAGCTTGTGCCTGGTGGAAAGGCGGCCATGTCATCGATTGAGTGAGTGATTTGTCTCCAAGAAAAACCCCGACCCAGGTAGAAACAAACTATGGAGAAGCCTTCTACCGCTGCCCTCGCGGGGATGATACACCTGATAACATTAACATCGATGGCAGGATTTACAAGTGGCAAACACCGCAACCCGTCTTTGTTGGTTGGTATTGCGTAGCTCTCGCATTTCTGAAACACCAAGGTCAAAGTATGGGGGCGGGGGTTAGCACACGCCAATCAGGCGTGGCGTTGACACAAAAGTACTTGTGGTCAAGGGTTGGGGTCGTATAAGCGCTGGGGGCCAATCCCAAATCCTACGTCAGCCCCAGCTCTGTGGTTCCCTGAGCTGACCGAGGTGTCAGATCAACGAAAGGGAGAGCTAAAAGCCGGGGCCAGCTGGCACCACAAAGGACTGCATGGGAGGGGTCACAATGTGGGGGTGTTGCGGGAGTGACGTGAGGGAGTTGTGCAGCAGGTAGTAATTGTGCGAGGCGAAAGCAACCACACCGATGACAACACTCGTTTGTGATCTTCACCTGCTAGGGACCCTTTGATCTGAATATTATATTGCACAGCAATTCTGAGGCTTGAGTAAACAATTTCGATCTAGTTATGCTGCCGAAAACAATGTTACGAGAAGCGAATGCTGACTTCTAGGTTTAATCCTTCCTCTGCGACCTCAGCCAGACACACCCACCGCCCCCTTTTCCACATCACTGCGGCGATGTCCCGAACTATCATCCCTTACAGTCCCTACAGCTGCTGCCTTGACGCTTTCCAGCGCGTTATCGTACTGCTTCACCCTCGACTTTCTAAACCGCAACGGGTCGCCACGCCTCCACGGCCCAGGAATTCTCCAGATGTAAGTTCCTGGCCCAGCATGATCACCAGTCCTCGTCAGAACAGTGGCGGGTTGAGGTGGAGCTTGCGGCTGCCGTTCCTTATTCCGCTGCGCGATCTCCATGGTCTGGTAGACTTTGTACAGGGCCCACATCAGGAGGCACAAGCCCACGGTTCCGAGAGTTGCAAGACCTGGGCCATGTTAGTGTCGTGGATGAAAACAGAGAAACTCGGGAGCAAAGAGGCTATGGGTCGCACCGAAGACCTCTGCAAGAGGGAAAGCGCTCCAGATATCAGGAAATCCAGTGATCGGCATGGCGAGGAGACCGCAGACGAACGACAGAGGTGCCTGAGAGAGTTGTTAGCTTGTTGGTTGCGGCGAGATGGAACTTGCGGAGAAGGGACATACGAATAGGACGGTAACTGTGGTGAAGATGAACAACATGGTGGATTGCTCGCCCATAGACAAAGCATCTTCGATAGAAGCCTCCCGCTGGCGAAGGTCGAGAAGGGTGACAGCCTTGCAACTTTGAACAACACATCTCGAAGATCTGGTGGGTAGAATGCTTACCATGGATCGGACGCGCTCCGCCTCTGTTTCAAGCTGCTCAAAGGTCTCAACATTTTCCAACTGGAATCCGCACCTACTTCCCGCCGCCCCTCGGTCAGAGTCATCGCCACCTAATACTGCCCGCCAGAAGATGTCGAACGTTGCGGCTTGATTCAAGAGAATGCGCTTGATCATCCTGATTTCGCCAATGTTGTCATCAATGCGGATTAGGATCTTGGTCTCCTCCTTGACATCTCGGTAGAAGGCATTGGGGTCTTTGCTGAGAGAGCCGAGGCCGTTCTTAAGTGAGTCAAAGCGCTCGGTGGCTTCTGTGTACTGCGAAGTATTAGCGACTGCCGGTTAGGTAGAAGTGTCTCGACTCACAATCTCGGCAATTGAGTTCGAGTACGCCTTGCTGAATGTGACCTCAACATCATGAGAGTCATCTGGCATATCGGGGTTGATGCACTTGGCGAACGCCTTGGCCTCGAACGACAGGCAGCTCTTCAGGATGGTTTCGACGAGCGCGTTGGCTGAGAAGGCATCAGGGTCTCCTTGAAGGTCGCGGTTATTGCTCACGCTGTTGAGTACATGGTCATGGAGGCGCGCTTCGTTAGTGATATCCCAACGCTCGGGATACAACGTGATGACGGTGTCGGCATCGAGCTTAAACAGCCAAAAATGAGGGACCGTGATGAGGTCGTCCGGTTCAACGTCGTGGCTGTCCTCATGGCGCATCTCATGGGCATCCGAATCGCCTTCGAGGGGTTCTGACAACGGAATCCGCACGTCTTGCCGCTGGTCGTCTGCTTGGCTGCCTTCATGCACCTGGACGGATGGTGCGGGTGACTCCTCGGGGGAGGGTATTGGGAATATCGGTCTGACGACACTAGCGCTGCTTGTCATTCCGAAGACGGAGAACCGCTTCTCGGCTGGCTTCCTCACGGCTTCGACACCCTTCGCCTTGAGTCGAACGATATACCGGGTCATGACTTGGTCGCTGTCAAGGATCCCGATTTTGACATCGTCAAGATACTCATGGTACGACTGATCCAGACTTCGTGGGATAGGCTGGTCGAAAAGGCTACTCAGCTGCATCATCCTGGCCAAGTGCACCCCGAGAACAGGGTCGACAGGTACCACATTGAGGGTGTTCAGAGACAGGGTGCCAGTCTCTCGGGCCTGGTTCAGGACCATGGTGCGATGGTTTCGTGCAAGCTGGACGTAGTCTCTTTTGTCCACATCGATTATGGGCAGCTGGAGCCCAAAGTCAATGATCTACGTTGCGGGAGCGGCATCAAAGGGAGCTTACCACAACAGCGTACATTTCATCATCAGCTAGCTTCCTCTCCGAGGCTTTCTCGCGCTGTGCACGCCAAAGTTAGCGCCGTCCAACCGAATACAGACTCAGACCAACTCACCACAAAATGACGCTTTCTCACCGGCCCTTCGGCATCCACACCCTTGAAAACCCTCCCCACGAAATCCCGCATCGCCCTGCTCTTCTCAGTCGAACATCCCCTGGCCGCGCAAATGTTCCTCGCAAGGTCCTTCGCCCAAACCTCACTCGTCGCCGACAAATGGAACCACTTGCTCCCGGCCGCTCTCTTTCTACCCGCCTTCTCTACACCCCCGTACACCAACTCCCACACGCTCCCGGAGGTCCACTTCCTCTCCCCTTGTGGCTCCCAAAAGCTCCCTCCGAACGCCTCACACAGAACCTTCTGCATTCCCTGCGGGGCAGTCGCTTCCGTCGCCAAGTACACAATCTCAACCTCTTCTAGCACCCTCCCTTCCGGCTGCCCCTCGTCAACCTTCTTCCCCTTTCCTCCGCTCCCCCTAACATTCCTATCAACCCGCGGCGGATTGTCAAACAACCCTCTCACCTCCCCTCTGGCATACCCTGTTGCGTAAATCAGCGAACATTCCCCATTTATCACAGCCCCCCGCCCTTAACGACGATCAACCCTCCCACGAGCCTTGAGCCAACGCAAAGAAACACAACGGAGCACTCACACCGTGGCAAATGTCCCCGTTCATCCACCACCCCCGTATTCGCCCCCGCCCTCATCAGCCGCTCAACACACCCATACCGATCAAACATCGCCGCCAGATGCAGCGGCGTCTCCTTGCGCAGATCGACTGCGTCGATGTCGACATCTTTGCGGTCCAGTAGCAGGTCGAGTTGTGCGGTGCGACCGAATTTCGCGGCGGTATGGAGGGGTGTGCGGCCTTTGGCGTCGCGCGCGTCAGGGTCGGGGTTGGACTGCAGGAGAGATTGGAGTTGAGAGGGGGAGGCGGTTTTGACGGCGGTGTGCATTGCGGATGCGGAGGCGAGGCGGCGGGTTGGGTCGGATTGGGCATCGCGGTTGTATTGGGTGGTCCAGTGGAGGTTTGGGTTTGAGATGGAGGGGTTTCGACTCGTGTGGGAGGAGCTGGACGGGTGGAGGAAGGCGGCGAGAGCCTCCATGGCGATTCAGTCGTTCTGGGAAGGCGTGCAGAATTTGGTGGTGATTGACATTTGAAAGGTGCGGTGGTGGTGGACTTTAAATCTTGGAAGCGTGCCGTGGCGATCGCTACGATTGGCGACGATCCGCTGTGACATCCTGCCGATTAGCAAGCCACTTACACAACTCTTGGCGAATTGCAGCATGCCAACTCTTTCCCGCAGAGGATCGCCTATGCATTTGGCGGATGCGGCACGGTGATTGCAGGGTTTTCTTGAGAGTTGCGCGCGTTTCGAATGGATCTCAGAAGGCAACTGGATTCCGTCGGCTACCAGCGAGCACACCTCACTCGCCGGCAGCTTTTGCATCAGGTTCTGAAAGGGCCTGCTGGTGGGGTTACGTTCTGAATGTCGGCAGTCATCTAGCTCGGCTGGGATCGCAGCGTCTTGCGCTGGATGGCAAGCGTCTCGAGTTGGGATTCCTGCCCCGAATCTGCCGTTCTCGCTGCGAACGCCTCCCTCGGGCCCTTCTCTGCCTCCAAGTTGCCCTACTCCGCCTCAGACTCGCTGCTAACTGGGAGCCTCCAGTCTACGCGCCCTGCAAAAATAAGTGAGGCAGACACGTCTCGAATTCGCGTTTGTTGCGGTGCTTACCTCAGAAACCGAACTCAATTAGGCTCAAGGTTGCTGTCTGTCGAGGTCCGTGGCGCGCTTGCGACCCAGATCATCCGCTCCAGGGCTGCCTCGAAGCCCCCGACCGCGTGCCATGGAAGCGAGGGCCAGGTACGGTAGTGGCCAGAAAAGGTATTCTTCAGGCCAAGCTGGTACTGCCGGTTCTCGACTGCAGCGAAGCTTTGGTCATCTGAGCGCGGTATTTAGCCTTGTCCTGCTCGGTGATTTGGCTGGTAGCCAGTGGCCAGTGTGAAGGGACATCCAAGGCTCACGTCCAGTGTCCATGATCCAACAGGCGGTGCCGATACGTTTCCGAGATCCATTAGCATGGCCATCAGATAAAAGATGTTAGTTCTGTTAGTGGATGAGATACGTTAGGAGACGGCGCCCATGGTGGCCAAGTGAGGGTCTTGGTCGTAATTGCCTGCCTCTTAGAACCGCTCGCGAGGTCAGAAATTATCGAAAATACGATGGCTGTGAACACGCGAGAGCCACTACCAATGATAATTGCTAGCGGTGACAAGAGCATAAGCCTTGCGGGAAGTTTCTCGCTCCATAGACCTGAGTGAGTGCAGACAATTAGACGAGCTTCCTGGGGGGGAAGCGTTGAGAGAGGCCTGCATGTGCACCGATTGACAGCAAAGACAACATGGCGAGCAGCCGGCCAATGCATGACAGGACCAGCACAGCACACCTGCCGGTATTCTCACCTTATACGTAGGCCTTGCTTGGCGTCTTAGGGTGAGGAGGCTTGTCCACAGAAGATAAGGAAGCGAGTGCGTCTTGAGGACTCCATTGTTAGACCTTCCCCGTCTATAATCCCTTGAATAAAGGCCTTGCCGATTAAGACACAGTGAGTTTCATTCTCTTACAGACTTGCAGGAAATTAGCAACGAAACATTAGCAGCTTATTACAGCAACGTATAATGCAAATTAAGTCTTCTTAGCAAAGGTAAGTGAAGCTTAATCTAAAGAGCTTATTAGTTATCGTAAATATCTGCCTTCCGTAATTGCAAACTGCGTAACTCCCTTATAGTCTGTAGAAGATATACGCGGTAGCGTGCGTGATAAGCGAGCGATCCAGACAAGCGAGCGATCCACTTTCTAGCCTTGCGTTACATCTATCCTCAATTCCACAACCACAACACTAAGAAATAACAATAACTGAATCGGAAACAGATGAATCAGACAATTCTCCTTACACATACGTGCATTATGGCCAGGCTTACCGCACACGCCACAGCACCGAATCTTCGCACGTGACCCACCTGCACCATTACCACCTTGTCGTGTTTTCTGGGCTAACTGCTCACCCACCGCCTTCTGATCCAGTAAATCCTGTGCCTCTTGTACAGTAAGTGACCCTCCAAGCTGCACACGTGTTTTTTTAACCCTCCGTCGCTTACTAAGCCCCTTATTGGCCTTCCGTAGTGCTGAGACCTCTGTATGTAGAAGAGCCACCTCATGCATTACAGCCATTATACCTTTAGCTAATCGATCCACAGCAGTTAGCATTAAGGTTAGAGAGTTATCCTAATACTTAGAAATTCAAGTTTTAATAAATGCTAACTGTGAGGTAGCCTCTCGAGGGTTATGTAGCGTTTGGGAGACCCAAAGTAGTGCGGTAGTTGGGCTTAAGGTAGGGGGCGTTAAGGTCCGAATGCGCATATCCAACTTGAATATTACCCTTTCTAAATCGTACAGTATAAGGTTAGCTTTAGCAAAACGGCTCTGGATATTCCTTTCTGTAATTAAAGTAAAAAACGCTTCTCTAAATGTATAAAGAAACTCTAATTTACTAATATATCTAATGTTTATCTATATGAACTACTTAATTTAGCAAATATACGCCTTCTTTAACGGCCTAAAACAACGAATATCTAAGGGCTGGAGTATAAGTAAAGAGTGTAAAGGTATGTAAAATGTAATAATATTATACTTTATATAATAATCATTAAATTCTTTAGAATGGTGACTTTCGTAGCTATTCAGGATTAATAGCCAGTGTGTACCCTTTATACAAGATGTTATGTAGAAATCAAAGTGCTAAATCTAATCTATACCTTTCTTATTCGTAATCTAGCTATTATTAGTTATTATAATACGCTAATTAGCTAGAAGGTTACACTCTTTATATTAATTAGCAAGGTAATATTACCTAGCTAAGATAATAAATAGTAAGATAGCTTAGCCTAGAACATTCACTTCTTAAATACCTATAACCTACTCTCAATTACTAAGCTAGGCCTATTTAGCTTTACTAGAGCCGTCTGAGGTAGTAACTACTATAATAATAATAATAATAATACCTATTATAAAGCTAGTCTTATTGAAATTATAGATATTGTTATTAAGGATACCGTATTTAACCTTAATATTATACACTAAAGCAAACTACTTATAAATAATCGTTAGATCTTCGCATTTAACCCTTTAGTAATTGTATTTACGCGTAAAACGCGTCCGAAGTTCTAGCTGGCACTTAACGAAGTTGTAAGCCTATTGTACGCCAACAGGGGGCGCGTTACGTTTACGTAGTAATCGGTTAATTATATCTTCCACGTAGGAAAGCTAGGGGTGAAATGCACGTGTAAATAGCTTAATAATATACTGAATAATCGTTTTCTCTTTTAAATTAGTAAGCTTGCGTAAGTTAGCTGGAATATGTTGTGCAGGCCAACTAGCGCGTCGTTTACGGAAGGTATCCTTATTAACGGTGTAGATCTTCGCTGCGGCTTGGTCACTGAGATTTTCGTCCCGTTAAGTAGCGTTAAGTGCTAGGTTCATCTTAGCTTCGTACGAAAGAGTTTCCATGGTTGGTTGTGGAGGAATTTGATATTTTGTATAGAGGAGATGCGTCGCGTTGGAAAGTGGATCGCTTGCTTATCTGGATCGCTCGCTTATCACGCACATCATTAGCTTTAAGATTATAAAATATCTAGTAAGCAGTATTAACTAAACCGTTAAGTGAGAGAACTCCGCCTTAACCTATTAGGGCTAAGGCACTAACAAGTTCTAATCTTTAGCTCTATAAGTCCGATTACTATAAGTAGTGAGTTTTATATTATGACTATCTATATTAGAGACGCTGGGAACTTAAGATAACAAGTTAATTATTCTCTCTTCCTTATTATTATAAAATGGGAGTAACTTAAATACTCCTTTCTTAAGGGACTCAATAACGCGTTTATAGACTTTATCTTCTTTACCTTCCATATATTGACTCGGGGCGCCTGTTTAGGCCGACCCTGTCGTTCTTTTTAAGCTCTGTAATATTGCTGTAGCCTTTTTTGTACATAGCGATGCGTTTTCTAGTGCGCGCTACCGTCAAAAAGGGGCCGCGCCGCGCGATTCCTTGAACCGTGCCTCCTTTAATTCATCATCCGACGATTTCACTACGAAAACCTCCCATTCGAAGCCCAGTGACATTCTGTCAGAAGCGCGGCACCTTGGATTCCGTGGAATTGTAGGGGTTGTAACTGCGTGATTGTATTGCTTGTGTTGACTCTGTTCCTCTGGCTCTGGCTGGAAGCCAGAGGCTTCTTTATAGACTATTCTGCAGGATTCAGACTTCGTCACTCCGGTGGCTGAAGCTCACTGGCGTACTGGCAGTGCCAGGTATCCAGTCAGCTCCGCTGACTAGATGCCCAGGGCCTCTGAACCCCCTTCTTTCTGACAAGTTCTAAGCACCTAGGGGTATGTTAAACTGCAGCGGCAGTTCTTAGCTCTCAGGCGCGCAGGCGCCTTACCGCTCCAGGCCAGGCTGGAGCGCAGGAGCCTTTGATCATGTGCTCTCCTCACACACAGGGAGCTTTCTTTTATATTTAATCTGAGAGCTTCGCTCCCCCCCTTTCTACTTAATCAAGTCACTTTGCAACTGCACTTCCGCTGCTCCCATGAGCTCCGTACCCTCAGTGAAACGTTCCACAAATTTGCATTAGTAACTTACTATTTTAGGTAGGCTAGTATCTGGGATGTCTTTACGGGATATCGTTACGGGTGTAATGTATAGTTTAGCTAGTGCTAAGGTAAGTGGTGGTTAAGTGCGCTGCCCCTTAAGGGGACGAGGAAACCAAGACCTTTATTAACTAATCCCTAGACTCGACATATCTGGCTCCCTGTATAATTAACTGTATTCCGATTGCTGATATTAGGCAGGTTAGAGTTTTGGGCCAGGTAAGTGTTTTATGTTATGTCACGTCGCGCTTGGTTTTAGTCGCTATTACGTTTAATTAACCGTATTATCGTCCCTTATATTAATCTCCTACTAGCCCCCCTCTCGCCTAAGGTAAATAAGTCTGTCGATGGCCATTTAGTTCCGCTAGCCCTTATGTCTTTAGTGTTTGGCGGTGTTTGGTGACGATGTTGGGGAGGCACCCTGCCCCGGTGTGTAAATAGATGCTAACTTATAGGAAAACAGGTAGACTGGCGACCGCTTGTGTTCATCATGTGAATTACAGTTGCAGAGAACAAGATGGGGTCCCGAGGACCCGGTTTGGCCTCGCCGACCACGTCTTTCGTGTGCGATAACGCCTAAGACCGCTAAGCCGTCGTGGTACTGGCTGTCGACAGCACTGTCGGCGTCGGCCATGTCGAGCACGGTTCGCGTGAGTAACAACCCCGCGCTCTGCCTCTGGAAACCAGGATATGTGCAGACATCTACCAACCAGGCGGTTAGCCTCAAGTCAAGAGGTAGGATGGCATCTAGACCCACGACGGAAGCCCCCATTGATAGATGAGCTGCCGCGACCCGGGAGATGGAAAAAAGAAACCAAGGCCACTTACCGTAGCAGGGTTTATCTCCAAACAATCCCTTCTTCGCCTCTTCAGCGAGAGCTACATAGTCGTCGAGATACTTGTCACCCCTCCGAGTACCGGAAATCTTACTCTAGATCGAACTGTTCGGAATGTTATGGAGATTCCTATTTGACAAAGGTAAAGACTAGGTCGGTCTCTGCGTCTCGGGTAACCAGCATTCTAGACTTTGGGTTAGTCAGTTGACTGGCCGTGTATATGGTGAGGAACTTCCGGAGGGCTATAATACTCTCGGGCGTGGGGAACTGGGCGTGCAGAAGAGTGTTTAGGTCCATAGCAGCGACGTGGATTTCGGTAATCCGTGCGGCGTTGGCATCCGTCGGCTGTGAGACGATAAAGCGGGACGTCATAGTGGGATAGTTCTCGAAGCAAGCGAGAAGCCAGCACGGGGTGATGGGGTAATATGCGCAAGCATATACACGACGCCAAAGTTCAGCAATGATCAGCGGCTTCGGCGTGCGTCACTTGATTAACCCTTCAACCTCGCGCTCACCATCATTGCCCAGAGTTTAGCCATCGCAAGATATAAGCCCGGCAATTGATGGGGGTGCATCCCCTTTTTACTGC
>Ga0247760_1001187_pt1 | contig 25473 bp, 15 predicted proteins | sample UWRJL171409R4_FD_179936 | JGI IMG/M metagenome (GOLD analysis project Ga0247760, IMG submission 179936) | Plant litter microbial communities from Arlington Agricultural Research Station in Wisconsin, United States - UWRJ-L171-409R-4 | ecosystem: Environmental > Terrestrial > Plant litter >... | reverse complement strand
GGGGGGGGCAAGCAACAGGGGTGCATATGTCGCTTGTTCCAGCCTGGTTGTCTGCGACGAATCTGGGCACACGAAATTTCCTTTTTCGTTCGTCGTCCTGAGCTGGGGTGAGCTGGGCCGATTTGTCCTGAGCTTCCCTGATTTTCCCCTGAGCTAGGGTGATCCCATAGACCGTCGCCGCCCGCCTCAGAGCCCCTTTTCAGTCCCCCAGCTAAAGTTTCCTATCGATGGAAAGCAGATAACGCATAATCTGTAAGGATAGCTCTCAGGTAATAATTCTAATTACGACTTACATGCCTATTAGATGTCGTTAGATAAAATAGCAACTACCACTGTTTTAAAGTAGTGAACGTTCTGTGCTTTTTCGTGTAGCAGTAGTCTGTGACAAATCTCCTCCGTTTAGCATAGGCAAGACAGCTATAAATTAGACATGGTAGACAAAATTCGTGTTATGATAATTGGCAGAGGGGCAGGGGCCAGGTTTGGGACCACCAGTCCGTGCTTTGTCTTACCCAGCACTTAGGCGACGCGGTGAAACTGTAATAGGGCCTAGAATTAGGTCCGTTCGCCAGAGCGCCGAGCTGCGCCCTACTTTCCTATTCCGAATTTTACCACGGATACATATTCCTCTCTGTCCTCCTCGTCGGTCAGCACCAGCTTCACCCGAAGGCCGGTAATGAGGATTTCACCGCGGTTAACAAACGGCTTGCCCAACGCTGCATTGGTTGCTCTGTCGTCCGTTTTCTTGCTTGGATTGGCTACGTTGATATTAAAGGCGTACAAGGGTTGACCGACGATCCGGTTGCCTCATCACTTGACTATCACTTTCTGATTGAGAGCAGATTGCGCGGTTGGAAGCTGGCCGTTGCTGCAAATCAGCAGTATGGGTAGCAGTATCACCGACTTTTGTTATCAACGGTCGGGCTACATAACTACTAGCGCTGAATCTTGGTAGTATCTGATTACGGGTATGTCTGCCAAGTGAAGACGTTTAATGAGCGTGAATCCTTTGATGGGAATGTGGAGACACAGCAGCAACCCCACTGGAACCACCCTGCCAAGAAATCAGGATGTAAGTGGAAATTCGATCGCCATCACGAGGGTATACCAAGTCAGCCGAGAGCTCTTCCGTGGATCTCTCCGTCATCCTCTTGGTCAGCACTTCGTCCTCGTGGTCTACAGGACGCCCCCGAGCCCGGGGATACTTCCATTCTTTTATTCTTTCTATCTCTGTCAGCCCGTGTCTGTCACTCGTTATCTCTCGACAAGAGAGAGACCACGATGGGCCCACACTCGCGGCCTGCCGCCCGTCGCCGAGGCGTCTTCTCTCGCTTGTCTACACTCGTTTTTGTTTCTCTCGTTGCTGTTGCGTCGGCCGCGGATATCGACCCCAAGGATGTGAGCACTCCGTCGCCTGATCAGATCTTTGCCCGGGACGACGAGGAGCCGACCAACTTTGGCTGGGTCAAGAAATGGGCAGCCATTGGTGACTCTTTCATCGCCGGTATTTCCTCCGTTTTATGCAGAGGAAAAGACATTAACAGAAGCAGGCATCGGCTCCGGCCGCCAGCTGAGCAACGCAGTGCTGCTTGACCGCGCGTGGAAGTGCTCGCGGTACAACTACTCGTAGCCGCAGATCGTCAACCAAACAGGAGCGAGCCATCAAGGCGTGGAAGTGGTAGCAGTTCTGGAAGTGGCTGACGCCGTTCCTGACGCTGACCGTCGACCGCCGCAAGAAGTTCAACACGCTCGTCGGCAACATCAACAAGGCCATCAAGGAGGTCATGGCCGAGTTTGAAAAGGACCGCGATATTGGCCACCGCGCCGCTTTTTCGACTGGAGCAGCTGGCCCGAGATTTCCGGCGGCGAGTTCTGCGACCCCGACTCGACGAACCGGTATCTGGACTCAAAACAGCCTGACCTGCTATTCATCAAGTTCGGCACCAGCAAGCTCGAAGCGCCGCCTCATGACCAGCTCAAGTGCCGGGAGCTCGCCAACGAGAGCACCACTAGCCCTGGTGGATGAGCCCAACGTTGTTCCCGAGGGAGCCGAAACAGAAGAACCGGACGAGGCGACCTGCCGCGCGCTCGACGAGTACACCAAGCAACTCCGCGGCCGTCTGACCCGCGAACACATCTATAACTCCTTGCTCTATCGCTCCGTCAACCCGCGCGCTGAGGCCCTGCACCAGCTGAACCCGCGCGCCTTAGAGCCGCTCGGCTACCTAGGCGAGGGCGCGCCTGGCATGCCGTTCGGCCTCGGCGTACCCGACGCATTCGGAAGCATCTTCCACCCCAACCAAAAAGGCCACGAAGTCATAGCCGCCTACGCGATGCAAAACCTCGTCTACCCCTGGCCAGAACCCCCTTCTTCTGGCAGGGTGTGTTTTGGTGTCCTGGTTATTTTGCATGGGGGATGTAGGCTTCCTTCACAACCTTTGTGAAAAAGAGTTTAGTCACGTGACAGCCAGCTCTTTAGAGGGGGGAGCAGGTAGCTGGGATAATTAATGGCCGCATCGGTCACGTGGATCGGTCGCACAACCAGACATTGTGGGGTTGAGGTTAAATTTGACTTTACAATCTCCGCCCAACGTCAGCACCGATTCCTGTTTGAAGTCGGTGTTGGACACGCCCTAATGCCACTCCGCCTGCATGTTCTCAGCCTGGCATGAACACGCAAGACTGGAGTCGCACAGTCTTTCGTCTGCGCAGGCTCCCGAATCATGTTTCCACACCCGCAGATGTGGCGAGCCTGCTCAGCAGCATCGTCGGGATCCCGTCCGACCATGTTGTCGTCTACTCGGTAGCGCGGGCACCCGAAATCTTCGAGGTGCCGTCAAAGGTGGCCACGCTCCAGTTGAAGAGCGTCCCACCATGTCTCCAGCTAAGCTTGGCCGACAACGAGTGGCCACTCCTAGTTTCAGGCGAAGAGACTGCCGACAGCCTGATCCTCGATACCCACTTTGAGGGTATGACCGTCCTGTACGACCCGACCGCAGACCAGTACCGTGCCGACTGCATTGCTATATCGGGCCTGGCGAGCCATCCGTTTGGGTCCTGGCAGCCGCGAGGCCAGGATAAGACCTTTATGTGGATTCGAGATGCCATTCCTACGTCACTTCCGGAAGTCAGGACAGCGATATGCGGATACAATTCCAAACTTAGCGGTAGCAGGTCTTTTCAATCCATTAGTGATATTGCGCGGGGTTTGATTTTATACCTTAAATCTGGAGGATGGAACCGCCCCTCTTCAAAGCCCATAATCTTTCTTGCGCACAGTCTGGGTGGCCTGGTGCTTAAGGAGGCTATCGTTCAGATGGCCGACCGCGACGAGAGCATTTCTAGCATTCTTGACAACATTCGAGGAGCCATTATGTTTGGTGTCCCGAGCCTCGGCATGGAGCCATCACACTTAATGGCCATGGTTGAGGGGCAGCCTAACGAGTCGCTCGTCCAAGACTTGTCTCGAGATGGCGGAGGGAACTATGTCCGACAACTTAACACACGGTTTAAAGGACTGTCCTTTCTGAGAAGGGCGCGCATTCTCTGGGCTTACGAGACAGAGGAGTCGCCAACTGTAGTGGTGAGTCTACCAAGGCAGTGCCGAAGCTGAGATGGTAGGCTGACTATTTTGCAGCAACGGCCGGATGGGTCATGGGACAGGTCTGGCCCTCACACAGTTCTGGTGAATTCCTATTCTGCGACCTCCCACTATTATCGGAAGGATAAGTCTGTCACCATTCCGATTCACAGAGATCATTCCAACATGGTCAAGTTCAGCAGAGGCGACGCCTATCTCGTAATAATCACCTCCTCAATTGCGGAATTGTGCACTTTTGCGCAGCTCATCAACCAGTCTGAGCCCGCCGTATCCGATGGTGCAGCGGTTTGCTCCGACTCCGATCAGGACCTCCCCGAGTCTCGAGTGCCAGGTGATGACGAGAATTACAGCAAATACCCGTCTCTGGTAGAGCTGAGCGAAATTCTGTCAACCCTCGAGGGTATGTTCGTTTTACTACTGGGTACCTATGGGAGCTACATCGGAATCTATGGGGCTAATCACTTGTGGAATGGTCGTAGTGTTGCACAGTGAGCTTTACTCCCCGGAACTCGATTACCGCGTCGATAACATTGACGATCCGTTCAAAGATACGTTTAGTTGGGTCTTTGACCTCCCGATATTTTCCAAATGGCTCCAGGAAGGATCCGGGTTGTTTTGGATTCATGGCAAGCCAGGATCGGGCAAATCGACACTCATGAAGCTCATTTTCCAGAGCCACCAGACCTGGGAACTCTTGCACAACTGGCGAAGAGGTTCACTTGAGATCATGGCCGGGTTTTTCTTCCATTACCGAGGCTCGGTAATCCAAAAGTCCTTCGAAGGCGTCCTCCGCAGTCTCATCCTCCAAATTCTAGCTCCGCTTCATACACCATATCTCAAACGCCACCGAGCCACATGGGAAAAATTCGAATGCGAGAGGAAGCAGCTAATAGAGCAAAAAAACAAGCTCTCGAATGTTCAACGGCTGTTATCATTTACTACACGCGCGTTGGAGGTGGTGAGGGGAGATATGCTACACCTCCGCCAAGCTAGATTGGATGTGCAAGATCCTCCAGTCACGCCAGAACGACGGAAACTCATCGAAGAAGCCAGACAAAAGTCCCTCCAAGACGCAAAAGCAAGAGAGGAATATCTTCTGGCGGAAGAGTCCAGCTACCGCTCGGAGCGCAACAAAGCGGCAGATCAGATTGGCTCTATCAGTTCTCGCCTCGTGGCGATGGAGAAGCACCATAGGCCATATCAAGCGGCCCCAGAAACGAGAGTCCTCAAGGCTCTGGCTACGGCATTTCGAAACAGTATGGACCATGATGAGTTGATTCCGAAGCTCGAGAGACTCCTTCAGCAGCTACTAGAACAAAACATGATAAGCATGGACGTGGTTCTCTTTTTCGATGCCCTGGATGAGTTCGACGGCCATCTTGACATGATCGGTCGTTTTGTGAAGGCCCTTCTCCACAGCTCGGTATCCTCGAAAACCCGGGTTAAAGTCTGCATATCCAGCCGTCCGTGGGAGATCCTCAAAGCTCACTTCTCTTCTCTTCCGGGTTTTGCTATGCAAGACCACACCACACATGACATCCAGGAATATGCAGTCGGGTCCATAGCTATTTCGCCTGGCATTAACACATCCATCTTGAGGCTTGTTCCTACCATCCTTGGCAGAGCAAATGGGGTATTTCTTTGGGTGAAGCTTGCTATCAGGGTACTCCTTGAAACAGCTGCGCTAACTCTGGAATCCACGCCACTGGATGTTCTAGAGAAACGGCTCGAGGAACTTCCCGACGACCTCTTTGAGTTTTACGAAATGATTGTGGAGAGAATCAGCAAAAGGAATCGTCGCCGTACCTTCGCCCTGCTCGAGCTTCTCATCCGCCACATTGGCCCTCCACTCGAGGCACGCCAGATACGAGATGCAGCTTTGCTCTTAGACTGCAGGACCTTTAGCGAGGCGATAGAAATACTAGAGACGACGGCTCAGCTGGCAAACCTGGATCCCGAACCCCATGACAAATCTATCAGGGACGATATTCACACCTGGAGCGGAGGTTTGGTAGAGATCAAAGTCCAGAACGGGATCGCTCGGCCGCAACTAATGCACCAAACTGTTCTGGAATTTGCCATGGGGCTGTGGTTCAAGGGAATGGTAGTCGGGGATCTTGCGAGCATCCTCCATGAGAACGGCCACTCCTTTCACGCCAAGTACTGGATTGTGAGTGCAGCTCTGAAAGGCGACGGTCACAACGTTGTATTGGTAGGGATGGCACAAACAAACTCCCTCCGTACATGGAACCGCTTAGTTTTCACACCGAACAGCAACCGGGAAGACCATGGGTCCCATTGCACGCATTTTCAGATCCTGCTCTGTTTTTTACGAGCGAAGAGAACGCCGAGATAGAGCAACTCGCGTACCACGCTGAAAAATCCGAACTGACGACTGGCAAGAGCCAGTACGAATTTATTTACAGTGTACCAGATGAGGATCTGGAACTTTTTAGGCGTTACAACACGGTGGCCGATTCGATCCGGAACTGCGATCTCAACTTCTTGTCCTTCGCCACCTCGCTCGGTCTTACTCTTTGTCTTCAAGACTGGCTAGAGAGACGCAGGAAAGGCCGTGTGGGATCTTTCAACAGCCAATACCCGCTCCTCAGCTCCCTTATCTTTTTTCCTCCAAGTGGAAAGTTCAACGCTAGGTACTTGATCACGGTTCAGCTGCTTCTTGAAAACGGCTTTAGAATGTCACAAGATCCGGATTTCTTCGCTAGGATACTTTCCGAGCTCTGGGTGACGCGGTCGATAAGCGATAGTGAACTCTCCCCCGACTACCATCCGACAAGGAAAATCCCTTCTTCGGCTTTGCACAAATTGGCGAAGCTAATTCTCGACCACGGCCAGAACCCAAATACGCCACTTAGCGTATTTTCCGGAGAGAGCGATTTATCCATGTGCAGACCTCTGCACATGGCACCGCCGTCTCTTGCTACCGAACTAATCCGTCACGGAGCAGATCCTACAGCAGTAGATTCGCGGTGGCGGCTACCTATCCACTGGGTCCTCCAGCACCCTACCGCGCTTCGGAAAGAAGACAGATTAAGCTGCGCAGAGAGATACGAGATGTGCAAAATACTTTCCGAAGCTGGAGGCATCGTCATAGATCTCCCTTATCTTCAGTGCATTGGAGACGCACTTGCAGAGTTTGAGAGTGAGGCTTATGATACAAGCTTCCTTCGTCAGTCCATAGAGATGGACGTCAGTGCCAACAAGGACCCGGACGCTGGTGCTACAAAAACGAAGGAGAAGAGCCACAATGGAGGTGTCAAAGGATGGTATGGCAGGTTTTCGCATATTAGGCGGCGGGCATAGCCCTTGATTTCATGTGTGTTTTGGGTACCGGGGCTTTTTAGCCAAGTGGTGCTGACGTTCGATAGCTATATGCTCCTCAGTTTTGTTGAATAGTAATACGTCTTTGCGATGAAGCTTGTTTAACTCCAATTTTTGTCCCTCTAAACTTGAATCACTCTAGATAAAGAATGTCCACAACGAAGCCAAACAAAACCTTAAGCAAGCCAGAACACACACCAAGCACTAGGTCGATAAGCGGAGGAAAGAAGCTCTGAAATTTTATAAAGAATCAGCTTACGCTAACGCTAAGAATATCAAGACCAAAAGGCTAGCAAAGAAGAAGATACTAGGCCCGTTCAGAATCTAGAAGATAATTTCTCCTACCACTATCTGACTGGCCCTCCCTTCAGGTTAGCGCATTCACAACTCCTTCCATGTCTGTCTCCCTCATTGAGCCGTACCGCGCTGGCGATCATGTACAACCTGACCCTCACCAGGTCTGCGGGGAATCCGGACTTATTGAAGCGGAAGAATATGCCATGGAGAAGATTTTTGATTTAACCCTTGTTGGAGAAGGAGTTGAATATCTGGTTCAGTGGGAAGGTTGGCCGAAACAGAAAAACTGGACGTGGGAACCATTTGAGTACTTCGAGAACGATGGAGCTCGTGCCTTGTTGGCTGCATTCAACCGCAGACACCCTGAGAAACCATTCGGTTCCCAAATCAATTCGGTTTCAAGCCAGTGTGAGACCACAGCCCCCTTGTGACATGGACATAAAGCAGTACAATATATACTACCTCATGTTCCCGATCGGAGTACGCTCACGACGTTGACGGAATCACGCATAGGGCATGCTTTGAGATATTTCTAGTGCGTCCTGTCGAGTGCCGCCCGCGAAACCCCCACCACAAGACAATCAGCAGAACACACAGCTAGATCTGAGCCATTACTGGCGTCACACTTCAAGAATACTATCAATATCTCAAAACTTGAGAAATGACGTACTGGGGCCGGTTCGGCTACATCCGGAGGGCGCTTCCCTGCATAAGTACCTTTAGTCAGTCGCAGTCTCTGGCAGGATTAGTCGTAGACTTACGATCATTCTTCACCAATCCATGCTATTGTTAGTCACGTAATTATTTCTGTGTAAAAGCTTCTGGGGAAATGCCGCCGATAATATACGCTTCCTACTCAACCCCCTGTTTGGCCACTGAGCCAGGCCAAGCCGTGGCTGCGCCGAGCTTTCCGTCCTTGTCTATGTACTACGTCATGTTGGTCAGTTCTCTGGCAGAGTCCATCCCTATTGACGCGTACGCTCTCTCTTTTCTGTAGAAGCAACCCCCGACCAAGACCCATCACGCCATAACCGTCTACCACTGCATCCAGCATCATGTATGTAGCAATCGATTACATTACCCGCATCTGCCACACCGCCGGTAGTGTAGGACCCTCATAGCCTTTCACAGGCAAGCAGCCCAATGCGCCTAGGCTGTGCAACCATCCATGCTAGGATCACCGCAGCTCAGGTTAACAAGGCAGCGGCTCAGGGTCATGCAAGCCTACGGAAAGTTCCGAGAACAACATTGGGAGATGCATATGTCCGTCGCCCATGGCTGGATTGATTGGCGGACATGGATGTGATGTCGGGCGCAAGGCCCTCGCGCAATACCTTGTGGTTGCGTCTGCGTTACACCAAAAAGATATGGCAAAGATATGAGATATGACTAGAAAGCAGGGCGTCCAATCAGGTTGCCCAACGAACGATGCACCTTGTGACAAAAAAATGCCTCAACCAATATCATTTTAGTCTAGCCGGTCCAGCCGCGAATTGCCCCGGCCCTCATGAAGTCAGACGTTCGAACTTCGCAGGGAATAAGGATCTCCCTAAGCCTGCCCCAGAGTGGGTCTTGTTACCAGTCTGACATAAAATATACCTGGTGAAGTTCCCTAGCAAAAACTTCTACCCCTCTTAACTCACTCCTCATCTTGGTAGGGAAACGAATCCCAAAATCAAAAGTTGGGCAAAACATCAATTACTGAACCCCACGCCACTTCCGTCGATAGCCTAACCAATTCCTATCCTCAAACCATCCGCCATGGCCGGAACGGGGAGGCTTCCCCCTCTCTCACGCCGCCCAACGAGTTTGACCGGATGACCGTTGAAATGCTCAAATCTTACTATCCTCTCGTCGTGGCGCTCATCGGGACCGTCGGTGCCCAAATGACCTCCGCGGTGGCAGTAGCGGACCTTTCCGATACAAAGTCGGATGTTCTCGACAAGGAAGACGTCCGTAAATTGATGGTCGCGAGCTGGTTCATGTTTTTTACCTTAATATTCTCAGGGTTCGCCTCTGGCTTGCTCGGCTTGCTCAACCAGCAAAAGTTGCACGATGGTTGGTTCAGAAGGCACCGGCGTTTGCTGCTCCTAGCACTTATCTACAATGTCACTATGATAGGTGTTGGGTTTGCTGCTTTTGGATGTATGGCCGCCGCTATGGCTGCATACACTAATGTTGGTGTTGGAGGCTTCGCTGCCTGGTACATCGGAGGCGGCTACCTGATTGCTGTATTGACAACAATCTGGCAGCTGGCGGCTTTAAGAAAAGGTAAGTGTTTTCGGTCAAACTCTCGTCAGCATAGCTCCAGACTAGGACTAATCATCTGCAAATCATGATAAAGATATGCGGGCAAGTACCACATGACACTACCATTTCGAATGTCCGTTTCTAATCCTGGTCTCCTAGGCTCCTCCGCAAAGCGACTGAAAGCTGCTATACGAAAACATAAAACCCTAAGGTCTCAAGGCAGGCAAGTTGGGGGCGGTGATAGCCTGGATCATGCCACGGTCAACCTACTCTCACTGGAATGGCGATCCGGGGGGTTGGTTCTTCAAGTAAGAAATGACTCGGGTTGTTTTTACCGATGTGTGCATACGGTGATGCAACGAGGGATAACCCATTAGGTAGTAGTTTGGTTCAGGCTGGGTTCGGTTCTCCTAGCAGGGATAATGGTCCAAGTTGTCAAAAGTATCCTCACTGAGATTGGGCCCATGTGAATAGCTTCCTGCCTACTCTAAGGAGAGCATGTTGCACCAAAATTGTCATAGGGCAACCCGCTCCGGAACACGCATTTGTCTCAGTAGTTTACGGCTGGAGCGATTCCACCGGAGTGAGGGAGTAGAAGCCCCTACCAAGCCTCTCTCAGGCGGGTAGTCTCACAGACGGGTCCCATAATCCATGTCAGGTACCTACAGGGAGATCTCGGGGAGGTGAATGTGCGTGCAGGAATAATGTCAAAATATTCGTCTAACATAGAACCAGCTCGGATTTCCGGGCCGAAAAGACCGGAGCAGGGCTGCGGTGGGAGATTCAGCTCACTGCCTGATATGCAACAATGACACACGGACATGGCACCATGTGGTTCGGCCAAGCATGCTTGTATCTTGTTTATACAGCAAGCGCTAATCCGCATTTGATTTGACCTTGGGCAAGGATAAGTCTGTCGTGGCCAAGTAAGCAACACGAAAAGTAAAATCGAAAAGGTTCATTTTCCAAGGACGCGGACCCATCTTCTTATACAGACCAATTCTGGGCTTAGGGTTATCGTCGCCGTAACGGTAGCAACAGTCTCGAACAGATCGGCGCGGCCGCCGGGGACCGTTGCGCCAGAAGCGGCGCCGGCTTTGGCCGTTGACGTGACGATCATGTCGGAGTAGGTGAAGTTTGTGTATGTGAATGGGGTGTTTATAGTGAGTGATGAACATCCAGGTAAGTCCAAGACAAGCGGTCAGAGCCAGCCTTCGACACTCTTTTCACCCTTGCAACCACCTCGTGCTTGCCTGGACTGTGATCCTGTCCTCGACTCTGAACGTGTCACCGCCCTGAGCCTGGGTTTCTGGAGTGATTCTGACCCGTTTCTCGTAGACAGGACTCTTGGCGATGCGCGGGCACTTTTCCTCGTTGGCGGTCCAGAGCTCTGAGCACCCGGACCACAACCCTATGGCAAACCCGACAGCCCCAAGGAGAGCCAGCCCCCCTATAGCCGCGGCAGCAACCCAGTAGCTGATGACATTGTAGTCGTTACGATATTCGATAGAGTTGCCAAAGTCCATGTAGCCTCCGAGACCCAAGACTTTGCCGAAAGGGCTCGAAAAGCAGTAGCAGTTGTTAAAGACGCCGACGAGCTGCCAATGAGTTAGTTCTGTATCATTATCAGTTCTATCCAGCGCCAGCAATACGTACTTGCAACACAATGGTCGCCAGCAGCCAGAAAAAGGCGGCGCCGTTGAAAACATATGTCACCGCCTCAACAACCTTTCCAAACCGCTTTGTGCAGGCCTGGATGCAGAATGCCATGGAACTTAGGGCACCGTACAGGAAGCAACTACCAGACCAGCATCCAGGGCCAATGGTTGGGGTATTCCAAGCCAGCATTACCGCCATACCTATCTCGGTCCACACTATGCCAAACGACAGCGCAGCATAACCCCACCAGGGCCCGGGCTTGTGACGTGCTAGGAAGTCTGCAACGTCACCACCGCATGCATCGTATACCGTGACACTGTTCCCGAACTGCTTTTCAGGGTCCTCCACCGTGGTGGATAAAACAGCGTGGACAAGACCACAATACTGCAGGGAACGGCCCTGACCGATGAACTTTCCCACTGGGAAAGTGGATAGTGCAGGATCGGAGCGACTCCCAGAGCCGCCGGAAATTTCGGCCAATTCATGGCTCTCGGCGTTGTTCCCGTCGTCGTCGTGAAGTTCGGTATTTCTTGTCCACCACCTGCCTTCCAGTTGTGCCAGTGACTCTACCGAGGGTCGCAACCCCTGTTCCCTGGCCCAGGTACGTACCACATTGACGTTATACATCCAGCGGGAAATCAACATCCTGGGTTGTGGGAAAATTTAGCGTCACCGTCAAGTCCATTGAGGGGGATAGAATAGAATTGCAAAAGTACTCACGCCGATCTTTCTGAGGAGACAGGATTTCGATCCACAATGCTGAACATGACGAGGATCGGGAGCCAGAGCACGAACAGCCCGATGGACATGTATATCACATTGATGTTGTCGTCGTCAAAGTTGCCGAATGTCAGGACGACCGAGAAGATAAAAGCGACGAGAAACATGACCAAGCTAAAAAATGTTGGCAAAACACCCCGTCGTCGAAGCATGCGAAGTTGATACGCAAGGGTTACGAGCAGCTCCTCCGTCAGCACCACATCGATCGGATAGATATTCCCTGCGTCGTCCTGAAGTTGCGACTGAAGGGCCGGGGGGATGTGTGCCTGCGGCCTGAATAGTCCATACACCAAGACCTTGAAGAAAGCGTTTTCCTCCTCTGCTGACTCGATTTCGTCGTTGACACCATCCTCGATGGTGGTGCCAGTGTTGGTGCCAGTGTTGCCATCAGGGTTAGTGGGGTCGCCAAGATTGGGTCCAGTCTCATTCCCGCTGTCTCCTTCTGAACTGCTGCTCTGTGCAGGCTTCTTCCCTACTGACTTGCGCCTGGGTTGCCGTGGCACGTGCTCCAAGAGATCAAACTGGTTGAGGCAGCTGAGCACATACAGCGCATCTCTGAGCAACCCCCCTTTTGCTTTGGCACGACGTGCACATCGCCGGACCTGGCTGAAATTCCAAAGCGTTGCTGCAAGCGCAGATTGCGGGGAGCCGAGCCAGTTGAGGACGGCCTTTAGAGTGTTCCAAACCTTTCTGCTGTGGTAGGCCTCGTAGGGCAGATTGAAGATGATGGCCAGGGGGAAGACCCATGTTGCTGTCAGGGAGAGTGCGTTGGCGGGCTCGGCGACTTCGATGGGATCATTGCAAAGGACTTTACACCCTGCACAAGTTGACAGACAGTCAGTGTGTCGAGCTCAGAGTGACGTGGGCAGAGGCGGCTGCTGCAGTACCTTGCATGGTCAGGGACAGGACTTCGGACCTGTTGGAGGTTGGCTTGAGCCCCTGAAGGGGCCCACGGTAGATGTAATCCAGCTCGCGGATTGTGACATTGGTGATGGCACCATCTGACTGGGTGCCATTGAGAATGCCGCGAACCTTGTCTTCGCATGCCGAGAAGCGATAGCCCGTGGCACATCTGGCGAAATGCAACAGAACCACAGCAAAGAGGGGGCCCGCTAGTTGGCGCCGCTGAAACTTCATTTTTTGGTGCGAGATGTTGAAGCTGGATAATTGGGCGTGTCGCCGAGCGGGGACAAGATGTTGAAATAATTTTCTTCCAGACAGCATAACCTTGTGCCCGAGACCTCAGCCCCGAGTGGCTGCTGGGCTCGAGGTTTGAAAGACGGGAAGTGTGACACGGGTGACTGCGAACCGCTCAGCCGCAAGCAAATGAGCCACTCAATTTATCGACATCAGGAAGCCACGCATTGGTGGTAACCTGTGGCTTAAATAGCATGTAATGGAGACGCGCTTGACCAGTTTCAGCCTTCAGCTGGCCATCAAGGCGCCTAATGGAACTAACTCACCCTTCCGATTGGGGAGCCTTGCCTGCCATCGAGGAAAGTCCTTGACTACATTGTCGACAACATCGAACATGGTGTGGCTTAACACGGTCAAGGCCCAGAACTAATTATCAAATGCCTTGGCTGTATCTATTGAGGTCATGCTGTGATTTTTCCAGGCCTTGATACGGCGTAATGGACGTTCTTAAACATGAATTGAATGGAGATCCCACATTATAGCCATGGTGATGATTCTGGCAGATTCAGGCAAACTGGAATCCCGTGGTGACCGTGAGGAAGATGGAGAAAACCGCACCGCGCCAGCAGCTAAAGTGGTACAAACTGAGACTTGGCGTGGTGTTCAGCTTGCAGTCCGCATTCACCCCCACGGGTGCCTTGCTCTCCTCCAGGCTCGTATAAAAGTGGGGCATGCAACCATGGTGTCCAGGCTGGTGTAGGTTTTATAATTTGAAGGGAGAGTAACCGGCTGGTCTCTGTGCCTGGTAAGGCTCTCCTTGGTCGTTGGAGCGGTTGGACCAAAAGCCTTAGCGAAGATGTAACTTTTTCTACAATTGTTAGTCGCGAAGAAAGGCTCAGCCTCTGAGTCATATCCCATCGGCTAGGCGAAAGTCAGGGCAGCCTCAATCTCGCACAAAATCCACTAATAAAGGTCATCGCGAACGAGATTTCCAATGTCAGCACAATGGACCGGGGGGACTCGATAGTTTGAAGCACAAGCAAGGTTGTGGGTAATTTCCAATCCTTCCAAAGCCTCGTCTGTCCTTTTTGTAGCACTAGACAGCGTTCCAGCTTGTCGGTAGACGATTTGCACTAACAGAAGGATCCGAAGAACCTGCAAATGAAATGTTATCATTCGTCAGCCCTGCCGTCCATGACGCCCGCAAGCTGCACCTCAGCGACGCAGTCATTCAGAGAAATCCAAGGACATTGACAAGCCGGCAAAGGTACATTACGCACGCCTCTCACGAAATTCGCGAGACAAGTTACCGTGGGGCAGCCTTACCTCTATTTTAGTACTTTTGGCATTCAGCCATCCGAGCTGAGACCTACAGTGGGTGTCGTTTAAAAACGCCCAACCCCACTTTTTAACCCCGCCCCGGATCTTGACCACCCCCATTGCAACAGCGATTGCCAGGCCATTTCTTGGGTTGCAGGAATAAAAGTGTTAATTTGTGTGACCTGACTGGTCTCAGTGAGGTCCAGTACAGGAGGTTACAGGGGGTGAGTCCCCTGTAATAGGCGCAGCGGAAGGCTTTGGGTATACGATTGACTGCCCAGGACAGGGTTAAAGGAAGTTAAGATCAGCAGACTAACCTACTGTAATAAGTAGAGATATAGGGGTTTATACCCTGTAATAGGGTGACTATAGTAGGCTTTGTATAAAGATTACGAAGGTTATATATAAACTATTTTATTTAAGGTAAAAAAAAGGAAAAGAATTAGATATTAAAAATATAAGAGGGGAAATGGTTTTTTATAGGGCCCTTAGTAGGTATAAGTTAATTTTATAGGGGGTAAGGGCCTTAAAATATAAAAGAGAAGCTTATACTATAAAGGGAAAGGTATTTACGTTAACGCTGGAATCTAAAGGATTTTAGGGTAATGAGTTAGCTGGGCTGACATAATAATAATGCTGGGTCTACCCCTATAAGCTAAGCCTATAGGTGGTAGGTCCCCGGAACTCCCCGTGGTTGTGGTGACTGCACTTTGCCACAATGCAGTCGGCAGCACTCCTAGGACAGTAGATCAACTAGGCTACAGCACCCTTAGGTGCTATAGCTACAGGGCAACTGGGCTGTAATTTCAACAAAAAGCACATAGAAAAGAGAGCCCAGAAACAAGCTGTTTGGGTAGTTAATTCAGTATTTGGTATACCAGCCCTTAGCTTCCTTTACAGCCTTAACTCTATTAACTATGCTATTGATTAGCTTGTTCACGAGGTCGATATTAAAATCCAACCATACCCTTATAGCAGCCTCACATAGTTTTTTCAGTAATGCCTCGCTTGTAGGTAATGTTGCCAGCTTAGGATATACTTGGAGAATACGCTTCTTTAGCAAAGCCCAAAGATTTTCGATAGGGTTAAGATCCAGTGAGTAAGGCGGTTACTTCAAGACCTTGAACCCCTGTTCCGAGAGCCATTCTTTTAATAACCGTAAGGTGTGAATAGCTGCGTTATCTTGTATAAAGCTAGTATTTGGATCCATTAACCCTGAAAGCTCTTCCTTTAGGATTTCCTTATATACCAGGGCCGTCACCCCCCTTCTTTTAAATTCTGGGTTACTAAAGCAAAAAGCTAGGTTCCCTAATATGCCGTACCGAATTTTAGCCCAAAACATCTGTAAATAGCGAGTTTTTTTATACCGGATTTATACGTATTTGGGATTTATTGCTAAAAAACCTAAAATAGAAGAAAATTGTTAGAAATTGGTTGAGAAAACATAAGTTGAACCCAAGGTGTCACGGCACCAAACCGGGGCCGGTTCGGCCCGGAACCAGCAGCTACACGTGACCTCCCCAGCACCCAGTATATAGCCTACCTCTCGGGAGCCAGTTCCCTTTGGCTCCCTTTGTATAATAATAAGTCTCTTTCCCCAGATCTGAGGTTGGCATTGTAACAGTTTATTACACCTACCTTTCAGGAGCAGTAATCGTCACTAACCCTTTCCTATCCCAGATCACTCCTCCCGCCAAAACCTATTAAAAAACGGTATTAACCTATTACAGAACCGGAACGGTAACCCAAAATATATACGAAACTAGACTGTATTACAAATATATCTCCAAAAACAACCTTAACAACCAAACGCCTAGAACCCGCCAGATTTCCAGCTATAAAACCCCCCTAACCCCCAACGGACCCTTAATTAGCAATAATTATAGTAACTCCAGTAGCTAATTACTAGCGGACTCTACTGGGGTATATTAACACGCTCCATCCGATTTTACAACCCGCGCCCGGACCCGCCCAGGACCTACCACGCCTTACCTAATACGTATACTAATATTACGTTACATTTATAATAGCTAAGTTCGGATTTGGGTTTCCTGGTCCCAACCTACCTAACTTTAACCCGTCCAGCCCTAATTAAACCGGATTTAAATTAATTAACCTTAACCTTAATTTAAAAACCCCTAATAAATAATTTTAGAAACTGGTAGATATAAATACCGTTTTTACGGACTAATCCTAACTCCAATACTCACTTAAGAACATAAAAGACCCCCGAACCGGAACGCCCCTAAACCTGGTATTTCTAGCTCGCCATACCCTTGGTGAACCTAATAAATTAATTACCAATTGCCTCGTTTTCCTTAATATAATTAATAACGTTATTAATAATTTAATAACCTATTTATAAATGGAAATTAAGTAAATAAAGGAGGTAGAATAGAAATGAAAGGAATCTAAATAATTAGGAATTAAATTACGAAACCGTTGTAAGGATTTCCGGAGAATCCTTAATAACGGGAAAACCCTTATAAAAACCCTAACGTAATAAAGAGACAAGGTTATTAAACGTAAAGCCGCCCTTTAATTTATTAATAAAAAACTGCAGATATAATTTTAGGAAAATAAGGAAGTATTAGAATAAATAAAACGTTACCGATAAATACTTAAATATATTATAAATATTTATAAGGCCGAAAATGATAATTTCGCTACCCAAAATAATATCCTATATAGCTAAATACCCGCCTTTATACTAGGTCTATATACACCCAATTTTACAGAACGGATATTTAGTATAAACCTTAACCCCAGTTCCCAATAGGGCCCCCCGGCATAAATACCCTCTATTATTATCTACGAAACATTATAGGCTTACAATACCGATTTAAAGTACTTTAATAACCAGACCTCAGACCTAAGGCGTTGATAGGAAGAATACGTTAACTGGAAATTTATTGTCACGGCACCAAACCGGGGCCGGTTTGGCCCGGAACCAGCAGCTACACGTGACCTCCCCAACACCCAGTATATAGCCTACCTCTCGGGAGCCAGTTCCCTTTGGCTCCCTTCGTATAATAATAAATCTCTTTCCCCAAACCTAAGGTCGGTACCGTGATAGTTTATTGTACCTACCTTTCGGGAGTAGTAATCGTTACCGGCCCTTTCCTATCCCAGATTACTCCTCCCGCCAGAACCTACTAAGAAACGGTACCAATTTACTACAGAACCGGAACGGTAACCCAAAACATATATAAGACTAGACCGTATTACGAATATGCCCCCAAGAATAACCTTAATAACTAGACGCCCAGAACCCGCTAGATTTCCAGCTACAAAACCCCCCCAACCCCTAACGGACCCTTAATTAGTAATAACTGTAGCAACTTTAGTAGCTAATTACTGGTAGATTCTACCGGGGTATACTAACGCGCTTTATCCGATCCTACAACCCGCGCCCGGACCCGCCTAGGACCTACTACGCCTCGCCTAATACGTATACTAGTACTACGTTATACCTATAATAGCTAAGTTCGGATTTGGGTTCCCCAGTCCCAACCTACTTAATTCCGACTTGTTTAGCCCCGATTAAACCGGATTTAAACCGGTTAGCCCCGACCCCGACTTAGAAACCCCTAATAAATAATCCTAGAAACTAGTAGATGTAAATACCGTTTTTACGGATTAACCCTAATTTCGATACCTACTTAAAAACGTAAAGGATCCTTAAACCGGAACGCCCCTAAACTTAATATTCCTAGCCCGCTATACCCTTAGCGAACCCGACAAATTAATTACTAATTACCTCGTTTTCCTTAATATAATTAACGACGCTATTAATAACCTAACGGCCCGTTTATAAACGGAAACTAAGCGGATGGAAGAGGCGGAACGGAAACGAAAGGAATCCGAATAATTAGAAATTGAATTGCGGAACCGTTATAAGGATTTTTAAAGAGTCCTTGGTAACGGGAAAACCCTTACGAAAACCCTAACGTAATAAAGAGATAAGGCTATTAAGCGTAAAGCCGCCTTTTAATTTACTAATAAAAAACTATAGATACAACTTTAGGAAAGTAAGGAAGTATTAGAATAAACGGAACGCTACTAATAAATACTTAAATATACCGCGAATATCTATAAGGCCGAAAACGACAACCTCGCCACCTAAAATAACATCCTGTACAGCTAGATACCCGCCTTTATACCAGGTTTATATATACCCAACTTTACAGAACAAATGTCCAGTATGAACCTTAACCCCAGTACCTAATAGGGCCCCCCGGTATAGATACCCTCTATTATCGTTTACGAAACGCTACGGGCCCGTGGTACCGACCTAAAGTATTTCGACGGCTAGATTTCGGATCTAAGGTATTGATAGGAAGAATACGTTAATTGGAAATTTATACTTGCGAATAAACTTATACTTAATTAATACGCCTACCCTAGCCTACTTGATTGCATTTTGTATACCGCCTAACGCCTTACAGGCGACGCGTACGTTACGATTTGGGATTATATCAACGATATTTTATATAACCCAGATATCCCGGAAATATGGCTTTTTGACGACTAAGAGGATATTACAAAATACCTTGATACTATTTATATTATATACGACGCCTATGCCTAAGCCCTTTGCGACTTCGCCTTACTAACGATAAAAGGCCGGATTTACCCCAATTTTATTTTTACCCTAATCCGATTTGGAAACCTAATTAAAAAAAATAACCGCGAAAAGGTAGAAGTACTTTGTAGTAAGATTGCTAAATTATACCGCGACGTAACCGTTGGTAATATTGCGCTCCCCGCTATTAACAACTTTAACGTATGGGTAACCTTATTCCGTGGAATTTATAATAATATTTCGGATAATAATTACCGTACCCGAATTGGTACCGCGCCGACCCCGATTACGAATACCCTAACTACCGATCTAAATGTTATGGACCTTAGCGCGGCCGGTTTTAAGTAGGGGTAATTAATAGCGGAGGAACGGTAACGCCGCTGCGATAATAACCTTTATATATATTATAGAAAACCAGGATACTGGACGCCTAGGTACCCAAGCAGGCCCCCAAATTCCTACGGGCCGGTAATAAATACTACTAGCGCGGGAAAAGCCTAACCTTTAACGATTATCGCCGTTAAAGGCTTAATTAGGTTACAAGAAAAAAGGAAAATAAGGACCTATATTTATATTTTATAAAACTAAACCCAATATTTACTCTCCCTTCTAAACTTTCTACCTTAAAAACGTAACTAATTAGTACTAACGTTATAATTAATTTAGGATACTCTTTTTACGGATTTATTAATAAAACCTACTTAATATAACGCAACTTTACCCGCTACAAACTCCCCCGCCCCCGGATCCTTTAGCTTGCGGACGGAACTAAGGCTAGTATAGTTACGGAATACTACCTCCTTAATTATAACCTAAAAGGATTCTATAAACGCCTCTTACTTTATATCTAGTTACTAAATAAACCTAATACTATTTTTAGCCTACTATAACTACGCTACTATAACCTAATTATTAATTAGGTATTAGGATCCCTTACTATATACGGTTATACTATTTACGCTATAGATTATACCGGACCTAACCCGGTATTAGCCCCAACCTTATACGAACCCAACCTAGTACCTATAATTAATATCGCCTTCCTTAACGCCGTATTTTTCCTCTTTTTGGTAAAAGGTAAAGGTACGGAAGTTTTTAGGACGTTATTCGCCGCCCTTTACGCCATTATAAGTATAACCCCAAATACTTTACTAAATTAGCCTAACCTAAAATTCGCTAATAATATCGTTTTTGCTACTACGTTAATAACGCTCCGGTTTATCCTTTCTAGCGAAAAGCCCGCGGAATTTATCGGGTTACAACTCCGTACCTTCCAAAGCTAGATTAAGGAGGCCTTATAGCTCCGGGTAGTAAAAGAAGAGGATATTAAAAAATATTTGCAAAGTAAATTACTTATAACTAATAAAGAGATTAAAGTATAGCTACTACCAGAATATTATAACCTTATCTAGGTATTTTAACCTAGCAAAGCCGAAACCCTACTACTCTACTACCCCTTTAACTACTAGATAGAAATTATAGTAGGTAAAATACTACTAAACTACTAAGCGAGACCCATATTAATACCGAAGCTTTGCGTTATTAGAAAATACCTTAACGAATACCTTAACAAGGGCTTTATCCGCCCTAACACCTTATTAGTAACAGTTTCCGTCCTCCTCGCCAGGAAACCAGGGGGGGGGATTAGAATTTACGTAGATTATTATAAATTAAATAATATTATAGTTAAAAACAGATACCTTATACTACTTATCTGCGAAATGCTGGATTTGCTTAGCCGTATTAAATATTATATTAAGTTAAATATTACCGCGGTGTTTAATTAGTTACGTATTATACCCGGAAATAAATAAAAGATGGCGTTTATTACTAGGTTCGGCCTTTATAAATACTTCGTAATAAACTTCGGTATAATAAGGGTACCCAGCTTTTTCCAATATTATATAAACTATACGCTATTTAATATACTTAATAAATTCGTTACAGCTTACTTAAACGATATCCTTATTTTTAGTAAAATATAAACGGAATACCGTAAGTACGTACGGGAAGTAATATAGCGACTTATTAAAGTAGGATTTACTATTAATATTAGGAAGTATAAGTTCGGGGTATAGGAGACTAAGTACCTTAGCCTTATTATTAGTACCTTTAGTATTAAAATAGACCCCGAGAAAGTTAGCGTTATTACTAGCTAGAAGCCCCCTGAAATATTAAAGGACTTTTAACGCTTCGTAGGTTTCGCTAATTTTTACCGATGATTTATTAGGAACTTTTTAAAAATCGTATAATTACTAACCAACCTTATAAGTAACGAGAAGTAATTAGAGGTACTTCCGGATAAAGTATTTTAAGTATTTTATAAATTAAAAACTACCTTCGTCTTAGTACTAGTCCTAAACTACTTCAACCCTAAAAGGCGAACGGTTATAGAAATTAATGCTTTTAATTAGGTATCCGGAGGAGTTCTTTCCTAGTATAATAAAACCGGAGAACTTTACCCCGTTACGTTCTTCTTAACTAAATATATACCCGCGAAGTATAATTACGAAATTTATAATAAGAAATTAATAGTTATTATTAAAGTATTTAAGGAATAAAAACTAGAACTATAGGGCCTTAAGGACGTAACTAAGGTAGTTACGGATTATAAAAGCCTTAAGTACTTTACTACTACTAAGTTTTTAAACCAGTACTAAATTTACTAGTTAAAATTCCTCTCCAACTTTCGGTTCCAAATTACTTATAGGCCGGGTAAAAAAGTTACAATATCCGACGTACTTATATATATACCAGGCGATACCCCTAGGACCTTTAATATTATTAATAACCGGATCGTAAATAAACTCCGCACCCTTCTGCCCCCGTCCCTTTAATAACCCGGCGCCGGCCTAAACCCCCCCCTTAGATTACTTACCCTTAATATATCCCGCTATATCGACGAGTATATTAACGTAGTATATAAGTCCTCCGATATAGTAAAAATAATCCAAGCTGCTATTAAAAACCCTAATTGCAGAAAATTCCCCAAATTAGTTAAATAGGAGTTTAAAGTAGCTATAACCGATTATATAGTAGTTTAAGGGAAGGTTTACTACTATAATAGGCTTTATATCCCCCTAATTAACGATATCCAATTCTAGGTCCTTTACTGGAACTATACCGTAGTACCTGTAGGTTACCCCGGCCGCTTTAAAATATACGATATCCTACGTAGGTTATACTTCTAGTTACAAATATCCCGCGATACCGTTACCTTTATTAAAGGCTGCAACCTATACGCTAAAATTAAGAGCTTTAGAACCAACTCGCTTGGATTCCTGGATCCGCTTTTAATACCCTTCTGGCCCTAAACCAATATCTCCGTAAATTATATTAAATTACTTCCCCCTTATAAATATAAGGAACTTAAGTTTACCTACGTATTGGTTATAATTAATTAACTTATAAAAATACGCTACTTTATCCCTATACCGGATATAATAGTAGAAAAATTTACAAATACCTTTGTCTCGGACGTATACTAGCTTTACGGCGTATTACAGTTTATAATTTCCGATAAAAGTATATAATTTATCTTTACCTTTTGGAAAGAACTTAGCTAAAGGATAGGTACTACTTTAAAGGCCTTAATAGCGTTTTATCCCTAAACTAATAATTAAATGGAAATTTTTAATACAAAATTAGTATAATACTTAAGATCCTTTTATTCCTTCTACTAAAATAACTGGGCCAGCTAGCTATTACTTGCCGAATTTACCACTAATAACCAGACCTTCGAGATTACTAGCCTCTCCCCCTTTTTCGCTAATTACAAATAGCACCCCATTATAAAAACGGAACCTACCTACGACCCAACTACTGCTAAAACCCCTTAGTAGTAACAGGAATTCCTAAACGCTACTAACGTTGTTAACCAGATTTAACGGGTTTACGAGTAAGTACGCGCTTTTATAGCTAAAGCCTAAAAACGTTACGTAAACTACGCGAATAGGTACTAATTTAATACCGGAATATTCCAAAAGGGGAACCTAATCTAAGTTAATACTAAAAACCTTAAAACTAAATACCCCTTAGAAAAACTTAACGATAAATAGTAAAGTTTATATAAAATTATCTCGGTCTACTCCAAGGTAGTAACCCTAAACCTACCTAAAAAATCCAGGCTCTTCCCCACCTTTTACACCTCTTTTATTAAATATTATTAAACCGGCCTCCAGGGATAAAAGGTTATTAACGAGGCATATAACCGCTACGCCGTAGGCGTAACGGTAGCGACTAACCCCCGGAATAAAGACGAAATAGAGGATAAGGATAAATAGTACTTTAACAGAATCCTCAGCTCGCGTAATATTACTAAAGGGCTAAAATACAAGGTAAAGTAGCTATTATACCAGCCTACCTAAAAACCAGCGGAAAACCTCCGCGGGTACGATAACGATATCTAAAACTTCTATAACCAAAACCCCACTAAGCCAGGACCCCCAGCCTGGTTTATAAGTAATATAGTACAAGTATAGCCTAATAATATAAAATAATTAAGACGTTAAAAACGCCCTCGGAAACGGAAAACCGATACTAATCCTACTACGCCAGCAAATTACTAATAAATATACGTCGGATACCCAACGGGGAATACCAAAGTAGGGTTATACCCTTAATTATTTTAAGTACCTAATTAAAACTACAAGTACGTAAGGAGGAACCCAAAGTAAGAGGAACCCCCCTAAATACAATTATAATTAAACTACTACTAAACCTATTGTATTTAAAACTTGTACGGATGTAAAACTATAAAATCTACCTTATTTAGGGAAACGGAAGCAACCTTATTACCCTCCAGGTTCAAAATAGCCTTTATCTATTCCGAGAAAACAAACTAAGCAACTACTAGCCGCGTATAACCTTCGTTTCCGAGTAGCAGGCGGAACGCTACCTTATCGTTCCAAATATACTCGATTTAAAACCAAACAACCTTAGGCGTAGTATAAGCTGTAGCTAAATAGGGGAATATTATCGTACAAATAAAACGACGCTATTTAATTAAGGCTGCCTAAGCCTCCTAAGACTCCTTTAAATAGTTAACGGATTAGGACCGGATTATATAAAAATAAAAATAAATATATACCTAAGTACTTTTCTTCGTACTAGTAAGATTATAAGATAAGTAATAATTAAACTTAGCCCCAAGTTACGTACCTATAAACGTCTTTAGGGCGATACCGATAACTAGACGGGATTTAGCTAATTAGATGTAGTTACTATTATTATCCTTTTCCTACGCTATAAACTTAGCCTACCGAAAAAACTGGAAAAACTTGCGGGAGTTACAAATTAGGTTTATATTTAGTTAAAGGGTAATTAGTAACTAAAGTATTATAGAACTAAGGGATATATATAGCTAAGTAAATTTATTTACAGTTACGGTACTAATCGCAACTTTTCGATATAGCAGAAATATAACCGTAATATAAAACTATAAACTCCCTATCGGCTAGCAAAACCTAAGTATCCTAAACAATACGTAGGTAATATAGGTAAAAGTACTCTTTTATAAGGATAGGGTTTTTAAGCTCCTTACGAATAATTTACAAAGCGTTAGCGAAACGTAAGGAAATAGGAAACGAAAAATCTACTTACCTTATTAACAGCCTTAACCGTACACACGCTACGACCTTTAGGGGTTAACGGTATAATTAATTTAGGTATTTTCGGTATTTTAAATAGCTAAACGAGGAAATAAGAAATAAAAACGAAACGAGGGCGAAAGCGTAATAAAATATAAAAGGTACGCGCGCGGAATAAAAATTAGTACGGAAAAATTAAAGGAAGTATAAAAGAGGAAATTTCCCAAAACGAGGCGCGGGGATTACAAAAGTACCCGCCGCTATTTAAGGAAGGTACATAATAAAACGTTACGTAAGGTAACCCGAATTAGAAACGGAAGGTATACGGATTATATTAGAATAGAATAGGGCCCGGCGTAGGAATATCCCGGGTTAAGCTAAATTTTAAAGGCAATTAAGGGCAATTACCGTTTGGAGCCCGGGGTACTATTACGGTACCAAACTAGGGCCGGTTCGGCCCGGAACCAGCAACTATACGTAACCTCCCCAACACCTAGTATATAGCCTACCTCTCGGGAACCAGTTCCCTTTGGCTCCCTTCGTGTAATAACAAGTCTCTTTCCCCAGACCTAAGGTCGGTACCGTGACATTTATACTCGTAAATAAACTTATATTCAACTAATACACCTACCCTAGCCTACTTAACCGCATCCTATATACCGCCTAACGCCTTATAAGCAACGTATACGTTACGATTTGGGATTATATTAACAATATCTTATATAACCCAAATATCCTGGAAATATAACTCTTCAACAATTGGGAGGATATTATAAAACACCTGTTGATTTGTGTGGCCTGACTGGTCTCAGTGAGGTCCAGTACAGGAGGTTACAGGGGGTGAGTCCCCTGTAACGGGCGCAGCGGAAGGCTTTGAGGGTACGATGACTGCCCGGGACGGGGTCAAAGGAAGC
>Ga0247760_1001183_pt1 | contig 25518 bp, 25 predicted proteins | sample UWRJL171409R4_FD_179936 | JGI IMG/M metagenome (GOLD analysis project Ga0247760, IMG submission 179936) | Plant litter microbial communities from Arlington Agricultural Research Station in Wisconsin, United States - UWRJ-L171-409R-4 | ecosystem: Environmental > Terrestrial > Plant litter >... | reverse complement strand
AGAGGCTGGTGGAATATGACGATATGATCAATGGGAAGGACAAGCTAGTGTGTGAATCCGAGGAGGCGGCCATGATGATGCAGCTTGTCGACTTTTGCTTGCAGCGCCTCGACGACCTTCCCCGAGACCTTTGGACGCTGGTCTTTTCGTTCCTTGCTTGCGAGATGAAGACACTGAGGATGAACGAGGAGTTCATTGGAGTTCTCCGGGCTTATCCGCAGGTGGCTACGGATATCATGATGATGGTGTCGGAAATCTAGACTGACGCTCTCTAAGTATTGAAGATAGTGGACAGGGCAGACAGGTGGATGCGAAAGCAAAGCAGCGTTGTAAAGACGACATGATTAGGTAGAAGTAGTTCTCAGCGAATCATTTCTCTCTCATTTTGATCACTTGGCTTAGGAGCGATGTTACCTCCGGGACTGCTCCTCAATTTAACCAGACGAAAGCGTTTTTTTTTCCTCCAATCGCCTCCCCAAAGAATAACGGCTATTGTGCTATTTACCAAAACCGGGCTACGGAGAAAGTTATTGCGTCCAACTGAATCCCGACTGGAGTTGCCTGACGAAATGGCCCTCCGTCTCGGCGTCTCCATCACCTGGGGCTTGGGTTTGCGTTTGTCTGGCCCGTCCCACTTGGCACTTGATCTCTGCAGTCTCTGTGAATGAATGCCGAAGATGAGATCCGGGGTCTGGGGTCTGGGGTCCGGGGACATGGAAGGTAATAAGTGTGAGTGAGGCTCTGTGTTTTTATATATTAGGTAGGTAGGTAGGTATATATATAACGATGCGTTCCCCGGATTTTGTTTTGGGATTTTGTCTGTTCCTCTGCCTGGTAGCATCAAGTTACCCGCCCATCAAATCATGAAGTCAAAGTCGCTTTTCTCTGTCTTGTCCGTGCTCGCGGCTGCGGGGATTCGTACGGCGTTGGCGCATGGCTATGTTGATAATGCGACGATTGGGGGGGTGTTTTACCAGGTGTGTCTTTTTTTTTTTCTCTGTCTCTGTCTTTCTGTATCTGTCTTTCTTTTTCTCTGTCTTTCTTTCCTGTCATTTTCTTTCCTGTCATTATGTATCTCTGTGTCTCTGTCTGTTCTTCTCCTTGCGAAAAAAAAGAAAGAAAGAAAAGAAAAGAAAAAAAAAAGAAATCTGGTGTGTGCGCGCGGGCTAACTTACCTTACTCTGGAAATATAGTTCTACCAACCTTATCAAGACCCCTACATGGGCGAACGGGCGCCTCCTCGAATCTCACGAAAAATCACGTCCAATGGCCCTGTCGAAAACGTCAGCTCCATAGACCTTCAATGCGGGGGGATTTCCTCCGAGGGAGTCGTCGGCTCGGAACCAGCGCCGCTGCATGCCCCTGTGCGAGCGGGCGATGTTGTAAATCTCAGGTGGACGCACTGGCCGGATTCACACATGGGTCCCGTGATCACGTACATGGCGAGATGTCCGGACGGGGGCTGTCACGGGTGGCTTCCGGGTAATGAGTGAGTTTTTTTTCTTTCTTTTTTTCCCTCGACAGTGTGTGTGTGTGAGAGAAAGAGGCTAGATCTGATGATGAGGTCTAGGGCAGTTTGGTTCAAGATTCACCATGATGGACGACATACTACGGATAAAGCGTATCCGGATGACATTTGGGCGACGGTTAGTCTCCCCCTCCTCTTTTCTTTTACATATCAACTGGTTACTAATGTAGGTATCTGCGTGCACAGACCCCTTTCATGTACTGGGAAAACAAAGGATACAACTACACCATCCCCGCGTGTCTAAAGTCCGGATACTACCTTGTCCGCCACGAGATCATTGCCCTACATTCCGCCTGGGCGGTCGGCGGTGCTCAGTTCTACCCGTCTTGTCATCAGCTTCAGGTTTCTGGATCTGGAAATGTAGTTCCTACGAAAGACAAGAATGAGCTGGTTAGCTTCCCGGGAGCGTACAAGGCGGATAGCCCAAACATTCACATTAATGTGTGGGGAGGTATGTTTTTTTTCCGCCCTCTATCAGAAGGTGTGTTGTGTGTTGTGCTAACAAAGATAAATAGCGGGAACGTATGATATCCCGGGACCGACGGTGTTTACCTGTCCCGCTACTTCTGCTTCGTGATTTGTGAGAAGAGTTTCTCTGGGCTCTGCAGAGATTTACAAGTTTATGGCGTCTGTTGAGTTTTTTCTGACTGATAGATATTTAATACATGCATCTCCAATGCAAAATACCTAACAAATCAAGGCGGTTTGACAAAACTAGACTCGTAATATCATAATGAGATTCTCTCACTCTCTATGTGTCTCTGTCTCGGGGATTCGATTCGACTCAGTATACCTCCTCCTTACCTCTCCTTTACTTCTTCTTCTACCTTTATCTCTATACCGCCGTAAATATCCACATTCTTCTTCTTTCATTTAACGCCTTAGCCCAGTATAGATTGAGAAACCCGAGGAAAGACACAGCTCGACACCGTCGCCACCCCCGTCGCCACCGTGCTCGTCACATATTCCACCCTCGTCTGCGTGAATTCCGCAGCGGCGACATCGACGATGGCCGTGCCGGTGAGGGTGCGGATCGTGTTGTCGAGGACTGTGACGGTTTTGTATATTATTGTGTGGATTTCCAGAGTCTCTTTTCCTTTTTCTGTTTTTGCCTCTGCCTGTGTCTGTGTCTGTGTTTGCCCCTCTGGTGTAGATGTAGACACTGCCTCTGTTCCTGACCCTGGTGAATCTCTCCTAGTTATCGCTGGCGGGGTATAACTTCCGGTAATGCCATTTCCACAGGTAAACACCACCGTCGTGGTACTTGGAAACTTTGTAACTGTAATCGTCCTTGTTGCCGTCACCGTTTGACTCTTTTCACAGACTGTAGACGTGGCCGTTCCCTGTGCTGCCAAAATCGTAGTGGAGATAACATCGACGGTATATTTCGTTGCGAGATTTGCCGTCGAGAAATATTCCCAGTCTTGTAACGGAACCGATGATGACCTGAGAGTCACTCCCGGGATTGTCGTAGACCGAGTAGAAGAGGTGAGACACACGTCTGTCGTATAAGCTGTTGCGGAAAACGAAGTCCAGGTGTACACTGCGCCGGGAAAATCGGCGTAGGACACCACCAGGGTGTTGAGGCAGTGGTACGAGAGATACGTCGCGCGGGCGGTAGAAACAGTCACTACGGGAGTGTAGTATTCGGTTTGCGTAGTCAAGGGTCGGTTGGTGTCGGTGACAGTCACAGTGTCGTGAGTGGTGAAGGTGTAAGTTACAATTTCCGCCTCATGTCCAACGGGGGGAAATCGATGTGAATAACGAATACAAGATGAGGTGATGGTACTGATGGATGGTCCCGGTCCCGAAGTGACAGTCCAACCAGCTGATTTGGTGATGGTCGGATCAAGGGGGTTGACGGTTTCTGTAACTGGTGCTGCGGTAACAGTGACAAACACGGTCGAGGTGTAGTGGTTGCGTTTCTCAACACCGTGGCTTGCGGCGACAACCGAGAGCAGGGCCCAGAAAAGGACTGACTTCATTGTGCTGACTAGTTTGATTCTGCTCCCTGCCTACCTTACCTACCTACCTACCTACGTTCTTGCCTGGAAAAACTCTGATTTATACCTCTCCCGACTTTACACAACACATCCCATACCTTCTCCCACGACGGCTGCCTAATAGAACTCGGAGCAAAGGTTACATGCATACTCGATAGTGGATACGAATTCCCTCATCTGTCGTGACAGGTATTGTGCGGGGAAGCCAGTGTCAAGATGTGGCGCGATGGTAGCGAGCGGAGGATATATTGCCGAGGACAATTTTATCATGCCAAGCAGTCGGTGTATACTACAGTAAGGTAGCTAGCCAAGGAGTTGGTGTATATTACGGTAAGGTAGAAAGTCCGATCCTGGTCAAGTGTAACAGTGTTTCGAGTCTAGCACGCTTTCAAGTCTAGTCTACACACTGCAGCGAACAAAGACATGCAATCACCAAGTGGCCCCTCCCCAAGTCAAAGACAATGAAGATCTTTATAGGTTACCATCTGATGCTATCCATCCGCATCCGGACATGGAAAGCCGAGATATTCTTCAAAGCTTGACCGGGGATCAGCAGAGATTTCAACTTTAAACCATATTTTCAACTCACGTCCACATCTCTACTCTTGAAGTAAACTACATTCTCTCCTCAAAAATATATCAAAATGGCAAACCTCCCGTTTGCAACCCTCCGCGATGCCCACGAGGACATGCAAGAGCTCGTGTACCAATACTTTACCGCGCCCGAAGACATGGAATATCTCGTCGCGGGGATAAAGCTAAACCTCGCCGGACCCGCTCGACTGAATCCGCACGACTGTCCGCGCTTCGCCAATCCCGCCAAGATCCAAGTCATTAACCAAGACCCGCTCGATCACGCAGTTTATATCCGCTCCCGCATGCCGCCTGACCCTCTTCCAGGGGGACGACAACAACAAATCCGCGGCGATGTCTTGCCCGTTCTTGTAAACGCCGTGGCGTTTCGAACAGGTGAACAAGCGGACCAACCCAACGGGGGATTTCCCACAGCTGTCGGGAGGGGTGCTGCTGCGCGACGGCAAAACCCGCGACTTGAAAACTGGGTTGACTCGGGAACCTGGCATGCGGAAAAAGAAATGTGCATTCGCTCCTCTCTCTGCGTCGATCTCTCCCGAAACCAAGCAGAGTATCCGATTTCCGGCCCGCTCCCGGTTTCCCCTCCGAGGGGAGCAACTACTCGTGCCAAAGCCGCGTCTCGCCCTGCTGCGGGAGGTCAACAAGTCGCGCATGCGCAACATCAGGCGCAAGTACAGCCTCTGTGCTCGCACATTACCGCCGAAGTCATCCACAGTCCGCGCGTGGCCGTCCTTCGCGAAAGCCTGATAAACAACCTGACATTGTACGACGACGCGGACATCCAATCGTGGAGAACAACAATCAGCGTGATCAGTGTGGCGCCCATCCAATTCGGTTTAGCCAGGGAAATAAACCGCGGTCAGTTCCCGTTGACGGCCCAACAAATTCGCCGGAACCGCCAGCGCCATCCCCAGAGACGAGGCGGGCCTTTGTCGGCGACAGTTTCGGTCTTTGCGCGCGACGACGCGAGGAATTTCACAAAGGACAAGATGCGGCTTATTCTTCGCGTGGCGGCTAGACAGCGACATAGAGACCTGGTGCTCACAGCCCTGGGTGCGCACGAAACGAACCATCCTGTCGAAGATATTGCACACTGCTGGCTGGAGGTTTTAAAAGAGACAGAATTCCAGGGGAATTGGTGGCGCACGGTAACGTTTGCGATATACAGCCCGCGAGACGATGCGGGCTTTACGGGGACGACCAAGAGGGAGCGGAATCCGAGCTATGAGGTTTTTTACAATGTTTTGGAGGGTGAGTTTGTTTGATGTACCAGTGTATCAGTATACCTACCTGTTTGACTCTTGCCTACCTTACCTTTGTTATCTTGACCACTTGTGTTAGGTTTATTGGAGCAAATCTGAAATTATTTGGTCTTGAAAAAACCGCTACTTTTTTTTTTGTCCCGTTCCCAGAGTAGATAGACAGGTACACACAGGTACAGTAATAAAAATTACACCGTCACGGTATGCACGTACTTGACCTTCCCCCCCTCGACCCGAATCTCATGACTGTCCGGCAGGCTGCCCAACGAATCAAACGAGCACAGCACATCGACGCTCCCGATGCTTTCGTCAATCACATATCTCCGCATGCCGTTATTCTTGGCACTCCCGCCCCTCGGGAGGGAAACCCCACAGGGCTTGGTAAACTGCGAGCCTTCGACCCGCTCACAGTCGGCGCCCCACTCCATACTCGTTGCGGCGTTCTTGTCCGTCCACATGTCGAGATATCCATCGCCGTATTTTTTGAGGAATTCCCTCGAAGCGCGCTGTCCTTCTGGGATCACAGCCCACGATTGTTTCTGGATATAATCGAGCGTTTTTTTGGCGTTAAAAAACAACGAACCCGTCGTCGCGGCGATGGTGTCCACGAGGGCTATCGTGGAGGTATTTCCATCCGGGGGATGCCGCAGCTGCGTTGCCAGAATGTACGGCTTGGTTCCCGAAGCAGATATGATGAGCGTGTAGCTTGCGCATTCGACAGCGTCGGCGGTGGAGCGGGTCAAGTCGATTTTTAGGCCGGAGGAAAGATAAGCGGCTTTGGTGTGGTCGGCTTTTTTGTTGTTTTCGAGATAGGTAAAGTTGGATGCCGACAGAGGAAGGGACGTTAGTTTCCCGGAGGTGATGGCCGACACGTAGCTCGCTGCCGCGGCGAGGAGGCCTTCCCGTGTGCAGGCGGCGGAAGCTAGGGGAACGATAAGGAGAGGGAGGAGGCGGGTTGCGATCATTTTCTCTTTCTTTTTTTTGTCTCTCAACGGGTTTGTGTTTCTGGGTGTTCGCTCAAGCTAGGTCGACGACATGTAAAAAAAAAAAAAAAAAAAAACGAGATCGCAGCTCTTAAGAAAGGAAGCACATTTCAACACGGGCGGGCAGATCGATACTCGAGATACCGGAATTTTAATATCCTACCAATATCATGGAATTGCTTGCTTTAGGCGGCATTCCACCTCCCCGCACATCGACATTGATTGGTTTGGTGTTTTTGTTTGGTGTTTAGCCAGGAGATTTATTTGGGTTGCGGCAGGTTTCTCGGGAATAACTAAGATACCCAACTACCGGTCTGGATGGGACTATTTGATGGGCAGATAGCCGTGCAAATCACACACAGCGCAGCAAAGGCGTCAAGTGAAATTAGACTTTTCAGAAATTAAACCTCTTATATCCTTGAGATGTCAGTTCAAAAATGGCCATGAGAATACAACAATGGGTAGGTCTACAAGTGCGAGCAGCCCACCATGAGCTCTTGGGACAAAGTGTTCGGGTGACGAAGTCTCAAATCGCAGTGGATAAACAGCAGGAAAAAACGCAGGCAGGTCTTGGGGAGAGCAAAGAGTCTGTGAATTGCCACTGCACATACTGTTCTCTAATTCTCCCCGGTTCGACCTGAACCGGGAATGAGCTGGACAAACATTCTGGGAATCGACAAGATTTATTATAAAAAAAAAAAAGAAGAAAAAAAGAAATTCCCTTGCTCATGGGGAGATGCAATACCGTCAGGTGAGACGTCTAGATGCGCCTGGACTTCCAGGAAAGAGTTCTGTCAAGTAGACTAAGGTACCTAAGTTTACCAGACCCAGACCCAGACCCAGCCAGCCTAGCCCTCGCCCACAGCAACTGTATCAGTCACATGTACCAACCCCATGACCCTTCATCCTGACACTACAATTCGAGCCCCCAGAATCCTCCCAGTCTCACACGGCTTCTGTATCGCACCGAACTCTTCAACACAAGTCAGAGAGAGTCAAGACCGAGACTCATGACATGTATGATTGCGTCACTCGCACTACTAAGAGAAGAGGTAAGGGAAGAGGGCTCTCTCTCTCTCTCTCTCTCTCTCTCTCTCTCTCTATCTCTATCTCTATCTCTGCCTAGGAGGAATGTTTGTTTTATTCTATGCGATAAAAGCAGGTTTTTTTTTTCCAATCGACCAAAAGAAAAAGTAAGAGCGGGGGAAGAAAGAATGCCTTGTCTTGGTCCAGATCGAGAGTTTGAACACGTTTATGAATGCCGTAGGCGATCATGTAGATTCTGATCTAGGTTGTTAATGTGGTAGCGAGCACACGACCCAGACCTAGGCCGACAGACGGTCCGCTCAGATAACCCGTGTTTGTTCTCTACCTAGGTAGGTACTGACGATAAAGGGAAGGGAAAGCTTCTGAGCGCGGTCAACATTGACATTGAAGTCTGAACTCTACGCGCCCTTGCTACACACCGCCAACCTGTCACAGGTATCCAGGGCCACAGTTGAGCAGTCGATCATGCATTTTCGCGCGGCGCAGCTTCACCGGCGTTCCGGGCAAACCCCGGTCGGCAGGATCCCCGTCCATACATTACATTACCGCAGAGACTTGGATGAGAGAGAGAGATGAGAGATAATGAGAGGTGAGCTGCTATCATGTCCTTGACACATACAAAGCAGATAGATAGCACTTCATCACTCACCGATTGCGTTATAGCAAACACGCGTGAGTTAGTACCGCGGTATTACGTGAGCGTTAGGAGATGCCGTTGTTGTGCAAGTGTGTGTGTGTGTGACGTCGGGGCTGGGGTACATGTAACCTACCTTACCTTAGGTACTCACGAGAAGAAACTTGACAAGGAGAGGAGAATTACAGCGCCAGACACGGGTATTGAGAAGGCAAAATAGAATCAAGTCTGAGAATAAGCGAGACGTCCGGTCTGTCTACCTGTCTAACCGGCTAGCAGAATGCCAATGGTTGGTGCGGTAAAATATCGCGTCGGTGTGGTGCTGCGTTTCACATTGTCGCCATGGCCTGGCCTGGCTTGTCCCAAGTGATGCCAAACGACGTTACATCAAAAACTCCATGATCCCGGTTCCTCATTGAGGAAAATCCTTACTAATTGGGTACCGCCAAGTTCGAGATAATTCGTATTGTTGACCATCAGAAACATCGCTTTGCCTGTTCATCACCCTAGTGTTCTCTTGGAAGAACAACCTCTCGTCCGACACGGGAACGCCGAGAAGCACGCCAGGGAGGTCCGCCCGCTGCTTCAAAAACTTCTAGAAACACCGTTCTAGCGTAGCGCAGAACAGACTGCGACGCAACGCCTCAGCGCACAGACGGGGGATGTTGCAGCTCCACTGACCGACGGAAATCACTGCTCATCCCCCCTACGATCTCGCTGGGAATAAGTCTGGATTTAGAACGTCTCATCATGTCGCCCAAAGATCATCGCCGACACATTCTTGGCCATCAACAATGCTGTCGCCATGAATTCTGGGGTTCACACCCAGAACCTCTCGTCCGGGTGGACGGCACCAGTCCTTGGCCATTCGTCCCTGGCCAGCAGTTTATGCAAAAAGGACGCGTCTGTATCCATACATAGTAGCGCTCAGCGCTAGGCATGATCGACTTCATCCAACGTTTCCGGGTTTGAGACCAACGCCCAGGTGGATTCATGCGAATCTGCGCATCTTACCCCAGATTCACAAAAACGGCAGGCCATCGATCGGGTAGCGGTCTTGGAACACCCAGACGGGGAATATGTAGCCGGGAGTGTGGAGTAGATTGGAGCCCCGAACCCTGGCGCGCTTCGACCGCCTTCCCTACGCGACCCGCTTAAACATGCGAAACAGGGGTTTCTCTACACAAAGCGACTACGCTGTGGCTGGCGCGACCATAATGAATCTCGAGACAAGCCTGATACAACCAATGGTATCCTTGCTGAGCCTATTTGGGAATGGGAGAAATCGTCTCGGTCCACGCCGAAACCATCCGATCTGGGACTCGGGAACCATCGTGCGTTCCATCGCATGTCCCTGTCGTATCGTCGGTCCCTGAATGCATGGCCATTGTTGTTGTTGGGACGGTGTATAAAGATTCAAGAGATCCAAACTCTCCGAACCCGATCTCTTTCTCTCTCAAGCCAGTCTTCGAGTCCTTTCGCCCATCCTTCCAGTCTTCCATTCCCTTCTTGCAGACCGCCGGCCGGCCTTTTCTGTACCTAACGTTTCATTTCTTCAAGCGTTTCCATTCCCTCAGCAGATATTTCAAGATGCAGTTCTCGCTCGCCACCATCTTCTTGGCCCTCGCCGGTGTTGTCGCTGCCGCCCCCCAGGACCCAACTATCGCGGCCCGCCAAAACCAGAACCGCCCGGTCCCGAGTGGCACTTGCTGTGTTGCCGAGACCAACCTCAAGCAAGACTCCTGCACCGCCGCCAACGGGCAGGCTGGCCGTTGCGTCCCAGGAGGCAACAACTGTGAGTTGGCCTGCTTCCCGACCATGAACTCTGACCAAGTACTGACACACGATAGGTGGTTCGAGTCTGAGCTGTGTCGCTCAAAGCAGCCTGACCTGCAACAACGTCATCGAGCGTGGCCGAACCCTATGCCGTGCTAATGCACCTGGTGGAGGCTTGTTCGATGGTGCCAACATTATCCGAAACCTGAACCAGGCCACGGTGAACTGAGAAGTGTTGAGGGGTGGGGAATGGAGGCTCTGGAGGGTAGCCCGGCCATATATTAGTTAATGGATCCGACTCGTCAATACAGATTGTCCTTCCCAGATGGTCTTTTTCGCCCGCCGTGCAATGAGGTGATGTCTCTGGCGAGTCTGGCTCGAACATAAACCTCGCGTGACAGTGTTCGGACGATCTGCATGCATGAACGCGCCAGCTTCAATTGCCTAGAGTTGCAGTTACTCCGCACATCGGATGCATCTGCTCTTCCCCGCAACAGGCCGGTGCGACTCTTCTCCAGCCGCTGTACATTAGTCTTGACCATCAAGGTGTCTCGGTGCTGCGCTGTAGTTCAATGGAAACGCTCTCGACGGTAAAAACTCTGACAGCCACAGGCGGGGTGGTGGGGCTCAGCGGCTGGGGTTCACGAGTTCTAGGCCCTGCTCGCTCCCCTTTGCGCCGAATGCTGCAAACCATCAGCACTCAATCCATGCATGAAGCCGCAGCGCTGCATCACGCTCGCAATCGCAATGAGCGAGTTTTCCCAGAGTGACTTCGGCCCACGACACGTGATTTTCCACTTGACGTTGCTGATTTATGTAATGTTACGCATCGTGATTGGCCGCCGGGTGCGGACCGGGGAGCTGGTGGAGTGTGCCGGCGCGGGCTGCAGTAGCGGCCCGCGGGGTACAGAAAACACCAGTCTTCTCTTTCTTCCGTTGCCTGTGTCACGACACCCTTGTCCAACATCCTTCTCATCTGCCACACAATGCGAGATCGAGACAGTGAGGAAGAAGAGAAGGCCTTTTCCCCGCAGACTGCTGTGCTGCGGCGTGGGAGATCACGGCACAATATTCGAAGGCCTAGTCTTCCAGGTTGTCATGCATGCAACCGGTCCATTAGCCAGCCTTCGGCGACATTGGGCGAGATCGGGCAGAGGCAGCGATAGGCAGCCAGCCATGGCGGCTTAGATGATCGAACGAACACGACATATGGAAGGATCGACGGGTATCAGAAGATGGGTGAGCAGGAAGCCGCTGGCTCCCTGCCGGATTGAAGACATTAACGAGGTTATTCACGCCGTGGCGAATCAGACTTGGCTGGAAATAATGCATTCTGCCGGGCAACCTCTGCGGCGGAAGTGATGAGCGCTCAGGGAGCCAATGGCAGGTCTCAATCCGCGGTTTCTATCTGGGCTTGTCGTGTGATGCTGCAAGATTGCTGCAGAGATAAGGCAATGAGGTGCAGCGAGATGCAATGCTACTGCCGGTTACTGCGGCTGGAGTGTGCTATCCGTATCCGCATCGGATGGAAAGGTGAGAGTTCCGCTAGCCATGCCCCGATCTTGGTAGGTGGGGGTGCGAAGAACCTCAACGAGGCGCCCGGAATGGCAAGAGGCGGGGCGAACCAACTCGCCGAGAGGTCCCCATCCCGGTATCGGCTCGCTTCTCTCGAGGGAAGAACTTCAACAGGCGGACCACCCCATCTGCATCGGTATTCTGCGGCCTGGAAATTGCCTGCTGCAGCGGCTTACTACATTGGGGGATGGGGGCTGTCTGCGCGTATCTCGGAGGCTGGCATAATGCCGTCGACCACTTGGTCCCCTCTCGTCAATGGTGCAAACTTTTGCCACCCGTCCAAATAAGAACTTTTATTGATTGGCGGGGGGTTTCCTTGTGTGACAGGTGAAATCCCAGGTCATCGATACCACTTCTCTTGGGTGATTTCTTTGTCACTCACGATGGCCGACAACAAAGCAGACACCGTTGTGCGGGAAGAGCCAGTGTTGCCATGCACCGCCGTTGATGAGACTTCCCCTCTCTTGGAGAGCCAGCTTCCAAAGCCGGATTACGTGACCTTTACGGAGCCGCTGCACGAGGAGACATGGACGCCGTCACCAGGATTCTGGTGGATCGAGACCGGTAAGTCAGAGCCTGCTTCATTGCCTGCTTGTCTGACGACGACCATATGCAGCGCTCTGGGCAAATGTCTTCCTCTCTGGATTCGACGGCACCATCACAGCTTCGACATATGCTGCGATCAGCTCTGACTTCAATGCGGCCAATAACGCAGCATGGCTGACCACATCCTACCTGCTCACCAGCACGGCCTTCCAACCGCTGTATGGTCGCTTCTCGGATATGTTTGGGAGACGTATCTGCTTCTTCATCTCCACTGTCACCTTCATGGTAGGGTGCTTTGGTTGTTCGGTCGCCCAGACCATGCTGCAACTCAATATGATGCGAGCCTTGACAGGATTCGGTGGCGGAGGCCTGATAACGATGGGTAAGTCGATCTGTTGACTCCCTCGGTCGACTGTTCGTGCTGAAACCCGTCCCAGCAACTGTCATAAACTCCGACATGATCCCTTTCAAGCAGAGGGGAATGTACCAGGCCATGCAAAACATTCTCTTTGGCTTCGGTGCTGTGCTGGGTGCATCTTTAGGAGGTGCAATCGTCGACACCATTGGTTGGAGATGGTGTTTCCTACTTCAAGTTCCCGTGTCGCTTCTCGCACTGGTGGTCGGCTACTTCGTGCTAGAGAATCCGGATCACACGGTCATGGACCTCCACCCCAAACACCGGGTCCGCTCCGCCTTGAAACACCTTGATCTATCTGGGGCCTTCCTTCTGGTCGTAGGCTTGGTGGCCCAGACGCTAGGGTTGAGCTTGGGCGGCAACGAATACGACTGGAGCAGCATGGTCGTTTTTCTCACACTTGTCGCAAGCTTTTTGTTCCTCGCCGGATTCGTCTTCGTTGAGGCCAAAACAAGAGCAATGCCCATGATACCGCTCCGGATGCTGAAGGGTTGCCAACCAATCACTGTCCAGGTGACAAACGTGTTTGTTGGAATGTGTTCGTACGCTGTAAGTGCTCCAACCAACCAACCCGGACATGCTGTGGCGATCCTGATCTTTCTGCAGTATATGTTCATGGTGCCTCTTTATTTCCAAGCCGTTCGTGGTGATTCGCCGTCTGCCGCGGGTATGCGGTTGATGATCCCCGCATTGGCAACACCTGTCGGTGGCGTCATCGCTGGCTCCATGATGCAGAGGGGATTTCGCTTGTGTCAAAATGTTCGCCTCGGGACGTCCTTGATGCTTCTCGGTAACTTGCTTACATGCACGTTGGGAACGACGGGAGATCGGTGGAAGGAGCTCGTCTATCTCGTGCCTGCTAATCTTGGGCTCGGTTTAACGAACCCTAGTGTATTGTTTAGTTTCGTCTCATCGTTCGAGCATCGAGGTATGCCCACCATCCAACACCCGCTGGACGAAGACTTACCTTTCCTAGAACAAGCAGTAGCAACGTCTACCGTGTACCTCATACGGTCCATGGGAACCATTTATGGCGTAACTGTGACGTCCGCCATCGTCCAAAATGTCTTAATCGCAAGACTCCCAGAGACTCTTGGTCCTGATGCCACCGAAGAGGTAAGAAGAGTTTTAACCTCGGAAGAGGCTTGAGCTGACAAATACCCCCTAGCTCATCGATAAGCTGAGAAAGTCTGTTTTTGCATTGTCGGAACTCCCGCCAGCCCTGGAGGTGGCGGTGAGGGCCTTGTATGGAGATGCGTTGAGGATCGCATTTGCCGCGTCAAGCGGTTTCGCATTGTTGGCGTTCATGTTTGCCTGGGTTCAGAGGACCGGCCCCCTTGAGCGGAAATGTTGAAGAGGAAGGCAAGGCGAAGAAGTAATCGGCAGGCAGGAGGATCCCAGGGTCCGTTCGAGACGTGAATCATGTCGCGCACCGGGTGGGTAACTCCCAAAACGGCGTTGTATTGTATAGCTCTGAGGTTGTACGCGTGAAAATCGAGCAGCAGGTGGTAGCGGCATCTGATGTTTCTGGACGGGTTGGGAGGATTGCGCTGATGAGGAGGGCCGGAGGTAATAGGGGCCGAGGTGTTTGCGCTTTCCCTTTCTGTCGTCAGTCAGCCGAAAATTGCGTGCGAGGGTTGGCGACATCCACCCCTCCTTTGCACTGGACCCCCACGAACTTGCACAAGAATTGCGCCGACTGGTGGCCTGCCACGACATTCTCCATATCCGATCTGAGACATCACACAATGTTTGGCACATTCCTTCATACTATGTACAGATGCCGATATGTCAACCGTCAACTGTAACCCTAATAACTCATGCCAAGTCTGAGTTTCAGGGGCTTGAAGAATCGAGAAATCCAGGTGTCTAGGGACGCTGTTCATGGAGTTTCGTAGTTATTGAGATCGCAGGGCGATTTAAGTCGTCGAACTGAGTTTGTTGAACCTTGCGATGATTGTGCAACGTTGGAGCTAGTCGATTGGCTGCACGGCAAAACTTGGAGCGGCATACTAGTCAGTCCCAGACTGTCAGACAGCGGTTCGCTGGACAAATCCCGATTGGGGAGTGATGAAGATGTAAAAAAAAAAATGGACGGAAAAAATATGAAAAATCTCTCCCGCCGGGAATTGAACCCGGGTCTCGAGCGAAGTCGAGTGACAAGCTCACATACTGACCACTATACTACGGAAGACTAACTGTTGGTGTGGGCACCAACCGTAGCGCGTGGGCAATTGTTGGTGGAGCGGAAGTTACGATAGTATATAACTGCTTCAGTGACCCGCAATGTGAATCCGTCTCACTACACGACACGAACGGAAATGACTCCCATTTTATAATTCTGTTTATGCTGGGACGGGAAGCTTGGTAGATAAGACGAATGTTCTTGTCCCTTGGCGGTGGAAACTCACTGTTTCGTCATCCTTGCGACCTCAACATAACGTTATCCGCGCCTTCCCAGACACTCTTGGAACGACCGGAAAACTTCTTCCAACGACTTTCAATCGGCCACTTCGCATTACTTTTTCCAAATTGCTGTACTAAGCAGTAACTAAGATGCATCTTCAATCGCCACACCACAAACATGTCCCAAAAGCCTGACACCCGATACGACTCTTGGCAACATTGGGACAAACGCCCGGCGGCGCATCTTCATCCCTCCTCCATAACCCTGGCGATGCGACGTCCAATTCCACTCGGATTTTCTTACGAAGGAAGACAAAATCCGCAAGCCTAGGCGCCGAATACAAATGGCGGGGTTTCTCACGGTAGTGTGTATAAGCTTCCGCCCCAAACCGGCACATGCCTAGAGGCGGGGAAAGGACCACTCCCCCTCATCTGTCGACCATCATCACTCTCTCGACATTCACAATAACCCACCACATTTTAACCTATCATGTCTTCCACGAGCGACTCATGGAACGTCGTCATTGTTGGTGGAGGACACAATGGCCTAACTGCAGCTGCATATCTTGCCAAAGCAGGTCGGTCGGTTCTTGTGCTGGAGCGACTTGAGTCCACAGGTGGCGCTGCCGTCAGTGCTCTGGCTTTTGAAGGCGTCGATGCACGGCTATCGCGTTATTCGTACCTTGTCAGTTTGATGCCGCGCAAAATCATTGAGGACTTGGGTCTGGATCTCCAACTCGCCCGCCGACGCTACTCATCCTATACACCCTCCCCTGGTCATCCGCATGGCGTTGGTCTCTTAGTTGACCAGCTGGATGAGGATGCAACCCAAGCCTCATTTCAACGCGTGGGTGCTGAATCTGATGCCCAAGCCTTCGCGGACATTTACAGGGACACAACTCGAGTTGCCCAGGTGCTCTGGCCCACGGTTACCGAGCCACTTCTCCGGCGCAGTGAGGTTCGGTCACGGCTGGGTGACGACGACCTATGGGCGTATCTTTTTGAGCGGCCTATAGGCCAGTTCATCGAGAGCCGGGTGCAGGATGATCTTGTCCGCGGTGTTGTCGCAACTGACGCCCTGATCGGCACGTTCGTAACTCCGCACGATGGCTCGTTGCAACAAAACCGTTGTTTTCTTTACCACATAATGGGAGGCGGTACAGGAGATTGGGATGTACCAATCGGCGGAATGGGCCACGTCACACGGCAGCTTGCCGAAGCCGCACGCAATGCCGGGGCTTCCATCATTACCGGTGCCGAGGTTACTTCCATCTCTCCCGACGGAACGGTTCACTATACGGCCAATGGCGAACATCATTCTGCTCGCGGGGGACACATACTCGCAAACGTTGCACCATACATACTCGACAATTTGGTTGAGGGAGATGGTTCACGGCGTGTTGCCAATAGACCTGAAGGGAGTCAAGTCAAGGTCAATCTACTGCTCTCCGGACTTCCCAAACTCCGCGACAGTTCTGTGGCACCAGAGGCTGCTTTCGGTGGAACCTTTCACATCAACGAGCTCTACAGCCAGCTGTCAACTGCTTACCAAGCCGCAGAAGACGGGACAATTCCTTCCACTCTCCCTTGCGAGATTTACTGCCACTCTCTCACGGACCCATCTATACTCGGATCTGAACTCGCTGCAGCTGGCGCACAAACTCTCACCGTCTTTGGACTTCATGTTCCCGATCGGCTCATCACAGCGGAGAATAATGATCAACAGCGGGAATCTCTCCAGCAAGCTGTCCTCAACTCACTGAACTCTGTTCTCGCCGAGCCAATTGAAAGCGTGCTTCTCAAGGACAAAAATGGCCATCCCTGCATCGAGACCAAAACCACGCTGGACATTGAACGTGCATTAAACATGCCAGGAGGCAATATCTTCCACGGACCGCTTTCTTGGCCGTTTGCAGAGGACGACGCACCGCTGGAGACGCCTGGGCAGCGATGGGGTGTTGCAACGGATTATGGAGAGAAGATTCTTCTTTGCGGGTCAGGTGCGGTGAGAGGTGGTGCCGTCAGTGGAATTGGTGGACATAACGCGGCCATGGCGGTGCTCGACGCGACCAAGTCATGATCCTAACTTGTTTCTTGCGACGGCTTGGTTTCATCCCCTCTTCTTCTGCTTTCTTTTCAACCTTCTGTGTAACTTCAGGCTGCAGGCCCACCGACTGCATACCTGCACAGTTAACGACCGCGGAACTCGGGATGACTGTTCTCCACAGTCAAGGTGGGAAACGTAACATCAACAACCTCGCGTAGCTTACAAGGCTAATCTATGCTTTTAAAATCAACATTTACTCCACAGAAATACTACGACAAATTCTCTAGCCAGAATCCTTCTCGAATTCATGATTCGTTTCGCTTTCTTGTTGATCGGTTCAATTTTGCTGCCTGATCTAAGTGGTGGACTGTTTCGACCCAGGTGTGTATCCGGCTCTCCACCGCGGTTCGGATAGACGATGCGTTGTACCACACTTGTGGATGATATTGATGGATTAAAGTCCACTTTATCCCTGTCCGCCGCATGGCGGTGAATGCGGTTGTTCATGGGATCCTTTCGGTGCATCAGTGCAAGTGTGGGTTCTATCTGGAGATACTCTGGGTCCCGGCACAACGGCGAGCACACAATACGAACTCTGGGTACGTAAACATTGCAATATTGGCTTGCATTCAGCTGCTGAAAGCGGCCTAAGCGGGCTCTCCTTCGAATCAGAGAACGATATGAGCTGCTCTTGCAGATTGCTAGGTGGCATCAGCTTGTCAGGAGACACCTCTCGAGGTTGCGTATTGGATCAGAACAGCACTAATATTGTCTCCCCCAGTCGGGTGAAGCGGTTGCGTACTGTAGGTATGTATGCACTAGCGACGCAACACAACCTACCTACCGAAGAAGGAAAAAAGCAACTAATAGGAGACAACTGGTCAGCCAATGACCGTGTGTGTTGTGTGTGTGATATTGACTGATGGCGTCTTGTCCCAGGAATAGGGTTACCGTACAGGGTTCCACGTGGTCTGGCGTTTCTTTTTCCCAGGCGGCAACTTTTGTAGTCCTTTTGGTATCAAGGGCGAGTCTGCACTAGTGTAGGAGGTAGGCCGATGGGGGTGCGAAGCAGAGATGACCCGTTTTTGGCAGAACCGATGCAACCTCAAAAATCTCGGCGCAACATTGAAAGTTGAAGCGACTCAACAACCCAGTTTCCTGGGGTAGGCAGGCAGGCAAAGCAAGCAAGCAAACGCAAAACCCCCCGTGCCGTTACACCCTTGCAACCCACATGGCTTTGTTCCCCGGCGTACTGTATGCTGCCTGCATGGCATCGCACGGACAGCACAGATGGATGACGACCACGAACCGTTAGACGCGTTATTTCCAGCGAACGCTTTCTTGAAACTTGAACCGGGTTCCGGTAGCCCCTTGGGCGAATTATTTCCCCCCTTCCAATGCTGGCGGGGTCGCTGGGAAATGCCACCATGCCACTTTTGGTATCCCCTCCGCAGCTCCAAATCTCTCGCCCGTCTACCCCGGTTTTTGTCGCGTCCCTCTTCTCTTTTTGCTGGACAGACTAGACAAGCTTTCTCGCTAATGTTGCCCGGAAGGCTTGTCGTTAAAATGATGGCGACAAAAAAGCCGCGTCAACCGAACGTTACGCTACCCGCTACCGCTCACCGGTCACTGACCACCGGTTTTACACTATATTTCGGCCCGCACCGCCGCTCAGTGGGGATTCTGGATTTGTGTCACCAGAGCTTACATAAATTCGTGGGAACAAAGGTTGCAGACAAATAAGGAGTATTGAGTTTTTCTGTCTGGTAGTGTGGGTGGTATCGGTCGACTACCTCAGGTAGGTAGGCACCACGCAGCATGCTCAGACTATTAATTTGCCCCTCATCCAGGGCCCCGTTGACCATCAACCTTGAGCCCTGCAACTGCAGCGTGTGCGTGCAGTTTGTCGCGATGCGCTAGTGGACAAGGATCAATGGTATTGATCTCTCCCGAACACGAGGACGTACGAAGTAACTGGAGCCAGGCTCGAAAACCCTGTCACGATTCACCCCCTGAGCCGCCCGCCCGCCCACATACCGCCCACATTGCTGGCGTCTGTCTGAGCGGTACCGAGGCTACCGAACCGCGGGTGGTTTGTTGACTCCGAGGAGTATATAGATAATACTCCGCATCCGAGTGTTTGGTTTGGGATCCTCAGACGATCGTCGCTTCACGTCACTCTCTCACCATGACTTCGTTCAAGCAAGTCAGTTGGCTCTTTTGGGCCGTTTCCCTCGTTTTCTCTCCGGTTTTGGGTGCGGAGAAGGTCCCCCAGCAGAAGGATTTCTCGTCTGCTCAGATCACCAAGGGTGATGCCCTCAGCTATCTGAACTCCCTCGCCAAGAACAACACGGATTCTCTGATTTCCAACCCCAAGCTCCGCCGCCGCGGCACCTGCTCGCCCGGCAACCTCCGGATTCGTCAGGAATGGCGAACCCTCTCCAAGGCCCAGCGCAAGAGCTATATCGCCGCCGTCCAGTGTCTGCGCACCAAGCCGAGTCTGCTCGACCCCGTCGCCTTCCCGGGCTCCGTCTCCCTCTTTGACGACTTTGTCGCCATCCACCTCATGCAAACCCTGAACATCCACCTCTCGGGCATCTTCCTCACCTGGCACCGCTACTTCACCTGGGCGTACGAGGAGAAACTCCGCACCGCGTGCGGCTACACCGGTACCGTCCCCTACTGGGAATGGGGTCTCGATATTGCCAACCCGGCGGCCTCTCCCGTCTTTGACGGCTCCGACACCTCCCTCGGGGGTAACGGTAACTTCATCCCCCACCAGGGCCTCATCCTCACGGAACCCTTCAACGCAACCGCCCTTATCCCCCTCCCGCCCGGAACCGGCGGCGGCTGCGTCACCACGGGCCCGTTCGCCAACATGGTCGTGCACATTGGCCCTGTCGCCCTCGCGCAGTACGGCACCACCGCGACCACCGGGGTTCCCGACCCCCTGAACGACCACGCCCGCTGTCTCAAGCGGGATCTCAACCCCGGTGTCGCCGCCAAGTACACTTCGTTCCTCAACACCACCAGCCTGATCCTCCAGAATCCCACCGTCGAATGGTTCCAAGCCATCATGCAAGCGGACCCGCGCTACGTGCACGGTGAGCTCGGCGTGCACGGCGGCGGCCACTTTACTATTGGTGGAGACCCGGGCTCGGATCCGTTTATCAGCCCGGGCGATCCGGCCTTCTTTTTGCATCACTCGCAGGTCGACAGGGTTTATTGGATTTGGCAAATGTTGGACTTTAACAACCGCAAGGTGAGTCTCTCTCTCCCTACCCGAGTTTGAACGAACATGGTGCAGTGCGGATGTGTAGATGAGTGGATGCTAATGATACTGCTTTGTTGAAAATAGGGAGTCTTTGGCACAGGCACGTTTATGGATTTCCCGCCGAGCCCGCAGGTCACGCTCAATGATATTATTGATATCTCTCCGCTGGCGCCGCCGGTCAAGGTGGGGGATCTGGTCAGCACTTTTGGAGGGCCGTTTTGCTATATCTATCTGTAAATATGTACCTACCTACATAACGAAGGAGGAAGTACCTTGAAGGACTGGAAATGGCGTGTGTGATAACATGCCGCTGGATTATCCAGCAGGTAACAGTCTCTCTCTCTCTTGGAATGAGAGTGAGAGATCAATCAGTCGGGATTCCTCTTGATATTCAATATGTGCCCATTCGATGTCATCAAATTCTATGCTGTCCCCACCCTGAAAGGGCTCTCCCAATGGCGGGAGTAAGAGATCAATTACATTGGATTACAATCCAAACAATCATCCGCGTTCACCTGCTCGGGCATGCTGTTTCGGAACCTCCCTGGCACGATGCGTCAGTTGTCCGCAGCGGTCGGGACAGACGCTATTCCAGCGGCGTTCGGCGCCAAAATAATGATCCTGTGTTTCCGTAGACTGTGGGTAACTCATGTTCTGGGTTATTGGCAAGGGGATGGGTATGATTTACGCAGAGAGGGCAGGAATAGTATAGTGTGTTACCACGTATTTGCACATTTGCTTGCAAGTGGAGGAGATTTGAGTTGAGTTGGATTTAGAGAATCGAGGGTGTTGATGGTGTTTTGTTTTGCGTAGGATTTCGTTGTGGTTGAGGTGATGTTGAGATGTGGAATGGAATGTGCTGGCTGAAGAGACAGACAAAAGAAAAGACCTCTCTCCTTGGAAAGGGGAGATATTTATGCCTTACCTACTAACCCATCGAATCCGACAAGGCGAAGGGTGCAAAATGATGGCTGTACAGAGTTTCAGGAAATAGAGTGAATTGGCAGAGAACATTAGATAACTGAGAAATTGCCTTCAGACGAACTAAGTCCGGTGTCTGCGATACGCAAGTAACTTGTCTGATATGGCAATGCTTTTCATTCTCCTTCCTGTCGTTACCCGTGTTGATACCCCCAATTCTCCGCGCCATTCATCTCCACCACCTCTTTTTCCCACGCTCTTCCGACCACCACCACCCACATCACATCACACCCCACAAAGCATCTGACCGTGTCGGCTTCTTACTACATTCATTCCGAGCCCCCCCGCCCTTCCCCATTGCCAGGTTTTTTCCTCACGCCCTTTTCTTCCGTTTCCTTGCCCCTCATTTCCCACCTCAACAGTTAACTGACTGACCGATCCCAACCAATGAATCCTTTATCTGAGGCAGCCATGAGGTTATAATAGACTTATTGGAAGCATGAATAAATATATCTAGGTAGGTAGGTCGGTATACCTCACATCCCCCTGCTATGAAAACTGGGCACCTCGGCTGCAGGCAGGCAGGCAGCAGCAACACCGGCAACACAGTGGCAAGTGCCCTTTATATGATACGGACATTACAGTTCTCAAAGGCTGTAATGTTCGTATCATATAAAGGGCACATATTACTGTGTCGCCGTGTCGTCGCTACCTATCTGCCTAGGTACCTAGGTACCTGTCTTCCATGGTAACAAATTGGGTAAACGCACCATACATTATAACCCGCATCATTCTGAAAAGCAGAGGACGAGAGAAACAGCAAGAAGACATTGGCCTCATTATAGGGAAGAGTGTGGCAAAAAAATAAATAAAGGTTAGGTACGCACGTTAGATGAGGTTAGGTATAAATAACATGAGAGATTATCTTGACGGCGAAGAAGGCTAATGCTGTGTGACAGGACGGTGGCGACGCTGAATACCTTACCTAGCTCAACGGAAGGGCAAGCGGGGCGGGGTGTAGGGTTTACAATAGAAGCGGCTGTGGACTCCCTTTTTCCCCCCCTTTTTTGGGGGGGGGGGCTTTGTAAATGGTGGAATAGAACAGTTACGTGTTTAGAGTGCTGTGCCGTGCTCTGGAACATACTGCTCCTTGTGCGAAGAAGAGACTGTTTTTCTTTTGAGATGTCGACGATCAGGAATGTAAACCGGTAGACATGTAACCTAGGTAGGTGCTCAACTCCAGTCGGGAGAACACCCATGAGAAAAGATGGACAGTGCGAAATACCTGTAATTCCTGCACATTCCCATCCGTTTGTGGTGGGTCTGGTCTTGTCTCAGTCCGTCTTGACAAACAGCTGTTGTGTTACCTGACCGAATTTATTGACGTAAAATCACTTCATCGTTTCACCAATTGTGTCAACGGCCACTCCCCTTGGGGAATTTCTACATGCAGCCACCCGTTGACCGAAGAGTTGAGTCAAGTGCAGCGGACATACCTACCTGCCTAGTAGAAATGCTGACCGGTCTGAGCAAACAGAGAAAAAAAATAAAGAAAGGTATTTTACACTATTTGTGGAGCACTAGGGCATCGGATCGGTCCATTGCCCTGAGCCGATCGAACAAGCTCTTGGGACACGGCAAACCGTGGTTGGGGGATATGTTTTGGACGGCGTCGGACCCCATCCCGACTTCCGACTTTTGGCTTGCACTTTGCTGTCCCCACCTATCTGCAAGGGTGGCAAACTTGACTTATATTGGGTTACACAAGTGAACTGGCACGACTAACCCCTCAGCAATACCGAATCTAACTGGTTGCGCTCTGCTGCAGGAGACCAGACTACTGCGAGATGGGTTTCCCGATTTTGGAAGACCGAGGCTGGCGAGACTTTTTATCTGCATGAGCACGAAAGCAAGAGAGAAAGACGTAAGAAAGGAAAGAAAAAAAATAAGGGGTGGGGGGGCAGGGTCAACCAATGGGCGTAGCTGGTTTAGTGAACTTTTTCACCAGCGAACAGGAAACACGGACCCACTGTTTTTTTTTCTTTGCGAGTGTTTGCTCTTCTGCAGCAGCAGCAGCAGGTGCTTGCTGCATGTGACGGTCAGTGGCGTCCAGTTAAGCACAGGACAAGCAAAGGGCGACATCAAAAGATGCAGCTCCAACAGCTGGATACCAATCGTTTTCCCGATGCTTTCCCGACGGCTCTTCTCGTGGGTCATGATTACATGGCGGGGTGCGATTGAAGAAGAAATTGGGGGGTTTGGCATTTCCCAGGTTTGGCATACTCGCCTAGGTACGCAAGTACGAATACCTACCGTCATCTCTGAGACTCGTGTGGAGATCGCGAGCACCGTTTGCTCTCAACCTCTTTTTTTTTTCTTTTTTTTTTTCTTAGTGGCAAAGCAAATTCGCATTATATCCACTCTCATCATATTTCATGAAGCTACCATGAACTCAACACCCATGACACCACCAATAAACCCACTACCCATGAACCCACCACCAGTGAACCTACCACCCATAAACCAACCACCCCCAAACTCAATACCCAGCCCCTTCTTCATCCACTTTTGCGACATGAACACCACTTACGGGATTCCCGGAATCGCACTCAGGCCCGGCTTTGATGTGTCGATTCGCAAGCGACGGATTGAAAGTCTCAGACGAGAGATCCAAGAAGAAACCATCCAAGTCCGTGCAAGATACGAGAAATGGCTTCTGGGTCTTGTGATATGGGCTCTCCAAGCCTACGAAGAGGAGCGAGGCCTCTTGATCAAAGTGTTTGAGAAAATCGAGGGTCCGACGCGAGTCAAGGAGGCTATGCCCGAGGACGGTTTCCAAGAAAACATCAAGCCCGCCATGTTTGAGGATATCATCCACGCCCTGTCGTCCAAGATGATGATGCCGCCAGGCGGCGACAACAACATGTCCTTGACGCCGAGACCATCGCCAACGAGCAGTATTACCAGCGTTTCTTACGCTGATGGTTTTAATCCAGTTCCAGTCCCACCTCCGTCTTTGCTTTCATGTTCACCGCTACCTCCACCACCGCCTTCAGAGCCACCTCCGGTTTCTTCTACTACACCGCCGCCGCCGCCTCCTCCTCCTTCTTTTCCTCTCCAAGAAGTTGGCGAGAGTGCAATTGGACGGTGCTCTCCGAGAACTATGGCGTCGATGCTGTCTGCAAATCCATGGAATCCCTCTTCAATGGGTCCTTATACGTCTCCCAAGGGTGTTAACATGTCCCCCACGAATCCGACCGTATCTCCCACGGGGTCTAGCATGCCTCCCAACGGGCCTAACATGGTTTGTTTCCTTTCTCTCCTTTTATCTCACAGACATAACTGACTGACCATACTTGAATAGGCCAAGCGATCCAACCCTCCTGGTCCTCCCCCTCCCGCGAAGCGGCCCAAACCCAACCCTTTTCCGCGTACCGTGAGGTTTTCTGAAGTCGCTGGGCGAGAATTCATCTTTGCATACTCGACCACTGAAGCCATTTCTTCAGGGGGACAGCCTCAGACTCAGACTCAGACTCAGACTCAATGGTATGTTCTCCGCTGCAGCGGGGTGGGGAATCCTTCCCAGGGTCAGTCTTCACCCCAGGGTCAAGTTCAGAGTTTGGGTCAGCTTCAGCTTCACGGTCTGGTTCAAGCTCAAGCTCAAGCTCAAGCTCAAGCTCAAGCACTACTAGGGTCGGGAGGACCAAGACCAGGACAACCAGGACCACGCCAGCCAGTGCCGGGACTGCGACCCCAACAGCAACAGCAACAGCAACAGCCACATCATCAGCCAGGCTCGCAAACACAGCCCCAACTGCAACTGCAACGTCAACCCATGCCATCAAGCTACTATCCCAACTCCGCTCGTGCTGTCAATGGCGCTCCTCCCAGCAATGTCAACCCCAATCTTCCCAATCCCAATGGCAATCCTAAAGCCAATGTCAACGGCAACGTCAATCCCCAATCCAACGCCAACGGCAATCCCAATGGCAATAATCACAACGTCACTCCCAATGTCAACGGCAATGCCAATACCAGCACCAACAGCAATACCAACGGCAGCACTGCTCCAAACCAAAACACCCGCGATGGTTCCATCTCTAGCTCCAGCTCCAGTTCTATGCTGTTTTCTTCCCCTACTCCTACTCCCACAGGTGGTAGTGGTAGTGGCAGTGATGGTGATCAGCGATTCGGATTCGGCATTACTGCATGTGGCCAGAAGGTTTTTATCAACCCAACCCCAAACTCAGCAAACACCTCACCAAGAGCCATTACTTCTACCTCCACCTTCACTACCACTACTACTCCAAGTACTACAATTACGGAGAGTTTCACATTCACAAGCTCAATCGACCCCTCCCAAGGCGAAGGCCGATCCCTCGCCATTGCACATTTCAGCGTCGAAAGACCATGCCATGGTCGCGAGGGTGTGGCCATGGGTTGGGAGCGGATTGTGGGCATGCATGGTCGTGTTGGTAAGTTTTTTCCCTTCCCTTTTTTTTTTTAT
>Ga0247760_1001182_pt1 | contig 25546 bp, 25 predicted proteins | sample UWRJL171409R4_FD_179936 | JGI IMG/M metagenome (GOLD analysis project Ga0247760, IMG submission 179936) | Plant litter microbial communities from Arlington Agricultural Research Station in Wisconsin, United States - UWRJ-L171-409R-4 | ecosystem: Environmental > Terrestrial > Plant litter >... | reverse complement strand
ACGGTTCCAGCTAGCCCGTTCTAGCCTTGTTTCCATCCGCTTACCACCTAAAATAAGGCACATTCCACCTGCAGTCGCGCTGTGCTCCCTCCTTTTGCATTCCTCACCAACCTACGTACCTCGAACTCCCCCCATTTGCTTGTCGGGGTGTTTTGTTCCAACAGTTCCTCCTTACCTATTTACGGTCTCCTCTCGTTACGACCGCTCCGTTTCTTCCATTCGCTCCGTTGATCATTCCGACAACCGAAGTCACTCTCGCTCATTCCCGCAAAACCAACCGTGTCCCCGATCACACACCCAGCAGTCGTTCACCCGCATCTGTCGAACATCGCCCTGGTGACTTTCACAGGGCTGCGCAGCTTACGACCGCCGTTTCTACTGGGAGGTCTGGAACTTGGTCCATTCTGCCGATTGGAGGGACATTCCAGCAGCTTCGCTTCTCTCGCGGTACGCATAAACGACCGCGTCCAGGAAGCCCCGACCGACGAGGGTGAATCAAACCGGATTCGTCCCGCCTGACTTCAACTTCTTCGCATGCCGACGCGCCCGCTCAAATAAGAAGCGCAAACCCCCTCTCTACGACAACAACAAACCTGTACGACCACCATCGGATTTTACCCTTTGCGAGGCTGTCGCGCACCATGGTTCGATCGATCTTACCGTTGGGCATTGCCCTTCTCGGCGCGGCCGGCGTTCTCGCACAGCAAGCATGCTCGCTGGACAAGAAATGTCCCAAGGAGACGCCCTGCTGCTCTCGTAAGTTAAAGTCATCCGAACACCAAAGTTTCTCTTGACAGCTTGGTTCCACAACTTGCGGCTCACATGCTGGTCCCTGCGCGCCGGTTGCTAACCTTCGGGACCCTGCATCGCAGAGTACAATCAATGCGGCGTTGGCGCCTTTTGCCTCGGCGGCTGCGACCCCCGCATGTCGTTCTCGCTCGACTCGTGCGTACCTGCGCCCGTGTGCAAGGACAAGACGTATAAAATGGACTCGCTCGATCGATACCAGAACATCAACCAGTATCTGGGCGACGCGGAGAAGGTGGACTGGGTCGGGCAAGGCGAGCCGGTTGTTTACGGCGGAAACACACTTCTCACGATGCCGCCAAAGTCTGTAGGGACAGTACTGGCGACGACGACATACATGTGGTACGGCAACGTCAAGGCGAAAATCAAGACCTCGAGGGGGAAGGGTGTCGTAACGGCCTTTATCCTTTTCAGCGACGTCAAGGACGAGATTGACTTTGAGTGGGTGGGAACAGACCTGGGCAACGTGCAGACAAACTACTACTTCCAGGGAATTACCAACTGTAAGCTCCGTTGGTGGCAGGATGTGGCTTTCTGATCTAACACAGTGCACAGATGACAACGGTGGAAATTCCAGCGTATCGTCCAACACATACGACAACTTCCACGACTATGAGATCAAGTGGACGCCTGAAGAGATCAACTGGCTGGTTGACGGCGTGGTCAAACGCACAAAGAAGAAGTCTGAGACCTGGAACGCGACGGCCCAACAGTGGAACTTCCCGCAGACGCCCTCCCGTGTGCAGATCTCGCTTTGGCCTGGTGGCCTTGAGAGCAATGCGCAGGGCACCATTGACTGGGCTGGTGGTGTTATCGACTGGAACAGCGACGACATCAAGGCCAACAAGTACTACTTCGCCACTTTTGGCGAAGTCAAGGTCGAGTGCTTCAACGCTCCTAACGCCCCGGGCACGAACCAGAAGAAATCGTATTATTACAACAACATTGCGGCAACCAACAACACGGTCATTGATAGCGACAAACGAACGACGCTGAAGAGTCTCTCGGGTACCGGACTCAACATGGACGTTGATGACGGCAGCCACCCCGATACGGTCAATTCCGTCCCTGGTGGTTCGGCCCCCGCTGGCCAAGTTCCCGGTGGCGGCAGCGGCAACAATAACAACAACAACGGGCAAAGTGGCAACGGCGCGGGAGCGACCAACAACGGATGCTCGACAACCGGGTTTACCCAAAACTGCAACGCGCCGGCCGGCGGGAATAGCGGTGGCGTCCGCGTCGCTGAACGGACAGGTGCCAGTGCTCTTGCCGTCATTGTCGGGATTGCCGGGCTCCTTCTGCTGTGAGGCGTTCGTTATTCTTGAGCATTCGAGCGGGCAAATCTTCCCCATATGTCCCCTTCTCTGGCCATGCCGTGGCTATTAATTTTCCGCACTTCTTGTATTTGACTTATGGGGGGTTTATACGCATGTTTTCTTTGACCTATAGGGCGGTGCGTTTGAATTGGTACAGCATGCGGATGGGGGGCATCCTCTTCTCTCGTCCCGGTGGTCTTGACCTTCACTGTTTTCTTGTCAGGACCAACCATGGAGCGGGAAAGCATGGGCGCTTTAGCGGTTTCTTCGCCATCCACTCCTTTTCTCGGTAGCTTGAAGAATTTACGAGGGACAAGGAGGGAGATCTAATCTCCAGTAATGCAGGGGCTAGCCTCCGGGCGGGCGGGGTATGGAAGCCCATTGTATATACCCGATATGTGGTTGAGCGGCGTGGTTCGCTGCTGGCTTGCAGTCATTGGCAGCATGGAAAAGAGTAGCAAAATGCTAAAAGAGTTTAGAACCAATCCCATGGTGCGTTATATTTTTCGGTGAGAGTGAGGTGGCTTGGGGTTCGAACGTTGTGGACAGACGAGGAGTGTCGGCCTCGGCCCTGGCGCAAGAGCTGGCCCGTTAAGAGGCTTAAACGCGTCACTTGCACCCCCTCATCTCAGCTAAAGATACTCCCGATGCACGGAAGCGTTGCTGGTGGGCTGAGAGCCCATGATCGACAAGGACCGGGATGGTCCACCGGAGCAGTTGTCGCGATGTCTGCAAAACGCGAGGTTTAGGTTTGAGGGCTTTGTATATCTTGCTCGCACAGTACGACGGCACAATAAGCCAGGAGCTGTGGTTGCTCGAGGGTGGTGACCCCACTGCTGCGAGACAGCCGCGCTGACGAAAACGGCCAGACGCCACAAGCAAGGAAATGATAAGAACCTCGCCCAGGTGGTTGCCCGGAACGATGCCGGTGGGCAATGTCACTTTTGCGGCGCTAACCGTGATCAGTAACACATGAGGAACAAGACCCTTCATCTCAGCGTTCTGGGATGTGACAAAAGTGAGCCCGAGAAGAAGAAGCGGGGGATGCCGAGCCGGTGCGGGACGCCTGGAGTGAGCAGACCTTGGAGAGCACGCTATGACATCGAACCTCTGGGGTAAGATTGCTTGTATTTCGAGCCCTGCGTGGCTCAGGCGGACTCCGAGATGCCCACGCGATCGATGGACCGAGTCTAGATGCAGTGATCGAAGCATCCCAAGTGAGATGGAATTCCAAACAGCACGACCTCCAGCTGGCTTTCGGTAACACGACCCTGGTCGTTGCCTCCCCTTGGACAGTGACGCGAAATGGGGCCCCCACTTTCAATACACGCGCCTGATTGGCTCCCGAGCAGGCAGGCAAGATGTTCCTACCGCTTCAGCCTTGCCGTCAGCTCTCAGGGCAAGGGTTTGTCACCTTTGTCTTCACAAGAGCATCCGGATTGCTTCCTTTGCTTCCGGCGGTGGCCTGTCTTATATTTTGCGGCCCCTCCCAGGCGTCTGCGGCTGTCGATCGAGGCATCAGACGCCTCCTTCCACGTCTCCCGGCCCGTCCTGCATGGCCGGCCGTCCATTACGAATGGTCGTCCATTCTGGATGATCGTCCATTCTGGATGGTCGTCCGTTCTGGACGCGTCAATTTTATTTGCCACACCACCAATTATTTGATTGGCCGGTCATGCTCAGGTCCTGCCGGGCCAGTTCCCCGGCCGGCGAGGGCTGTGTTCCGAGCAGAAGGCACGACAAGCCCCCACGTGCGAGACCGCGAATCCATCGGATTCGGAAATCGTGCGGAGCAGACCCCGGGCACTTACCCAAGCTGATGACTGACTGCTTGCCATGATTGAAACACACCATCTTGCAGGAGCGCCGCGGTAGCAGGGGCTGGTAAGTGACTTGTCATCACTCTCAAGGGACTCGTCTTCCCTGTTCCCCGGGTCCGCCAGCGCAGCTGTGCATGTCGAGTACCTTAGGTACCGGTACGAAGTTACATACGGGAGCCCACCTCCCACCTCGGGGAACCCACTGCACGTCCCGCCGCTGACCTGGCTAGACAATCCCAAGGCCAAGACTCGGATGTTCAGCATCGCGGTACTACACCCTGTCCTGTCGATGGCTCTGACGATTCGTTTTCCTTTCCCGCTTCTTTTTCACTTCTGCCCGCCAATGCGCCGAGTGAGTTGGCTGCAAGTGGCAGAAACCCGCTGATGGGGCAACACCCTTTTGGCATACACAGACGACTTGCACATGGCACCCCCGTGAGCTGGCGCCCAAGGGTTCCTGCTTTTATTGGTATGCCCGTTGGATCCGTTCGACAACCATGACTTGCTTCAGCATATCTCTTATATTACGGGCCCGAGCCCTTTGATCTCGTCGAGAAGGGTTACCGTGTCTTGTCTCGACACTCCCTACGCCGCATTCTGTGCCGCCTTTCAGTGGTCTGGTCCTCCTCACTCTACAACCACGGCGCGCCACACCCACGCTCTTTCAACATGCAGCCTCCCGGCCCGACTCAATGGGCTGCCCAGAAAAAGACGATTGTGGATCTTTATTGGACCAAAAATTGGGAGCTCCCGGAGGTGATGAAGACGATGAGCGAGGCTCATGGCTTTTCTGCAGAGTTAATCTCCCATCAACACCCTCACTTCTTGAACCCCAAGCTAAAGCTCATGCCAGCGCGAGGCAGTACAAGAGGTACTTCAAGACATGGGGCCTCGTGAAGAACATCAAAACCGATGACATGAAGGTAATGCTTCATATACAGCGAAGCCGCCGCCGTATCAACAAGGAAACAAGGTTCACTCGCCATGGAGTCGAGGTCCGACAGGAGAAACTATGCCGGTTTGCAAAACGCAACAACATCGGCGTTAACTTCCGTCTCGACGGTGAAGGTGCCTTGACCTCGCTGCCTTTTCTCAGAAAGAAGCTTACGGCCTCTCCCTTAGTGACAACACCACCTGGTGTCAGGTACTCCACACCCGAACCCGAGGACTCTGTCCGTGCACTGCCGATGGTCACCGACGTGTCCCATACCACCAGCCCCGCTGCAAGCAGTCCCGATCTTGGGCCACATGGGATAGACGCTATCGAGATGGGGCTTCCTGAACATCCGCCAAGCCTTCCCACGGCTGCTAGTGATCCTATATGGAGCCGCCCGATGCCAGATATGTCAACAGATTACGCGATCGGTGGTTTTCCTGCTCTCATATCGTGCTCCGCAACACCACTCGAGAACCAGACTGGGAGCAGTACCCATACCCAATTTCCCAGGACCGAACCTGCCGACACTGGGCCACTGTTCTCTCCCACATACTTGCTGCCACAGGATATGTATGGCTTACAACTTCAGTCTCAGCCTAGAACAAATACCTCAGCCATTCACGAAGCCCTCGTTGATCCTGGCCACGACTGGACCTTTGCACTATCGCAACCTCCTTCTTCTTCCAGGGCTTGGCGAAGCTTGGGGCCTGGGAACTCTAAATGCCTTCGGCCTTCTTTGGACCAAGCTGCAGTTGGCGGTTATAGCTCTTGGTCTGACCAGCCCACTTTTGCAACCGCTGTTGGCCCAGGCCCAAACGCTCACTTCGAAACCGGCGGGTTTGTGTCTCAGAGCGGTCCGATGGTATACGACCTCCCCCCGACTCCCCAGGAGCCGGTCCACGAGTCCATATCGTTGCACATGGCGGTAATCAACGGCAATAGCGAGCAGGCAAAAATACTCCTCGATCTCGACACAGACCCGAACGTTCCAGCATTTGGAGGAACCACACCTTTGCACTTTGCCGCCTTCCGGCGCGACCTTGGGCTTATCACCCTTCTCCTAGAACATGGAGCTAGCCTTGATGTCTTGACAGACAAGGGCCAGTCAATTTTGTTTTTCGCTGTCTGCAGCCGGGATCGGCTGGAGCGCGACAACAAACTACCCCCGGAAGACTGGCGGGCTTCTGACGTTTCGATCGCTGATGACCTCACCATGCAGGTTATCGAGAAGCTGTACAGCTCCCCGTCCTCGTGGTCAAGCTTTTCTGACAGCCTAGGCCGGGCAGACAACACCGGGGTAACACCACTTATGGCAGCTGCCGAACGCGGCCTGGTCGGTACCGTGACCATGTTTCTCAGACGCGGCGCTCGCCCTGATGTCAAAGATCGCTATGAACATACAGCACTAAAATATGCTGCGACCACCAACCGCGGTGACTTGGTGCAGTTGCTCCTGGAGGCAGACTCGCGGGTGCAAAAGAGGAACGTGAAGCATATGCTGAAGCTTGCGACCCGAAATCTGGCCGGGGGACCGATCACCGAAGGCCCCCAGGAGCACCAGCAGCGCCTGTGGTTCCGAGATCTATGGACATTTGGCGAGACAATTGGGTCGGGGGTTATCGCCGACGTGATGGTCCCGATGTACGAAAAGCTGGGTGCCCTTGACGATGTGATCGAGCTCGCGAAGCAGCAAGGTCAGACTGGCATGGTCGAGTTTCTCTTGGCCAGAAGGGCTACCTCTGGGGGCTGACCAACTCTGGTGAATCTTGGGGATACAAGCTGGTTCAACACAGCTTGAGATTTGATACCGCGGAATCGCGAAGCCTTAGGTGGCCCAAGAGCGAGCCGTCCTGTCGAGAAATGTTCTGTGGGGTGCCGCTAGACCGTGGGTGCGGGCTAGGTTTTGGAGAATTCCAATCATATATGGAGGAAGTTTGCTGATGTTGTTTTGCTTGGATGGGATATATGAGCTGTAGGGGTTGGCTTCTCAGGTATGTGACTCCTTCCCGATTTCTTCTGCACCAATAGTTCCTAACAGAGTCGCAGAGTTACACGAGGGGTTCCTATGCGCTAAAACTTTGCGAGCTCATATATTTGCGTCATGAACTTGGGGGCAGGCATACGAGTCGAGACACTATCCTGGCTTGCTGGGTTTTCTGGCAGTTCGAGAGTTCCCACGGAAGCATTCTGATGTGGAATCAGAAGTTCCAGCCTGAGGGATATCTGCACCGTTTGTGAAACGGTTGAAGCTCGGGTCCAGACGTTGCAACGCTCGTCTCACTGGGTCCGGCCAGGTTTCTCAGACACAATCCGCGAAACTGTGGACCACGTAACCCAGGAAGTATCTCAGATTTGTGTTGCGCCACAGAAAAGCGGAAAGTGGTCGATCTGTGCAGGAATCGCGGCGTGAACGAGAGCACGGGTAGAAAACTGGTCAAGATGGTCACAGTTTTCGGGACGAATTCTGCTCAACAGTAGTATGGGATGAAAAGTAATATGAAGAATCTGCCCCAACCCCAGTTTGACTATCGATGCGTGTTCCGTGTGTGTAAGCTTTGGCGGTTGCGGGACCGTCCTTGACCCCACAGTTCCATTTCAGCCCTGCAGTGCGTCCTGCAGCGGGTTGTGTTAGGCGGGGTCAACGCGCGACACGACCTCCATCCTTCTCCAACAAATTCTAGCCTCAACCTCATCAACACCTCTTGGTCACCTTCTATCCTCCTCTTCTACGCACCGCGACAGAACCGCTCGCAATAATCTCACGCGCCCTCCGCGAGAGTCCATCCACCAACCGACACCTTCCAGCGCGCAGCGCATCCCTAACCCAACCCAGCGCTCTCTCGCTCGTTCAGCGCCGACGCAAGCACGCCACACTCAAAAATGTCCCAGAAAATCACCCCCAAAAACCTCCAGTACAATACCTCCCTCCCGCCGTTCCTCGCCCGCCTACGGAGCGAGAACGCCCCCTCGGAATTCGACGGGCCCGACGCCATCCTCGCAGGGCGCCGCCGACCCGCCAAGCCGCGCAGCGGGAGCGCCGAGGCTGAGGACGCGCCGCTGGTGGTTGATGACCGGGGGAATGTCGTGGGGGATGTTACGGTTGGGAAGGACGGGGAGGTTACTCAGACGAAAGTAGAAGGTGGCGAGGGGGATGGGGACGTAGGGAGGGAAGGGGAGGTAAAAGGGGGGGAGGAGGCACGGACAGACTCTGGAGCGGGGGGGAATATTAATAATAAGAAGAGGAAGGTTGGAAGGGTTGTGGGCGCGGGGCAGGGCGAGGAGGAGGTTGATGATGCGCCGGGGCTAAAGGAGAAGAAGGGGGCGGGTGAGGTCAAGGCGAAGGGGAAAAAGAAGGCGAAGAAGGTCAAGTTGAGCTTTGGGGATGATGAGGGTTGAGGGTGCGAGGGAGCTACGTCAAGAAGAAAGTCCCTCTGTTGGCTCGATGGCGCGCCCGGATTTGGTAGAGCATGGGGCCATGCTTGGGCTCCAACGGAACAGACGTTGTAGTACGTTCTCAGCTTGGCTGGATCTGCGGGTCGCAACCACGATGACTCGTCGTCTACACTAGCGGAGTTGCTGGTCGAGATTTTGATGAGCCAAAACATCCAGGCACACAGCGCTGGGTAACAACGGCGGCTGCCAATTCGAAAAGGCCGGCCATAATTCCAAAGCTCAGAGACATAGAAGAATTCTATACAGCTCGTCTGCATGCCCCGAGTATTCTACAAGTCGCCTTCCGTCTCATCACGCCGCGGACAGGCGCGGACAGGCGGCCCTCTCTAATAACAATACCGAACCCCCACCTCAAACCGCCACCACGTATCTACCAGTACTTGGGCTTAACGTAGTTGGCGAAAGACTTGGGCTCCTCATAACCGTGACCGTCGTGGCCATGACCGTGACCGTGACCGTGGTCATCATCAGCCGGGCCAACGTACTCCATCTTGTAGACGCTGCCGCACTCTGGGCACCGCTCAACGGGGCGGTCGCGGGACATCTAGAGATCTCATCAGCATAATCCACCACCCTCAATCGACAAAGAGGGAACGCACGCCGAGCCAGATGACGTTGTGAGAGTCAGCCGGGACACCAGTGCAGCCAGCATACTGCTCGTCGCCAGCGGAGCGAACGAGGACGGGGTTCTCGACCGTTCCTATTCCACAATCAGCCCTAGGTTCTATCCCTCTCCATCATCGGACGTTGTTCCCATACCAAGGCGCGAGGCATCCAGCGGCCGCATGTCGAATATATCAACGCCCTCCATCTTGCCGAGAATCTCGAGACGCTCCAGACCGGTGGACTGCTCGAGATCGGTGGGCACGCTGCCAGCGGGAGCTCCGGGGCCCCTCAGGTCATCGAGGTTCTCGACCTCTGTAGCTCAGAATAACCATTGTCAGCTCCGTCTCGTCGTTCGTGTTCCAGCCCGGGCCAATTGGTCCCGGGACATGACGCAATCTGCTCGGGGGCGGTCCTACCGTGGAAGGCCTTGACCTTGGTAGCCGGGGTCGACGGGGTCGACGGGGAGGCATCACCTAGCAGATCAGAAAGTCAGTCAGGCTCTTGGGGGCCGCAATTGAGCGGGAGTTGGCGAGATCGGGCGGGCTAGCGGAGCTGGGAGCAGCTGAGATTGCGAGATTGCGAGATTTTGCGGGAGCTCCTCCTCTCGAATTTTGCGGGCGGGTGCGGATCGATGCGACTTACGGCGGATGGCCGAGGTGGCCAGGCTGCGACGGAAAGCGGACGCGATGGCGGTGCGGCGCGCGAGGGCCACGGCGGAGCGTTGCAGAAACATGGTGGCGGCGTGCAATTGAGCTTGGGTTGTGTTGTGAGGAGAGGGAGCTGCAGACTGAGAAATGGTCTGATTGACGTTGGAGCCGAGCAAGCGAGCAACCAAGCTACTCGAGTTCCTTTCCCGATTGGGGATAGCGCGGTCAATGCTTCAGGTGATTGGTCACGTGGCACCTCCTTCAGGTGCGAATCTGAACATCCACCTCGCACTTTCCTCTTCGTGCTCGCTCTGCAACGCGGAGTGGGAAATGTAAATCTATTCGATCTTTACAATCTATTCGACGGCTGGCTATCTCAAAGTTTTTCTCTGCTGGGCTTTTCTTCAAATGCGCGGATCAAGCCGTCCTGGTACTCGGTCGCGACGTGCACGCCGTCCGGACTCCAGATCCTGCTCATGACGATGCCCCGCCCGGCGCCCGCGCGAGGGAAGGTTGCTTCCTGTATCCACCATTGGTCCTCGCCATCACGCATCACACACTCCTCGGCGTTGACATGCATCACGAGGCTGTAGCTCAAGCTCGCCGCCTTCCCCAGCGACCAGCCGAAGCCCAGATGATTTGCTCCCATGAGTAGCCCGTTCCGGTCCACCGTGAAGGCATGCGCCACGATATGTGCGTTTGCGTCGTACCCATCGGTGCCATCGGACGGCAACGGCTTGATCAGTCGGTATAGGATCAGCTCGACACGCTCGTACACGGGCTTGTCCTTGTTGAACTCCCGCATGTCGACCTTCTTCATGTCGACCACGGGGAAGACGCCCACCTGGTCGGCGCCTTCTACCTCCATTAGTCCGTCGATGTCGACTATGGGTGATGGCGGCCAGTCCTGCGGCTTGCGGCTCGCCAGAATCGAGGCATAGCGTTTCTGTGCTGGCTCGTCCTGGATCGAAGCGCCTTTGCTGTGCGACTCGGCTGACTTGAACGAGCAGATCGATGCGTAGCAAGTGGGCAGTGCTGGGAGAGAGGCATCTTCTGGCGGGAAGGAGCCGCCGTGTGAAACCCGGGCCTGTGGGTTGGTGCTGGGCTGCGCCGGCTGGTGAGCCACGACGGAGAATGTGCTGAAGCTGCGAGAGAAGGTTAGGGGGGTGGCATCATAGATGTAGGGCCTATCCGTGTGTCCAACCCGGGTGAAGTAGCCGTGGATTGTCTGTGCCGCATTAGAGGCAGTTCTGGATGGAAGTGGAGGGGCATGCGGCGTACGTGAAGACCCAGTCTCTCGGATGGCTTCATCCCTTTCTCGTCCTCAAGCTCTCTCAACGCTCGGCACGCAGCCAGAGCCGCCTGGCCATACACGTGGCCGCCATATGCTGCCACGTGCATGCTAAATTCGATCTCGACGCCGGGAAGATGCGCAGCCCGTGTTGCCATGAACCGCTGAGCTTGGCTTGACGGGCCATCTTGCGAGGGCAACTTCACCAGCTCTAATGCCTCCTGGAAGGACAGCCTGGGGTCGGCCCGCGCGGCCATGGCGGCTGTTGTTGGTTGGCAAGCTTCCGGATTCTCAACGGATTCTCAATCGGCCAACACAGCGCTTCAGAGCAACAAAACGAAGTTATAAAGATGGCGTGCAATGTCAGCAACAAAATCTACAATAGCTATCTTCGCTTATATGGCATTGGCTATGTTTAGCCAGTCGGAGGTCGGGATCGTCCGTCGGCACGGCTTATCACGCTTTGTCGCACTCGCACCCGCCAGAGTTGCCGAGGCAGGACAGGGATCAACCCTACACGGACCCCTGATGCCAAGTTCACGAACTACATACATAACCCTGGGTTTAAGTCAGGGTTAGCGATACGTATTGCTCGAAACCACCAACGCGGAATATCAAGCTCTATCTCAACTATGAACAAGGCGGATTTTTGCTTCGGCACAATGTTTGACCGAGAATTTACATTGTTGTTTAGGACTGACTGTGTTAGGCAACGTACCTCCCAGATGGCCAAATTCGAGTCTGAGGACTGTTCATGCCCATGTTCCCAAGGAAGAAGTTGACAGACTCGATGGCTGATTTCAAAAATTACCTCTGATCATGTTCCAAAAGTCGACTCCGCCAACATTTAAATACCTAGGATATCGAGCTCGGCTTCCTAAGCGTAGGCCGAGAGGCTTTTACGAAGGGAGATTTGTTATGATACTTCGGCTCCGACTCTATCGATGGTTCTCACTCCCTCTGGCAGTTAGTCAAATCATTTGCAGAACTTATGTAGGTACCAAAGAGAAATAAGTATTCACCGCCATCAGAGATGTGAGAATTAGAGAATGTGCTTGAGTTTTATATATCTGATGTACATTAGATAGATAGGTGACTGGAATGTGTGGACAACATCAATACCAAAGATAGTACCTGACGGCCACTTGTCTCTCGTCAGAATCTGGGAAGGTAGTTGGGCTAATGAATTAACAGCGTAATTGAACTACAGCAGATCGCTGCGGCAGAAAGGGGAATATGGCTTTCATAACCAGGTAATACTGTGCACACATCTAGGTAGACAAGATGGATTGGAAAAGTCATGGTCTCTGACAACTCAGAAGCATCTTGAAGATGAACCGACATCAACCAATTACGTTAGATATGAGAGTCGAACTTCCTCTCCAGATTCGCGGTTGTTGCAAATAATTCGTAGTACTCGAAATGCTCCCCGCGTACCCTACAGCACAGATTATTGCATCCTGAAGCGTTTGTGGGACAGTCACGAATATGGATTTGTGGAACGGCGATGGTTTTTTTCATGAGATAAACTGGCAGCCCATGAGGCAACCAAGGTACTTCACCTAACTAGGCAGTTCTAATAGCATGTGTGTCTTTTGTAATTCGAAGCTGTAGCGGACCTCCGGATCATCGGCATCAAGAGTCCTGGTATTCTGGAGTTGGCTGTGCTTTCCAAATCTAATACCTAATGGGCCAGGGTCCAATGAGAAGATGTACTCTCGGGGGAGACTGCGACCTGGGTCATGGCGTCAGGGTTGCCGGACGGGAGGGCCTGAATTCCGAATCCATCTCACGGTAGAGCAATGGATCTAAATAGTCCAAGACAAGACATGAGAGCATAGACTACACACCGCCTAGACGTATCAAGCCAGTTTCCTTGATTTTCAATGCCATCCTCTCGGAAAATGTCATCTGATGGCCATAGACCTGTCGGTACCGTGAACGGTTTAACGCTCCTAAACCGGTGCTCGGTCAGTCAGAGCCCATCCCCAAGGGCTTGAGCCCCTTGGATATACAGCGGCGTTGAACGGGAAGCCGACGGCTATGGCGCCGGATCTCCGAAAAGAATACCGACAGTCAAAACTCCCAGCCAATCGCGCAAGTCGCTCGACACTTCATCTCGATACATCATATGACGTCGAGCCATGAACGCCTTACAAGCGTGCACGTTGACTCGGCCCCGTAGATCCAAGGAGGTGGCGCGTCACCCGGAGCGACGTTGAGCCGTAGCACATGGATCATAGACCTACCATGGCCTTGAGCGCACCTAGAGTCTTCCCACTTCCAGATCCCTCAAAGTTAACGGAGAAACAAGATCTGGTGCGGCAAACTACCTCTCGCTCATCGCAGGATGTCAACTTGCAGCCCGAAACCGCCCTAGTCCCCCACGCAGCAAGCCCGACCCAACCCCCCCCCGCAGGGTCCTGAGACACCACCAGCGACCACCACAACCATCGAGTGTGGTGCATCACGGCGCACCCGATCACATCGCAGCAATTTCGCCTGCCGTTGTTTCCGCGCCCCGTTGACAGATGGTTCTGACAACACCTGGTGGTTTGTTTGGATGACTGTCGTTCCCGGTTTTCCGGATTGCGTGCGTCTCGGTCACTGAAAAGAGTCAAGTGGAAGTCTGGCGTTACTGAGGCGTGTGCCGAACACGTGTGCGCTGGCATCTTTTCAGAGACACAGAATTTGTTGCACGCCGTTTGCGCCAGGGTGACCCCTTCATTTTAGACGTTGGGACCTTTCCATCGCCCCTAATGTATGTACTCCGTACAGACGACAGCACCCTCTCCTGAAATGTTGCGGGGTGGGAGTGGCTTGCTTCTATGCATTCCATGGAAGGCAGAGCGACATCTGCAGGACCTCCACATGATATCGTCGCAGGAGCCCCTCGTGAGTGGTGGGAAAAGGGGGGTGTGAGTATGTACTTTTGTTGAGGAGCAGCCAGACCAAGGACCAGGACCGCACATTGCTGTCATTTGGTCTGCTTGGCGGGCCAGACCGCGAGTGAGGCCCAAAAAGATGGTGTCCTGGTTCCCCCACCTTACACTTTGCAAAGAAATGGTACGCTGACTTTGCCCCTTCGGGACTCCCTTTTTGGACGGGAGACTGTGACGCCAAGCGCCGTCTTGCGTCCCGACTGCATCTAGACCCAGACCTCTGGGTTTTCTGGTCTGAAAATCGAGGCGAGGTATCCGGCACTTTGAAGTTGATCATCGGGAGGCACCACTTGAGCCGATAGGACGGTGCAGAGGAGTGCTATCCATGAAGCAAATACCAGCGTTCAGTCCTTGAAGATGTCCATCCGAGAAGGATATCACTGGGGTGGTGTCGTCCTGTAATTATACATGAGGTACCTTGTATTGGCCTCTGGACCGGCCAACGCGATGGGGGGGCGAACCCAACCTTGGAGCACAGAACCTGCGTAGAAGTTGCTTGAAGTTGGCGGAGAGTTGCAGATGGGAGCGTAGTCTGGTTCCTAGGGGCTTCTTTCCTCACTCGAGTTGAGTGGCGGCTCTTCGATCTCCCGCTCAACGGCTTCTTACCGGCAGTCTCTGCCACATGTCGTTGTCCGGCGAGTGCCGAGGGTCACGCCAGGAGAGCTGCTTAATCAGGCAGGCGTAATATACCGGAGTAGCAATGTGAAGCGAGCAAGGTGGACTTACAATCTTCTTTTAGAAGATGTAGTGTCGAATGCTGGTCAGTGGGCTCACGTTTAGAGGACGTAGCATCGGTTGCCTAAGGTAGTCTCTCAGAAGGATCCGAGTTGGCGGTACCGATGCTTGCCGCTGTTTTCCGTGCAGCGACCTCGCGGCTCCTCTGGTAAGCTCGATAGGGGATTGAAGGCATGGCAAAACCACAAGGTGTTGGGTTGTCAGGGCTGCTGATGCGTTCGAGTTGTTTCAAAATTAGGGGAGACTTCAGGGTGCAAAGACCGAGCTGCGACCCAAGGTCGGGCCGTGGCGATCACGCCTCCACGGAGCTAACGATACCATTATGAAAGCTCCTAGCTTATCTCATAGTCGCCGCTGAGGAACAGCGACCGCTATTTTGGGGGGACCGGAACTCCTTTTTGGACACTAGCGGATTGCGGAGGGAAATCGCGCAAACTTCCACAGAAAAGGGGCGCAGAAGATCGCGAGAACTGGAGATTTGCGTACCCCCCCTTTCGCCTGCTGACTGACAGCGGTGGCGCCGGGGTGTCTCGGCGGCTCCCGAAGCCTCGCCGGATTCCCTGAGGGAGGAGATTGCGGTGAAGGAGGGGCCAACCCGGCCCTACCCCGGATTGTGGAGGGTCCTTGTGCCCAGTCACACATCAGATGCGTTGGCGTTTCTGACTGGAGACTGAAGATGGGCTCAACACTTTGGTTGTCGACGGGGGAGCTTGCAAGTCAATCCAAGCTAGCGCTGGCTGGAATCCGCGAAGGGTGCTCGCTCCCGTCGGGACCGCAACTTGGCACCGCTCCTCCCGCCCCGTTAGTTACTCCCTGCTCCGCCCTGCCGACTCTTTTACGAACTGTTGAACGAAGACTGATGCTAATACGGATATGCCAGCGACGAAATGACGATGACTGAGACGCGGTGTCACGTCGGCAAAAGCCACTTCTCCTCAGGGCCCCGTGTTGGACGCGTGCACACCCTGGCCCGGGGATGATCCAAAGGGGGGTGCTTGGAGGGGGAGAAAAGGGTTGGCTCGCCAGCGATTTTAATTGGCCCTAGCCGAGTCTGGCGAGAGACAGCGATTTTCCTGAGCACCCCGTGATCTTTTCCGTCGAATGGGGTTCGAGGAACCGTCGAACGGCTGATTTGGGAGCGAGTGAGACCCGAGGGCAGGCCGAGAGACGTTGGTGCGCCTGCGGTGCGGTGCGGGACAATTGAGCTGCTCTCAGTGTCGAAGGGGCCGCGCAAAAATTGAGGCGCTTGCGCGTTCGAGGCCGGCCTTCCAGGTTCTGTAGTGGTCGAGCTCATTTGCCTCGAGGGACGTACCGATCGCTGCCACTGCATCCATCGTCCAGGGTCCGAACGCATGAGACGCATCGAAAGAAAATGACAGCCAAGCCTGGTAGCAGCAGCAGCAGCCAGGACACGAAAACCCGAATCGCACCGAAAAAAGGACGCCAGCGTTTGATGAGCTGACTGAAGCTGCGAGAAGGGCGCGATGCACGCAATCCGACCACCACAAACACCAGCACCAGCGCCAGCGCTGTGCTCCAACGGGCGAGCGTGTTTAGCTGGGGTATGATATCGACAAGGAGGTGCAGCACCACAGGAGACTCTCGAAAACTCGTCTTGGCCCGAGGGGGGGGTGGAGAATTTCCGGGGAAGGAGGAGGGGGTACAGCCATTGTCCAAACAGAACAGCGCAAGAGCCGAAAGAGGGGCTTCCCCTCGTCTGCAGGGATGTCCTCTTGCGCATCCATGATCCCGCAGCCCGCAGGTCGCAGACTCGCGGGTCGCAGACTGGTCTGTCCTGGCCCAGCAGTTGTCGCACTTTCTGGCCGGTCCGCCTTTTTGACTGCAACACTCAAAAAGCAACGGGTTGTGCTTTCGATTACGACATGGAAACTCAGCAACAGTTGCAACTGGTCCTCCGCTGACCTCGCCTCCTGCTCCTCTGCCTGTTTCCGGCGCTGAGCAGCGGTGCCAGCAGCACTGGCACCGGCACTCACTGGACTGGCGCATCGAGCGGAACAGCACAGCGCAGCAGCTGCTGCTGCTGCGGCAGACACCTCACCCTCACCCACAGCAACCGGCTCGCTCACCATTGACTGAATTTGCTGATCGGCCTGTTGCTTGCCTGCCCGTTCGCTGCCCGTCGGTCGTCTGCTGACCTCGCCGTGCCCCCCTCCGCCGAGTCCTCGCCGGCGCTCTGCGAAACCCACGCGACAGCCAGTGCCACCACCGCCGGCGGCTCATAGGCCCGGAAACCTCCATCTGGCGACCTCGAGGAGCAGCGCGACCAGCGCACAGCTTTCACGGCCTCTTGTTGGGACGCGCTGTTTGCCTGATGTGAGCCTCGCCTGCCTCGTCGTCTGCCTCCTCGAGATGAGCCCCATGTCGCAACACCCCGGACTGTGATCCTGCTGCTGCTCACCACAAACGACTCTTGTCGCCTGCTCGAGCTAGACCGCACTAGGGCTGCACTGTCGCCCTCGTCAGGCTAGGACGGCTCTGGAGGCTGCCACGCCACGGCCTCCAGCTTCCCCAGTTAATTAGACGCAGCCCGCTGCTGACCCTCTTCCCACCCCCGACTTGGTGTGCGTCTCGGAGCCAGATCGCCAGCCTTCCCCGCCCCGCCTGACACCGCCTGGCTGGACGCTGCCCGGTTGGTCCTGGCTTGCTGCGTCTGTCGCCTGTCACCTCCTGGTCACCTCACCCCGGATCCCGGCAGTCTTGTCCTTGGCCTGTCCGCCTTGAATAAATAGAGCGCGTGCCTGTTCCAGCGCCGCCCGTTCCATACTTGTACCACCTTTTGCCGCTGTCGATCGACGCACCTCCTCTTCCCCTCCTTCTTCCCGCTGGTTTGGATCACCCGTGGCTAGTCCCGAGAAGCGAGAACCAAGGGATTTGCTCCCGGTGGGACAGCCAAGCAGTCTCCCCCTCTGGCCGCCTCCGGCCCAGTCCCGCCCTAATCATCTGGCACTGGTGTTGGGCTGCCACCCCCTCTTAACCCATCCGGTCCCCCTGGCTGTTGAAGACCTTCGACTCGGCTTCCACTTGCTCGGCCTAGGACCTTGAACTACCACCCGGCGCATGGTTCGAGCTCTGACTCGAGCTTGTGTCCATCATAGACAGCGTGTAGGAGTCACGTCCTTTGCCGGTCACGACCTCCCACCTTGACATTGGAGTCGCTTTGCAACCTCTCTTCTCCAGTGATAAGAAGACGAACCTACCTCCCCCTGGATTCTGCCAAGTCGCCAACATGCGTTGCTAACACGACGCCCACGGAAACACCTGAGGAAGGAGGGTTTTGGTGGATATTTAAGTTCTTGCTGAGCCGGGAGTTATGTCTGACGCGATGGGGCTACAACTCGAATCTAGAAACCAGAGTTCGTTCGAACAGCACGGGCCATGGCCGCTCCACGACGGTCGATTCCATCAGACGCAGCGCCTCAACATCGGCGCCGCTCTGCTGCAAGTTGCAGCGCTCCCCGTGCTGAATGAATGCTTGGGCGACTTCTCAAGGGCAGGGAGGGCCCATCGCCAGTCACCTCACATTATCGGGAAGCCATCCGTGGTACCAAAGACGCAGACGCAAAACCAGGCGTTGAACGGGACCACAGGACCGACCTCAGCATCGACGAAGTTAGCTTCGGCATCTACCACACTACGAAAACTGGCAACCCCCCCCGCTGTCACGATTCCGCTACTAGCCTTATCACCTGTCCAACAAATCACGGCGGGCCTAGAAATCCTGACATTTCCGATCAAAAAGCTGCCACCCCCTCCAAGACCGACACTCAAGCGGCGAAGACCAGATACTGATGTTGACGGCTTCGACACTGCATCGTTGGGGAGCAAGAAGCGGCGTCTTCGGCGCGAGTTCATCACATCACGCCTCTCACAGCCGTTTTCTTTTCCCGCTACACACATCCTCAACCGGGAAGGTGTAGCGTCCGGAGACAAGCGATTTCTGAGGCTCGCGGCCGTGGTTGCCGCGCGGCGACTGAGCGGCGCTGGCCCGGCACAAGCGAGCCCTTCTTCCATGATGCGGCGCGCGGCCGTGATCAACCGGTTTCGGTTTCGTTTACGCTCCGAGGCGGAGGAGCGCGGCGGACCAGAAGCCGCCGAAACCGCCGCCGATACTGCGCTTTTGCAGCCAAACCAGACAGCTACGGCAGATGACGCGCGGTTCCCTGAGGACTCGGCACTGCAGCAATTGTGTCCGCCTTCACCACCCACCCCAACGCTCCGCATTCCTCTCCAGACACCTCTGTTGCCCCTAACGCGGGCGCGAATCCAGGCTCGAGCTTCGCCACCTGGATCCCCAGCTGGTCTACGACCAACCGAACCCGTAGGACCCCCTCGGCGGCTTTCGCCTAGTCCTCGGCTAAGGCCTTTGCGGTCTCCGGAACTCCGGACGACGCGGCCTCTAATTGATATTGATGATGTGGATGATCTCGATGACGATAGCGTGGCATTTCCGACGTCAGAGCACGAGAGTCGGTACGGCGATGAGCCGGACGACGTATATACAGACTTTGGGCTGATCTTCGGTGGTGAATGCGAACCCTCGGACGACGAGGGCGCTGGGGAACTCTACGAGGACTATTTGGATGATGTGGACGGCATCCCTTGGAATGCGAGGTGCTGAGCGGGTGAGAGCCCGTAGTCCGAGGATGGCAAGAAATCGGGTTGCACGGGCATACTGACGAATTAATCATGATCAGGACGGGAGCATGTGGACGCATTAGTGGTGCTACAAAAGTTTGGTCGCGCATTCTCCTTATCCGCATTGCAGGAGGGCGGATTTCGGGTGGGACTGCATGGGGAACGTCAAAATGTAGATGCTGACAAGGGACCAAAACTGGTGTTGTAGAGAGAGAGAGAGAGTGAGTGATAGTTGAGATACGAGAGTCGCGCGGCACCGGCCGAGGCCAGAGTGGATACCCGTTGCCCGTGTCAAACGGAGAGAATTAACGCCGCAGTACGCTGCGGCATTCACCCGTGCTTGTTTCCGGTACGACGAGAAATGAAGACAGTGCCGTGATTCCGATGCGACGAAACCCAGCCAGCCCAGCCAGCAAGTACGTAGCTTCCAGAATCGCAAGTAGATGTACCTGGGGAACAAGTCTCAGGGCGCAAGACCGGATCCCGGCGACTTGCAGCAGGCACAAGGCCACCCTCGCATTCAAGATCGGCAGGCGTGCCACACTGCTGGGACCCCCGTGTCACGTCACTGACCCCCACCACACTAGACCCACCTTCTCGAGAGCTTCCTATCTCGAGGCCGTGACACTGATAAAGCCGCAACCTTCTCGCTCTCTCAACTCCTAATTCCCAATCTTCAACGCCAATTGCTGCGCCCACGTTCGCGAACCTCCCAAGCAGCTCCTCAACTCCAACAAAAGACAACAATCGAAGATGGCGCCCCACCACAACCCAACGACAACCACTCCGCCCTCTCTCCCCGCGATAACCTCCCTTCCGACCCTCCCCGACGAAACTCTAACCTCCACCCTTGACCTCCTCTTCGAGCCCTCTCCCCCCCCCCCCGTCCTCGCCCTCCCGACCCTCCGCCGCCCCTTCCCCTCCTACGACGCCCTCATCGCCGCCATCCGCGCTCAACTCCTCGACCTCGCGCTCTCCTCCTCCTCCACCACAACCACAACCGATACCACAACCAACCCCACCACCCAACTCCACAACATCCTCGCCTCCCACCCGCGCCTGGGCGAACCGAAGAAAGAAACCCTCAGCGCACAGAGCGCGGCCGAGCAGGCGAAACTGCAGAGTGGGGGGGAAGAGGAGGCGGAGATGCTGGCGCGGCTGAACAGGGTGTATGAAGAGACGTTTCCGGGGTTGCGGTATGTGGTTTTTGTGAATGGACGGGGGAGGGCGGAAATTATGGGTGATATGTTGGGGAGGATTAAGAGGGGGGATATTAGGGGGGAGGAGAGGGAGGGGGTTGAGGTGAGTTTTTTTTCCTTTTTCTTCTTTTGTGCTTCGATACCTGTGTGGTGCTTGGACTTGATGGTTGGACTAGGCTAACAGGGATTCTAGGCCATGTGCGATATTGCGGCTGATCGGGCGAGGAAACTACTGGGGAGCCAGGAGGGTGGGAGTATATAAGGCGCGGGAAGGGGGTGGAAAGGCAGGGGGAGATGATACCCGGCGTGAGAGGATCTACGAAAGGGTCACCATTGACAGGCACAAGGACACGGAATATCGGCCTGCTATGCATCGCTCTGCCTGCAACTACCAAGGTGGGTGGTCGAACGATACCGGCGGTTGGCAGGACGTTCGAAAGGGTCACCCCCGACATGCACAAAGACAACAGTTTAAGCAGAGTTAAAGTCAGTTGAGGAGGCGATACAACAGAAGAAACCTTCACTCTCATCGCCCAGCCTCGTCAAAATCAGAGTGGCGGCGTGTCGTTGAACTCGTCCAACATACCCGGAGGGTTTCGTACGCCTGCAAAATCCAGCTTGTCAATCCAACCCCTAATCTCTCTTTCCTCCTCGGCCGATACATTTACGTTCACAGCCCCAATATTCTCCTCCAAATACTTGACTTTCTTCGTTCCCGGAATCGGAATGATGTCGCCCCCCTGCGCAAGCAACCATGCCATAGTCAGCTGACCAGGCGTACACCCCTTCTTGGTGGCCAACTCATTCATGCGATCCACCAGTACTAGGTTCCTGGGAAAGTTCTCGGCGCTGAATCGTGGATACTTCCGCCGCAGGTCTGTCTCGTCAAAGTCGTCGGGCGACCTGATCTGCCCCGTCATGATTCCCCTGCCCAGTGGTGAGTACGCAAACACGGTGATGCCCAGCTCACGGCACGTCTGCAGAATGTATTTCCCGTCGGGTCCCTCGATCTCCAATGCCCATGGGGAGTACTCGACCTGGTAGGCGGCCAGGGGGTGGATGGCGTGTGCACGGCGGACCGTGTCCGGCGAAGCAGCGGATATGCCAATGTTGCGGATCTTGCCCTCCCTGTTTCCGCATCAGCACCAAACATCACTTGAAACTCTCCGCACCATTGCTTGAATTCCACATACTCCTTCAGCTTGACCAACTCCCCCATCGTCTTCTCAACCGGCGTCCTCCCATCCACGCGATGCACATAGTACAAATCAATATACTCCGTCCCCAGCCGCTTCAAACTCGCCTCGCACTGCTGCCGGCAGTATTCAGGCGAGCTATCGACCAGCAGACCGAAGTTGCCATCGAGCTTCTTCCCAAAGCGCAGCGCGAACTTGGTCGCCAGGAAGATGTCGGCGCGCCGCTCGGGATACAAAGCGAACCATTTCCCGAGGAGGGACTCGCTGTCACCGTACATGTCGGCGGTGTCCCAGTTTGTGCATCCTAGCTCCCAGGCGCGGGAGAGGACTTGGAGGCGGGCGGCGTCGGCGCTGGAAGTGTTAGGCTCTGAAAAAGAGGAGGGTAGTAGAAGGGGTGTAGGTACTCTACGGATCCGTAGGCGGTGCTTAGTCCCATGAGGCCGAGGCCGATGGCGGATATCTCAGGGCCATTGGTACCCAGTCTGCGGGTTGGGAGCTGTGCAGGGGGCGCCATGTTCCAGTCCAATGTTTGAGTTGAGTCAATGAAGTTGAGCAGCACAGTGAGGTTATGTTATGCTGGGAGGGCACAAAGAATCAATCAATACTCGATACGGGTGGCAGCATAGGTCAGGCAGGTAAGGTGCGAGTCGCCTCGAAATTATGTACTATGCGGATGCTGGTCGGCACGGGGTTCGATACCCGGTCGGAGAGAGATCTGACATGCGGCCGGGCCGGCTGTGCGGGCCGGGGAGAACTAGCCGAAGTGGGGATTTGAAGGGGCCCTTTTTTGCCTGAGGGAAGGAAGGGCAAAGGACGTGGGTGATTACCAGGCATTGAAAGGTGGCAATAAATGTTGCAATCTTCTAGAGCCCTGATTCAGAAGTTTTGTTTGATATTGATGGAGTAGGGTTTTGTGTTAGCGATGGGTGCTGCCTGATATGCTGCTTGCCTACATGTAGCTACGTGTTGGAAAGATGCCGCTTTCCTTGAGCGGAACCAGGGGCTAGAATATATGTCACTCTAATAGTAATCGGATTCAAACTGGAGCTGAGTTGGAGACTGAGAAGCAGCATTCGGAGGGATGGGCCCAACGGCGCCAGCCTTGAGAGCGTCGAACTTTGAATACAAGTCACAGGAAAGAGTGGTTTTCCAATCTTTGCTTGCCCGGTTGAGCTTTCTGACCTTGCACATGTGAGCTATCTATGTTTTTCTCCCGTTCATTGCTATACACAGTTTGGTAGGTAAAGAGGATGACGCGCCGGAGAGAATGGCAGCCTGTGTCGTGGGAGTGTACGCAGTACATGTCACGGTATGTCACCAGAAACTTGAATTAGATGTTAGCTGCCAAAGACTCAAAGATAACACTGTGTCATGCCGTGTCATATGATCTATCCTGTTTACCTCAGTACGATCTAGGACAATGTACATGTATTTAACAGGAGAGGGCCCTCCATCTAATACGAAGCGACGCTGGGTGCAGATAACCCCCTGAGACCACCATGGACTTGCACTTGATTTGATACAAGCCCAACCAACTCTCCTGATCTTGTCATGTCCAGGTGGTCTTCAGGCGTCTGATTGTACGTAATTTGAAAAATCTAAATGGCAATGTTTGGCGTGAGTTGTGGGCCTTTGGAGAGAGAATTCAGTGCCAATTTTTAAGTTGTCATTGAGCCGACTGCGATGGCTTGAGACATATTTCGAGGGCCCTAGTCGGTGAATTGGTCTCCAGAAGCTCTGCAATGGATCTCCAACTCCAATCTTCCCTATAGCTGCCGTAGTTTGCCAGCACCGTCCCAGTTGCCTTCTCGTTCTCAGAGTTGTCGATGGTTTCGGCCCGCGCCTACACCCGGACTGATACGCTTTGCCTCTTCTTTCGTTTTAGGTTGCCCTGCCACTGATCCTTTCTCAGTTCCATAGAATCCATCGACGTCCAATACATGTACCCACCAAGCCCACAATCCAACCTTGATGCCACCTGAACTCAGGTCGAGAACCTTGACGTACACCAAACTTAATAAAAAATTCCGCAGTGCCAACATCCCTCCTGCCCACCTATTTATTCTCTCGCTCCTTCCGACTGGTCTCGAGTCCTCCTGTTTTCGACATCATCACTCACACACCAAGATATTTCCGACTCTTTCTAAAGTTTCCATCACAAGCTCGACTGTCCTCGTCAGACAAATCTCCCTGCCAATCCCTCACCTTCCGGCCAGCCCTCAGTTTTCGGCCTTCACAAAACCCCCGTGATGTCTCAAGACGCGCGCATTATCGCGCTCGAGTCCGCGCTCGTATCGCGGCTTGGCCTGACAGATTTCCAAGCCATGAAGGCCGCGCTCGGTGCCGGCACGCCCATCCCCTCTGCCACCTTGGATGCCGCTCGGCCGGTCATCACCCGGCACAGCGCAGACCTAGTTGCGGTGGCCAGCGACATCGTCGCCCAGCCCAGCGCTGGCCCCTCGACCGTCGCCCCCCCGCGCCCGGAAGAACACTGCTTCCACAACATCCGGCGCTGGCTGCACTCCGACCGCTCCGAGCCCGAACCCGCGGGCGTCTGCCCCGTATGCTACGCCGAGCTCTCCATCGGCGGCATCACCCCCCTCCCCACCTCCGACACAAACTCCTCCTCGCCGACCAACCCCTCCCCCGCGGTCGCCCTGCACTGCACACACATGCTCTGCGCGCCCTGCCACGCCACCATCTGGAAGCTCAGCACCGGCTGCGACGACGAAGACGAGGGGATCTACCTGCAAGACGAAGACGATTTCCCCGATTCGCCCTTGTGCCCCGTGTGCCGCCGGAATTTTTCGGCGCGGGACTGCGAGCATTCCGTGCACTACCCGATTCGCCCTGTGGGACAGGCTGCTGGGGGGGAGGGCGATGAGAAGTATGCTGCGGCCGATTGTGCGATTTTGATTGCGGAGGGGGGGAGGGTGCCGGGCTTTTGTGTGAAGTGTTGTGATGAGGGGGATGATAGCGAAGAGGAAGAGGAGGGGGAGGATGACAACGAGGAAGAGGAGGAGGAGGATGGCAACGAGGAAGACGAGAACGCGGAGGAGGTGGGAGTGGCGATGCTGGTCTGCGACAGGCTGTTGGCGGATGACCTGAACTGGCTGCGGGATGGGCATCGGCAGCAAGGCGACCTGCCCGAGAACTTTCTCAACCTGCCTGGGGACTTCAGAACCTCTTCCGCTGCCGCGAGGTTCTCCTATATGTTCCACCAATACAGGCTGGCTCATGAGGGTGGTTCGCTTGCTGAGTTTGAGCAGGCTTTGTCGGACTTGCGGGATTCGTATATAGATTGAAGGCATGGTTCAGGGGCGATGGGCTTGGATACCCAGGGATACTTTCGGCGCGGCATCTTTGATTTCACTTGGTTTGCATACAATCGGCATCGGAATCAGCATCAGCATCGGCATCACGACATCTCGGATCATATGGCGGGAACATAGCGAATGGCAGACCAATCATCGATAGGGGCGTTTTTGGGTGTGGGGGAACTGCATGGTGGCTGTCGACCACTCCGTCTGTAGCTATTTCTATTAACACTGTCTGTTTTATACATCCTTCCAATTCCATTCTTCTCTCCTCCCAAATGGCTGTTGACCATATCCAACATTGTCCATAACCCAAAAATAATATCACCAAAGAATTCCATCGCTGAATGCCCTTGCCTTGCCTGGTATATACTCCCCTTCGCTTGACACATAATTCGAGGTGGTAACGTCACCTTTTCCCAATTGCTACCTCTGCCCTCCTTGCTGCGGCGCATAAAAACCCCCCTGCGGCGACGCAACCGAATCCGAATACCCTCCTCCCCCCGACTGCGGCGATACCGACTGCTCGTAACCTCTCACCCCTTGCTGATATTCTCCCCCTTGCTGCTGCTGCTGCTGCTGCTGCTGCTGCTGCTGATACCCCCCCCCCCCCTCCCCCCCCAC
>Ga0247760_1001180_pt1 | contig 25552 bp, 45 predicted proteins | sample UWRJL171409R4_FD_179936 | JGI IMG/M metagenome (GOLD analysis project Ga0247760, IMG submission 179936) | Plant litter microbial communities from Arlington Agricultural Research Station in Wisconsin, United States - UWRJ-L171-409R-4 | ecosystem: Environmental > Terrestrial > Plant litter >... | reverse complement strand
CAACGTCGCCAAACTCCCTCGCGCCATCGCCCTTCAAGATCACATCCCCTCCGCCAGCGGCAGGAAACTCCCTCTCCCGCCGGGATACACAGGCGAGATGCTGGAGTTCCTCGCCGGGGGTGTGATTACGGGTGTGATGTTCCCTGAGAAGTGGGACGGGAAGTGGTGCCTGGGCCGACACGACGGGCAGTTTGGGGCGTTTTCGGTACGGGGGGTGGAGATTTGTCTGCCTGTTGGGGGGGAGTGTCCTGTGAAGCCGGAGAAGGGGGAGGGTGAGGGTGGTGAGGGGAAAGGGAAAGAGGGAAAGGGTGCGGAAGGGGGAGGGGCGGGAATGGTTGTTGTGTCGAGGTGGAAGTGGATGCCGGAGAAGGACAAGGACAAGGGGGGTGCAGTGCAGGGGAAGGAAGGAGGGGGGTGGCTGAGCTTTGGGAAGACGGAGTTGATTTGTGATGTGCAATGTGAGTACACACCTACCTTCCCTCGGGCTGCTGTGATTATTATTGTTTTAGTTGCTATGATGCTAACGGTAACCGGCAGCTGCACATGCGGACTCGTGGTGCTGGTCTGGGACGAATCGACAGGGGAAAACGGGCTTGTTTCCGAAATCGCATGTTGACCTCCGCACACTCGCGAAGCAGAATAAGTCAGCTGGGAAGGAGAAACGCAAGGGCATGGGGTTTTTCAGTCGGAGGTAGTGGGCAGGTGCAAATTCTGGATGTTCTATATGTAGATGTTAGATTCGTCAATGCTAGATACATTGACATGTCGAGTGTTTCTTGGATAATAACCACTCATCCCAAGATCGCTATGCTCCGACCAGCTCCCAAACCGTCTGAGAATCCCCCAAAATCCCTCCCCTTACGCCAGCCGCACTCGTGCAGCCAAATGCATGTCGTTCTCTTGTACCAGCCTCCCTCCTTCGCCGTGCACAATTATCATCACATGCTCTCCCTGTTCTCTGCTAACCATTGTGTTCCTCGGCCGCGCTGAGAAGATCCGCAAAAGCTGTGAGAACCTCCGCCAGAAGGTGAGGCTACTCGTGCCCCGGATCGGTGCATGCAAGGTATGCGCTTAGAAGACAAAGCGGAACCATCAGGCGGCTTACCAGCGTCTCTCACCGCCCATTCAGCAGCATTAAATAAGAGAACGGAACCACCAGACTCCCTCTCTCCTCTCACCACCCACCAACCGTCATAGTAACAGAACCTCACTCCTCCCTCCAGCCTCCCTTGAACAAATGCTTCACCAAAGCCTGCTCCGGCACCGTCCCATCATTCGTGCTATTACTGTGCATCTGCCCCATCCCAAACCCATCCACCGGCAAAACCAGTATATCCCCTATCAGCCTCGGCTCCGTCATGAACGCCAGGTCCTTCGTATCCTTCAACGACTCATCATACCCCCTCAACATCTCAAAGACAACGTCCGTCCAGGCTGCCGGCCCAGTACTATTCATGACTTCGTAACTGGTCGGTTTCAAGTCTGATACAGGGAGGCGATACGCCTCACTCAGCTCTGCAATGGATTGCTGCACGCGCTGGGCCATCTTGGTAAACACGGGGTGCCCCGGCGCAGCGGCGATGGTCCACTGGCAGAGCTGCACCCAGTGCGTGATGTCGACCCAGCCGCCGCCGTCGCGGCGGTCGAATTCGATTCCGACGATGAGGTTGACGCGCGGCTGGAGGGAGGGGGGCACCCAGGACGGGATGGGCTTGAGGGCGAGGGTGTCGGTGTCTGAGTAGATTCCGCCGTGGATGGAGAGGAGGAGGTACCGGAGGAGGTCGGATTTCATGCCGACGTTTGGGAGGGAGGAGTACAGCTCGACGAGGGCAGGGTTGGTGTGGGAGAAGTGTGAGCGGACGAAGGCGTCGGCGGCGCTTTGGCCGATAAGGGTGCTGTGGGTTGAGGGTTAGTGGACTGCTGCGAACGGTGGGGAAAGAGCTGTGGTGGAGGTTTGTGCCTAGGTTTGGGAAGGGGTGTGGATTGGATGAAGGGCATTTTGGGATGGGATACACCGTGTTCTGTGGTGAAATGAGAGAGAAGTTGAAAGACAAGTGGTTGAATGCAACAAACACTGCGGGCAGGGGAGAATACTATTCGTGGTCTGGATTCATCGTCATCCAGGAGCGCGCTTCCTCGAGGTCCTCAGGCTTCTGAGCTGGAGTGTCTCCTTTTTGCTTTGGAAGTAATATTTGCCAGATCTTGGGCGGGATGTGCGAGCCGCTGCTCGGTGTGGGATGCGCTGCTTTCACGGCCGAAGTCTTGGTCGCTGCGGTTGCGGACTCAGAGGCGTGTGTTGTAGTCGCGGTGTGTGCTGGGGTCTGTATCAAAACGTGCGCTGAAGACTGCCCTGTTTTTGATGGCACCGAGGAGCGTATCACCGTCTGCGTTGCTTTCGTCAAGCTCGGCGCGTGTGTTTTCCCGTTGAAGCCGAGCTTGTCGGGCGATGAAAGATGTCCCTGCGGTTGCGGTCCCGGTCTGAACCCGTCAACGGCAATGCCAGCGCCGCCATGGATCCAAATCGTTGTGACGACAAACAGAATCACACCCGCAATGACGTAGTTCCGGCCATGCCGTCGCCACGAAACATGCTGCAAAACTTGGGCCGGCAAGGATGCGGAGGTCGTCCGTTGATGTTGCCGCATCGTGTGCTAGTGCGCCTTTTTCCGCCGGGAGCCCACTACAAACCCAGCCGATTGACAGAAAGAGGGAGTCGCGATGCGCCGACATTGGGCTTGAAGAGGAGAGGACTGGCCACAAAGAACGAATGGAGGGGCATGCGGGTTATCTTCGGGCCCATTCTCGACATGGAACCCTGGAGGAAGGAGCGAATCATGTTGTCGTGCAACCATCCGATCCACCATTCGAGCCTGGAATGCGGTTTGCTGCGCTGCGCTTTTTTTGGTCGCAAAAGCACTTTACGTCCCGCCCACACCAGGTTCCAGGCTCTGGCGAGGACCCTTTACGATGGACGGGTTGGTTGGAGGCTGAAACCCTGTAATGACCTCGTGCGACAATTTCGCAGGATGCAAATTGCATCGGGTGAAGCTTGGCGCCTGATTGGCCGCAGAACACACCAGATGAGTCCCTCGCACTGTCCATGTCACCCCACGGGATGATGAAATACGACATCACGGGCTTTGCATCAACGGGCAAAATGCTGACATACTGCACAGTGCAAATAAACCCACCGGACCCTATCCCAGCCCTACATCATGGATGAACTGTACTGGGTTCAACAAGAGACACAGCAGAACGGTGTCACAATACTCACACCTCGGGGGGATCGCACGAAAGTTCTGCTTTCCCCTCTGGTTTCGTGAACTGTGCCCTCCGCAACTTTCTACATGCCATCCTGTCTCAGAGAACTTTGTGCCATGAGATTTGCAGTCTGTTTATTTTTCTTTCCTTTTCTTCGCTCTCTTTTTCGTCTTTTTTTCTTTTTCTTCTTCTTCTCCCGTCCTTTCCGTCATGTCGGCGTCCCTGCCGCCCTTCCCGTCAACATGGGCGGCACCGACGTCATGTTTCGCAAGCATCAACTATTTCTACGTCTTCTTGGGCTCCGGCTACTTCAGCAACCTACCCCACAGGCGACTGCTGGCCGCCGTCTTCAACCCCGGGCGTACCGTACCTCACCGACGGGGGCTGTCCGCGTGGATTCACGTGTGGTTGTGCCACTGCCGGCCCTGAGAGCAGAGGGAAGCCAATGAGCACTGTGAAGTGTTGTCCAACCGTGACGGGGAATGCCTTCTCGTTCATGTGCAGGGATAATGAGTACGGGGGCCATGCCACGGCGACGCCGGGTGCGGTGTGGACGGGGTTAATCACAGGTATTGGCATTCCGACGCCGACCGAGGAGTCGGTGACGAGGACGCCGTCGACGGACGAGGGGATTGAGGCATGGGGGACCAAGCTGATTTCGGTGAGTCCAGACTCCCAGACCTATATCTTTCGAGAAGTCTTCATGCTGACGGGAATAATGCAGGTCGTCCCTTTATCAACAAGCACCTCCACCCCTTCCTCTCGGCAACCTTCGACCTCCTCGACCTTCTCGAACACCCCTACCCCCGGGCCCGCGCCAGCACCCCTCTCAACCGGCGCAACAGCTGGAATAGCCATCGGCGCTGCTGCCCTTCTGGTAGCAATCCTGGGAACAGGGGCCTTCCTGATGTGGAAAAGGAAACGCGCCTCGAAAAAGACGACCCCAGAAGCGGGCGGCGACGCGGTCGCAGAAATGGGTGTGTGAAGAGAGGAAGATAAGGAAATCGAACCGAATCAAGAACCAAAGTCGGAGCTGGGCACGCACAATGAAGCGCCGATGCTGGAGATGGATGCGCAGAACAGAGTCCAAATGTTAGACTCGCGGGATTTGAGGCCAGGAGGGACTGAGGCTTCAGAGTTGCAGGGCTGATATCATGTTCAAGATACCGCCCATCAGGGGTAGAAATACTGAGGATTGTTGTTTGCATCAGGTATCTACCTAACTGGCGTCGACTTTTGCAGGCCAGGTGGACAGCAGATCCAACAGAAACAAAACTGACAAAATTCTGCGCAACGTTCTAACACCCTTGCCATCCGTTCCTTCAACCGTGATGAATCCTTCTCTGCCGACATCTGTCTTTCTGAACGGCTCGCCTGGGAGAGTCACAGCTCAAGTCGCGGCGGCAAAAGTGGCGATGGTCGCAAAGGTGCGGGCAAGCGTTGATAGCGATGGTTGTTGAGGGCGATGGTTTCGGTTGATATGGCATAAGAAAGGATGGTTGCTTATGGGAGCTGGTTGCAGTGATTGATGGTGCAAAGCGCTACCTCGGCCTGTTTGGGTTTTCAAGTCGAGGGTTGTTGGTTTGAAAGACGAAGTTTGATGGGAGATAGATATTAAGAGGAAAGAGGGTATGATCAGGTGCTCGGAGGAATTATTGCCCGATTGTCTGTCAGAGATCTCCAACCTTTATCTTCCAATTGGTACCGAAGCGCTACCCCTCAGTGGCTGAGCTCGGGGTATCCCTTGCCGGCGTACCCAAGAAACCTGTTCCGGTTACCAGCTAACCTCATTGGCCTAGGCAATCCTGGCGGTATGTGGTTAGGCAACATGATTTTCCATGTGATTTTGGCGGTTTGTTCACGACATACCCAGAACAGTGACGTCTGCTAATTTCAATAAAAACGCATATCTCTGAAGACCTCGCGAATCACATCAAGCACGTATCTTAGCATTTCACTTCAAATTTAAGTCCCTAGCATTTTGATCTTTAACCTTTTTCTTGGATTTTTTGCTGCGCCCCTTTATCGTAATCTCTTGATCACCTCACCGCTATCTATGATCCCGACCATGAGAAACCAGCTCTCACGTCATTTTAGTCTCAAAAGACCACGACCCCGAATAAATAGAAAGGTAGGTAGGTTGTAGAGAGGTGTTAAACCATCCCCGCAACCCCCTCCCTCCGGAGCCTCCGCTCCCTCTCCCTATTCCGCTCATAGTTCCCCGTAGTGACCTGCACCACTCGCCGGACCTCTGTCTTCTGCTGGGCCTTTCGCCGGCGCTTGTCCAGCTTGCTAGACACAACGAAAAGTCCCAAAATACAGAACCAGGCTACGAATATTCCAACCCCGATTAGGGCGAGAATCCCGAAGACTGCTCCGGCGCACTTCCCCGTGTGTCCTGACTCACGGTTGCAGTACTCGTTGACACGCCCGAGGCGGGGGAGACCCTGCTCATCCCTGATGCTGGGGTCCATCCTGCTCGTTTCATTGCCCATGGCTGTGGTTGCTGCCTAGTGTAGGGGCTTGAGTTTTCGAGTAGAAGGGTGGCTAGTGGTATTGGGGAAGAAAGGGTGGAGACTGACAGAATCAGGGGTTAGTTCTGAGGTTACCTTAGTGCTGGAGAGCTTTCTCAGGCTCTTGAGTCTGTAAGGCTGATGGGCGAAGCGGGCTCAAGAGCGTGCTGGTGAAGAATTAGTTTCGTTTACACGGGAAGTTCCAACCTTTTTATGTCTATCCCGGCGGTATTCCACCCGTATCTGTTCGAGAATAGGGATTCTGAGATTGCGATGAATACTTCTCTGTTATCTCTGTATAATGACATGGTCCAAAATCAATGGTGGACAATTCCGTTGTACGAGAACAAAGGGGGGATTCTTTCGATATCGGCCCGCAGGGCTCAAGCAAGACACGGAGATGGAAGAGCGAGGGTAGCATTTGAAATGCGGGACAAAGAGGTTGTAAATCCGCCGGCACGCCAAGGTGGTCGTGACAATCTAACCTCGACAATCTGTAGCTATTGAGATTTCACAGCACAAACGATGCTATTCCAGCAACGGCTAACACCCGACGAAGATAGGGACAAAGACACGGACAGAGTTCATCCACGCCTAACAAAAACACAGGCAGCTTACATATTATGAGGAATAAGAATTTGATTCTAGAGCGAAACGTTTTCAATTAAGGTTAATACATTGAATTTGTATGAAATAAATCAGCTCAGCCATATACAGTCAATTTCAGGACTTTTGGGAGAGCTGGGTGGGACCGTCAACGCGCAAAGGGTTAAAGTTCCCCATGGAAAGGGGCTAGGTTGGGCTCTAGGTATACGGGGACAGTTGGGTATCATTAAGTGGCCGCACGCTTTGGTTCAACTAACCAAGGTCAATACAGAATATTCACGGCAGTAATAAAAGACAGTCAAGTTTTGATATTTTACAATTTATTCATGTTTTATCTCTCAGCATCCAGACACCTGGTCTCGATGCTTCTCGATCTACAACTCGCGTTGTCTCTCTAGAATCCCAAGCTCGCTCCAGGCAAGCCTTTTCTGAACAACTATTCACCAGCTCACACCTAACCTAGAAGTTGCCCTCTAGGGAGGTAGTGGCCATCTGGATGGGTAGATTTATCGACGGGTAGGTTCCCCAGTGCCACAGAAAGCCCTCGCCCCCGCCGCCGAAGTCTCACAACTTGCGGACCAGAAGTAGCCACCCCTGTAAACGGGGCTGTAAAAGGCGGCAGCGTCTCCTGGCGCTTAATGTGGTCCTGAAGCTCGACCTCCTCCTTCGCCAGGCGCCGCGCCCGGAGGCTGAAGCGCTTGGAAAAGCCTGTCAGCCGCGCCACTGCAAAGAAGACGAATAGGCTGAACAGGACGATGCAGAGGATGATGAAGCCGGAGAGGATGCATTTGCCGGGGTGCCCCCCGGGCTGACAGTACTCGGGCATGCGAGCGAGCGAGAGGCCCGTCTCCTGACCGATTTCGGTTTGCTCAAGCATCTTTTTGATGTCGAGGGTTGTGTGTTTATTTGGGTTGTTTGGGTTGGAAGGATTCGAGGGATAGCTCACCAAACCAGTGGTTGAACTTACCGGGCTTCAAAAACTAGTGGTGCTTTGGAAGAGGCGAGAAGAGGGCTGGATGAGGGGTGATCGAATGGATGAAGAGAGAAATGCAGCTTTTTATCCGGTTTTGAAGCCGACAATCTGACCATATCTATTCGCAAACAGGAGGGATACTTGAAGATCATCAATTCTGCGTTCTTCATACACAAGGATATTGTCTCATACCAACTGCTACGAGACACTGTTGTTTCCTGAACAAAGACTTAGATATGGCACAGTATCAACTGCTCACATGACATATAGAATATGCCCGAGCCGTCCAATTTGTCGGCAAATTCCGGTGTAAAAACGATGTTAACCGAATAATTCAGGGCGACAGGTTCTTTGTCTAGGTTGTCAAGTGTCATTTCTTAGGCCACCCTCGAGGCTCTTAGGGTGGACCGGGCGCATGGATGGGTACCACAGGGCTTTGAGTCTGAAGGATTCTTGCTCACGAATCTTGTATGGAATGAAGAAGCTTGGGGTATCAGTTGGAATTGGTGTCAGGGGGCTTAAGGTTGCTTGCTTATTTCACATTCATAATGGGAAGGGGTCCGGGTTCGTATTTGATAAAGGTTTCATAGGATTTAGTTGCATGTATCTCAACTCGTTGAGACTATTCGGGACATATTGCGCAAATCCTGGTTCCAAACGGAGGCGCAAAGACCGCCATTTCCGTTCTTACTGTCGCAATACCCGGGGAGACGGCTGAAGTCCAGCCCAGGCGAGACTTGGACCTCAACGTGGTCACGGGGAGTGAACTCCATCGTATTTACTTAGACATCTTTTAATCAAACTCTATCACTTGATGAGTCGGCGTGAAAGACAAGACGTGGAGGTGGTAGTAAGTCCGAGGTATATAGGAATTGGGTAGCTTGGTATTCATCTCGGTCTGCTTCGACGACTGTCCAACCCAATTGAGCTTGAACACGAATAACCGAGTTCAAAAAACTTGTTTTGACATTCATACACCGCAGTCAGCCAAAGTGCCCACAAAGACATTGTCCGGATGCGTGTCTGCAGAATGGAGGCGTCTAACCCAGTGCACCATCTCCAACATGACCAGTTAGGTACGGGACGAGTATATTGCTCGGCGAAGTGGGGGTATCTTTACGTCCAGTTGGCAATATCATCGGGTCTTCGCCGTCATTTTCTAGCGTCGTTGAGAACTGTGGTTGTTGGCCGAGTCAGTGGTCTCCGACGAAGGAAAGGTGTAACGCTCCGTCATGCTGTAGTAAGTGGAAACTTTGAACGGAAAGCATATCAATAACCAGTCGCTTTAGCCAAGTGGTTACGGCGTTGCCCTGCTATATCCTCGGATTAGCAGCTCAGGCAATCCCTTCGGGGGCGTAGGTTCGAATCCTGCAGGCGACGATTTTTTGCCCCGCATTTTGCCCCTTTCCTCGTCCAGTGAGACAAATCCATAGGATTTCTTTTGGCGAGATGGAATGACAGAAGTGCTTCCTGTCATGTCATTTCCGGAACGGGTGCCCTTGGAATCGGGAGACGGTGTGTTGCTGCCCAACATTATGACAGATCATCGCTAGTTCTGTTTTGAACTTGGACGATGCTTGGCCTAGAGAGGGCACATGGCAATTCACAAGGTCAGATGTGTCTTTTTTTCAACTAGACTATGTGTCTTGGGTCAATGGAAAAGTGTCTCGGTCTTTTCGTCTAAGGGACCAAAGAAGTCGCCAACGGTCCATCCCATTCAAAGCTCAACCCTAGGCAGGGCGTGCCAACTTGAACTACCAATCAGCTATGTGTCCCATATTCTCTTCACGATGAAACTGAACATTCCCATCTTTACCGTTTCCAGGTGCCTTCAAGACCCCTCCAAACTGTAGAAAAGTTTAAGACTAAAGTGAATCTTCCCATTCGTCATCCAACTGCACAAACAAGAAACAACGCCTCAGATATCAGTTCTCGCCCAGTTATCCAGTCAACATCGTATCCAGTGCGAAAACTCCCCAACCTGAGCATTTCATCCAATGTTCAAGTGACCTGCAATGCGATGTCTGACTGAAGATGGGTTCGCAGGCGCCTGGTGTTGTCACCGAACACCCAGAAACTGCCAACCTTGAAGCAATGAGCCTGTCCCAAACACCTATGCTGGCAACACCCCCAGTGCACCAGAAATTGCATGAAAATCCGTGCTTTCCCGGTTTGGTGCATTTTCACTGCAAGAAAACTGATATCCGCACCCCCTTTGCCATTCCTCGTTAGCTGGAAACATCTAGTAGCTATGCCATTTGAATCAGATTCAGTGGTCGCCGTGTCCTCAGCCTTTTGCATTTGGAATAGCGTCTTGCCGTTGCGCACATCTTGATCTCGCAGCTCGTCCCCCAAACATCACGTCCGTGTGACATTCTGCACGGTGCTCAGCATCAGCATCAGACTTCGCTTTTTCAACCAACTGTAACTCTCTTGCAAGTGATGGTATTATCCATGCCATCTTTATTTGGGCTTGTTTTTAATCCGTGGCTACCTCTTCCCTTGCCCAAATCCTGGTCACTTGCTCTCAAACATTGAGGATGTTCTGCCTTGTGCCTTCTGAACCTCAAGTGCTGGGTTCATAATTCAAGTTGCGCGGGTGGCCGCCCTTGCCCTAGCCCCGATGACATCGTTGAATCTTGGTCTTCCTCTGCAACTTCCGGAATGTTCTGCTTGACGCCTGAATTTCGAATGCCGGTCATAATTTGCGTAGCGTGGGTGCTTGCCCTCGTCCCAACCCTGATGATATTGACCCGATGACATCGTCGAGTCTCCGCGCCCCGGTCTGCCTCCCACTAAACGCATTTTCTTCTCTGCCGCTGCCACTGCCATCCATTTACTTCTACTTCTTCTGGCACCACACCTTCACCCAATTTCTTCTTCCTCCCACATCCACTGCAACCACCAACTTGCAAACTCCCAACCTTCACCGCCACAACCACTCGCTTTTGAGCCTCTCTACTCTCGTTGTGAGATATTCTGGTACAGTCCCCTTCACTTCAAGTTTTTGGATCTTCTGCCCAAAACCTTCTGGCACCTACCTCCTTCATCACGCTCTTCCTCGCCCCAGCACCCTCTGGTATTTGCCTCCTGCATCTGCCTCGCCGGTGTGCCTCCTGCATCCTGCAACTTCATCTGCTCGAGCGCTTTGGTACCTCTTCCTCCTTCATCCTGCATCTTCTCCTCCAAGACTCAAACATTTTCTCCACCAAACTCGAACTTTATGGTACTGCCTACTCTCGCTCTCACATCTCACCTCCAAGAACCTGAAACTGACCGTTTCGCTCCTCAGACCAGCAACACTCATCAACAAAACCCATCACAATGGCTCCCAAGAAGGATGCTAGCGCCAAGGATGGCAACGGCGCTGCCTCGATCTTCACTGCTCGTGAGCAAGAGATCCTGATCAATGCGTTCCTCTGCATGAACACCAAGCCTGAGGTAAGTTTTTTCCCAATTACGACATTCATCTGCCCTCGCGGGGTTCCCTTCGGTCCCGCGAGTTGATCCCGCCTATTTTGGTTCTCATTCAATCGGAATGGAATGATGGCATTCATATCATGTCCCGCTGCTCGGTCGCATGTCGCTAACCCGCCCTCCAGATCGACATGGAGGCTCTTGCCAATCGGGTGGGCATGGGCAACCCCCGCAGCGCCGGAAATGCCTGGCTCAACATCCGCAAGAAAATCGAGAAGTTCGCTCACGAGACCGGCGACGGCGCCAACGACAACGGCGAGGGCAGCTCCACCCCCGCTCCCCTCTGGTCCACCCCCGCCGGCGGCAAGCGCAAGGCTTCCGATGATGACGATGAGCTCGCCGGAGGCGACACCATCACACCCAAGAAGACCCCCGCCAAGCGCGCCCGCGCCACCCCCAAGAAGAAGGCCGCCATCGCCGACGAGGACGGCCTCGAGCAGCCCGCCACGCCGGCCAAGACTCCCACCAAAACCCCTCGCAAGCGCGGCCCTGCCAAGAAAACCCCTGGTAAGGTCAACACCGAGGAAGAGCACGAGCACGAGCAGGTCTTCATCAAGCAGGAGCAGATCACTTCCTCCAAGAACTTGACCTTCACGACTGAGCAAACCACGCCGATCAAGGAGGAGCCCGAGGAGGATGACTCCGGTATTAAGGTAATTGGCGGCCCGGGCGCCTCGCAGACCACGGCGGAACATATCGATCATATCATGGCCAAGGCTAGCGCGAAGGCCAAGGCCAAGGGCAAGGGAAAGAGCGAGGACAAGGACATGATGAGCGGCGGTGGTGGTCCCAAGGGAACGCGCAAGCGTGGCGCTTCTGCGGAGGATGAGTACGGATATGGATATGATGAGCGTACGGCGCTGCGCTCGATCTCGCCTGAGTATGAGGTTGAGGTTGACGGTGAGGTCTAGTCTGGTCGCCGTGCAAGAGTGCGGAGGTATTTCTGGTTGGCTTGGATACGGTGAGGTTCGGGGGATATCTTCTGGGCGTTGCTGGGTTCAACTCGATGGGTATCTGCATGTGCATGGGTCGGATGGATCGGATCATGGGATTGGGAATCGCGTTGCTTGCTTTTGAAGGGTGAGAATGGATTGTCCCCGGCTTGGCTTCGGATTGAGGCTGGCTGCCAATGGGTGCGGTTGGGACTGGTTTGGGTGGACCTAGATACTTTTCTTCAGGAAATTTACTCCGCCGTCGTAGATATCCAGAAGCGATTCCTATATGACGAAGTGCTCTCTTGTGGTTGCCATATCGTGAAGCTATTTTGAAGCGGGTGTCCGGGTAAATCGGGCAGTCGGTCATCCGCACTCTACCTTCCGTCCCATGCCACCTCGCCACCATCACCAACTCTCCTCTCGTTTTTTCTCCATCTGCAATCTATCCTAAGGAATGTCGCAGTTTCCAGCAGACAAAGCCTTCTCTGCCCAGCACTCCAACAACCACACACCTCCCCCAACTGGCACAGCAACGACAGCACAAAACAACTTCTTTGTTCCACAACCATGCATGAACCCGCGCACTTGAAACATGAAACAAAGGCATTATGCGCGAACATGAGACACCCGAAAGAGATTCCCTAGCATTTAAACATGGAACCCAACCGAACTCATCCGGGCCCAGCCAACCAACCCAACCTGAGCAAACCGATTCGTTTGCACCAGCACCAGCACCAACACCCAGCTAGGCCACACTACCACCGATTTGAACACCATCTCAGCTCTCAGCAGCACAAAAGAGGCTGAGAATGTGCCACACAATCACCCGGAATGTCTGCGAGGGCTGCAGCGCCCAGATTGGCGACGCTGTGATCCGGGAGGTTGCTTGCTTCGCTGCCGTGTTTCGACCTGCCTGGGGCTCTGGCGTGTCGCAGATCGAGCAGCATCGCGCGAAGCGGTACCGGCGGACCAAAGGACTTTGCGAGGCTTGTGAGGCTGCTGCTGCTGCTGCTGCTGCCGCTTCCGCGGAGGTAGATGCCGAAGCGGAAGTGGAAGCGGAAGTGGGCAAGGGTGACGAGAGGGCTGAGGTAGTGAGTAGTGATGCCGCTAAGGCTGTCCCGGCCGAGGCGAAGCCCGCCCCGAAACAAGGTACTGCCTCCGAGACAAAAGAGTGAGTGATGCGCTGAGCTGGGCTGACTTCTTCGGGCAGACGATGCGAACCGACGGGTGAGTCCGCCGCCGCAGCAACGGCAACGTGCCACCAATAAACACGAGAATATTTCACGCCGATATGAACGACTTTGACAAACAGACAAGTGTGCTTCCATTTTCCATTGACTCCATTCGTGATAAAAACTAACAATCATGACAGGACCTTCTCAACCCGGCCCTGCGTGCTCCATGCCATTATCAAAACAAGTCGACTTCAAGCAGTCTCATTCCGTCTCAAGCTCCCCCTTTTCCCAGCCCCCATCGAAGCCATCATGTTCCGATCAGAAAACAACCTCGCATCCAAACTCGACTCGGGAAACTTAAACTGCCCCCGATTCCTATCCCCTCTCCTCCAGCCCCGGGGAACAATCGCCTGCACCCTCCCCAGCGACGAAGTCCTCTGTGGAACACAAGGCCTGACATCCCGCTGTATGACGACCCTCCGGCCCGTCACCGCGGCAGACCTAACGCCACCCCCGTCCGATCGTCGAACGCCAATAGCCGCCTTTGCCTCAACGAATGACACACCCCGAGAAACAACCCCCATATCCCGCCTCGCCAACCCCACTGGCACAGACAGGGCTGAACCCGACCGAGACACAGACGGGGAAGCGAAGGGGGAGGAAGACGAAAACCCAAACCCAATCCCACCCCTTCTCACAAACCCCAGCAACTGCCTCCGTAGCGTGATGAACAGCTTCGTCACATACCCGCATCCACCACCCTCGGTGCTACCGGATAATACCACCACGACGCAGATCACATGCGATATTAGTCCGATGCTGCTAGAGAGGATCAGATAATCCATCTCGGCTGATCTTGGCGCCCAGTCCGAAGCTTTCGGGTTATTGGTTGAGCGCGTCGAGGGGCTGCGGCCGCATGCTGCGATCCACATTGTGGAGAAGAGGGATGTAAGGGCGGAGAATGCGTGAGATACAGCGTTGAGGAGGGCGTTGGCGAGGGAGAGCAAATCGGGGGTGCTGCTTTGTTTGAGGCGGGGGATGTTGAGGAAGACGATGAAAGAGAGGAGGGAGAATCCCAGGAAGAGGGCGTCTTGGGTGGAGATGAAGATATGAGAGGGCATGTTGGTTTATTGTTGTTTGTTGTTGTCTGATGGGGGATGCTGTCTTGGATCTCTTTCTGCATAAGGGTAGGGTAGATATCTGCATTTATGTCTCATCCAAATAATATTGTCGAAGGAGTCAGAAAGTCAGTGGTTAGCAGCATTCAAGCCCAGCCCAGCCCAGCCGGCCGTAGTAGCTGGCCTTCAATGTCAGACCCCAGGCTGACAGTCATCACACGACCGACAAGTGCAACGGAAATGAGGTTGGACAGTGATCGACATGAGGTTGGCCGACACGATGACCAAGTCAATTCTTAGGACCAGCCACTGGAGGAGCTAGCTGGGAGGAGTAGCGGCTTCGAAACGCTCCAGACTTCATGACCGGCGCGAACTTTGTTCCTTTGCTAGAGGGGGCGGGAGGTCTAGCCCAGATGCTAGCTCGCGAACTCCAACGCCTTTTGAGTTCACGTACTGACTAACACTAGCATCGCGCTAATTAACACTTGGGATTCGGGGTGGTTGGGATACATCTGTGGCAGGCAACGCGCGTTATTACTCTTCATGTGAGTGCCAAGATGGGCTTCCGAACGAAGAGATGGCAGTTTTCGCTCGGAATCTTGGCTCCAGAGACATCGAGTCGTAGTCTAAGGATGAATACGATACTCGAAAACCCAAATAACGGCAACACAAAACAGATTTCACAGTAGGACAGGAGAATGATGAGAATGAAGACCGAATTTGTAATGTATGTCCAAGAAGTGTAATGTATGTACGTAAACCCCCAACGGCTCTTCTTCACGTCCCAGAAGAAACCCTCACATCCCCGCTAACATTTCACAAGCACTGGCTATACCAGTTGTTCGAGAACTGGCACGTATACGGAGCCTGGCACCTCGTCGGGCCGGACCATCCCTGCCCGCCGCACTGGCCGTACCTCGTCTGCTCAGGGCCATTGCCCTGCGTCGGCTGGGGCGTCGCACTCGTGCTCGTAGTAGGCTGCGGCGCGGGCGTCGCAGTGGTAGTAGGCCTGACGGTGGTAGCGAGCGTCGTCCCAGGAGCCTTGGTCGCAGCCGCGGCAAGCAGACTGCTGACCGAGGTCCAAGCGGCCTTCTTGCCCAAGTTGGAGTTGTACAGAAGCGCGTCGCCCGTACCGGGGAATGTGCCGGGCACCCAGGAGTACTTGTCGGTGTAGCCCCAGACGGTGACGCCTACGCAGCGATCGACATCGAGGCAGGAGCCGACAACGTTGGCGTAGTCGTTTCCTTGGTTGGTGAGCGCGGAAGACGAGGGGGGCATGGAGGAGTGGCGGATGTCGAGCTCGGTGTAGGCAACATCGACGCCCATTGAGGTGAAGCGGCGGAGGGTGGTGGCGAGGTTGGACCGCGACGGGGTCGAGCCGACGATGAGATGGGCCTGGAAGCCGACACCGTCGATGGGAGCGCCGGCCTTTTGGATGATCTGGACGAGCTCAACGGTCTTGGAGGTCTTGGCGTTGTTGTACTCAAGGTTGTAGTCGTTGTAGTAGCTTGAGGGCAACGTTAGCAGAGATTTGTGAGGGAGGATAGAAAAGGGGGCTTACAGCTTGGTGTTGGGGTCGGCCTTCTTCGCAAGGTTGAAGGCGATGGGGAAGTAGTCTGTCCCAAAAGTGCGCAAGAAGACACTGTCGCGCCACACGCCACTATCGTCAACGGCCTCGTTCAGCACGTCCCAGGCGTAGCACTGGCCCTTGTAGTGGCCCATGACGTTGTTGATGTGTGTCTCCATGACGGCCTGCAGCGACTGTCTGTTCCACGACCCACTGGTGACCCAGCCGGGGAGCTGGCTGTGCCATACCAGGGTGTGGCAGCGCAGGTACTGGCCGTTCTTCTTGGCGATGTTGGCGGTGATGTCGCCCTGGCCGTATGAGAAGCGTCCCTGCTGGGGCTCGGTGGCATCCCACTTCTGTCCGTTCTCGGGCACCACCTGGCCGAACTCGGCCTTGTTGTTGATGATGGCCGCATACGCCGAGTCGCTGCCCGAGGCGCCCTCGCCGACGGCAGTACCGAAGTACAGCAGACCGGCGCGTACTGCGAGGTCGTGCAACTGCGCCGACACAGCAGCCGGCGCAAGAAGCGCGGCTAGCAAGGAAGAGGTATGCATGGCGATGGAGATGCGAGTCCAAGCTTGGAAAGTTAGAAACGAATGCTGAGGATGAGAGACTGCCTGCCTTGACCTTGCCACCCTTCTCTGACACGACTGGGCATGCCGCTGCTTTTGTACCGCGGCCATCTCCCCTCTCCCATGCTGTCGACTTGTGGAAGGTCCCATCTGAGCTCGAGCATCGGTCCGGACTCTGCGGATTGCCAGGCCTTGCATCCGTGCAATGAAACCTCAAACGGCGCGCGTGGTGTTGGTGTGGTTCGGGGCACCAGTCAAATTGCGCTTCCTGCGGTGGGGTGTTGCATCCCGCCCCGTTTTCCTCGGAGCAGCCTCCGAGGTGTCAAAACCGGGGAAGCGCCAGGGAGCCTGACCCGACACCCGGGGCCAAGTGCTGCTGCCCGCACGGGTGCCCGCACGGGTGCCCGCAAGCATAGCTAAAAACAGGCAATCTATACTCCCGAGTAGGTCGGGACGTTGGAAGGCTGCCACGCGATGATTTAACCGGCGGTGGCGGAGGTAACCCTGAGAGAGGAAGATGAGCAGCGCTGCCGACGACCGAGCGACAGCGCCCAGGCACTGACGTATGCGCCCTGATGGAATTTAGCCACAAGTGTTGGATGCAACACTGATGCGGCTCACATGCCACCTTGTGTCGACAAAGAGATTGCAAGATCAGAATGACAGGCGAGCGACTGCGGGATCTCGAGCCGATCGTTGTGCTCTATGCTCAGGGCAGCGGAGATGAATGGTTCATGCACACAATTTGGGGTTCTCGTCATGCCGTTACTGGACTGGACTTCCCCACAATGCTCGATTGCGCTAAATAGATGCCAAGGGAAGGGCAAATGCTGGAAGGAGCAAAGATGCGGCGTGGACATGATGATGGAACGCGCCTGCCCAATTGAGAGTGATCATGTTCAGTTATGTGGAAGCAAAAAGATGCGCAAAGTCTCGTTCGCATGCCTCAAGTTCTTTTAGATGTTGGATGGCCAGGAATCTCCTTGCCTGGAATACCAAGCATTGGAGATTCTGGTCTTAGCGTGTTGTTTCGGTGGTGCCGTGGTTCTGGCAATTTCCAGAAGATCGGTTGTCTCCACCTTGGTCAATCTGCCCAAAGCGTTGGACAACTTGAAAACCAAGCAGATTCCCACCGTGAAGCTTTGGTATATTTACTGAGACCTTCCAGTTCAGGTGGGCGTAGCTAGGCAGTCTGCTAGATTCAGTTCTCAGGTACAGCTTTGGCTCCGGTTCAAGTTGGGTCACTGAACTGTGTCAGGAGCGGCAACACGACGGGAACAGAGGATGGTAAATGTAAGGCCCATGGTAAATTTCGTATCACTTACCATTTCGGCCATTGTGCATGAGAAGCAAAGGCGGAGAGAGAGGAGTCTGAGATTAAAGACCCGGACGGCGAATCGGGCGGTTTGGTCTTCGGGATCGGACAATCCCACCACCATCAGACCTGATATGGGCAGATTTCGTGCCCAGAGATGTTCTGGTTGCATATCAGGCACTAGCTTTGCCGCTGTGTTAAAGATTGTGGGAGTTATGATCATATGATGCATGATGCTGCACATTCCGCACTCCGTGGTCCAATACGAGGCGCATGCTCCAACTGCCAAGAATGGATGATAGGCTAGAGGATTACCCGTTGCTGCCCGTCTATGCAAATGGGATTTCTTTAACTGAGTATCACGGCTGTGATGGAGAGAAGGAATGCCTTGCATTTGATGAACATGCCTGATGCCGCGCTTGTCGCCACGAACGTTGTTCAAAGAATTTAACCGTGTTTTGAGAGCGCCAGTGCAAAGATGAATAATGAATAGAGCTCGACTGACTGCCCGGTGATGCATTTGACGGCCGCCATGTTTGGCGCTCCTTATTGCCCGGGGCCGTTGCTGGTAGCCGTGTTGCTTCCTGCCAACAAAAGACTGCAGCTGAAACACAACAGCCTGCGATTGACGTACTCGTCAGCTTGGGATCCCTCTGTTCAAGACAACAGAGTTACGCTGCAGCTCAGAGACAACATTTTCCTAGAACAGGTGTTCTCATAACCTCGTAGCCAAGTACTCTCGAGTCGACTAGTGGTTTCATCTGATCTCTCTGGCAAGATTGGGTTGCAGATGTCACCGACCGAAGTCCGCGAAAATTTCTCCCCCGAGAATTGCTTCCGCAGTTGGATCTTCGGCCAAACACCAACAGTTTGATGCTAAACGGAAATCCCATCCGAGAAATCGGAGTGCGACGCATTCCGCGCATCTGGAGCTGGGATGCCAACGGCTTCCGATACCGCCGTGACCCACAATTCCTCTCTTGCGGCCCGATCGATTCATGCAGGACGACTCGCCGTCGCCACCGCCACCTGTTCTCTTGCCGCATTTTGTTTCCGGTCAGCCCTAACCCCCGCACGGCGTAGTATGAAGACCTCATCGCCGCTTCCGAGACAGGGAATCCCCACCGCCGACCCGCTGCTGTCTCTGGAGATCGCGGGAGCTACTGCACGACGCGTGACACACGCGCTACATCGATGCTTCATCACGAGATAGCCAAGAAACACAGCCCACACCTTGACACAGCGCGCGACTCGCCGTCGTATCTGACGCAGGCATCATGTCCACCAGCCAATACCGCCACGAGAGTGACGAGACGAAGGCGAGAGAGCTTCGTCTCTTGGCGAGCCAAGAACACACATAAATCCCACAGCCGCCCAGTCCTCTCGAACCTTCCCTCCCTCTCATCATCACTCCACTCTCACCAACACTCCTCCGCCCTCTCATCTTCTCCGGTCATCGAGTCTGGGACTCCACCGTTCTTGCGCCTGCTGCTGGTCAGCCCTTTCTCTCAGCTTCTTCAACACCTGCTCCACCACCATATCAACTCCGACATCCCATCATCTTCAACAACACCGCCAAGATGAAGCTGTCTACTATGTTGATCGTGTTCTTCGCGGCGCTGGACGCCTATGGAGCTCCGGCCGCTGGATCCGCCGGCATGGATGTAAGCAGCCCCTGAACCAACTCTCACCCTCAGCCTACCAGTAGCTTTACAACAGCAGACACTGACCCGCCCTGCCACAGGGAGCCATTGAAGCCCGTGATGCCCAAGATGGCGGAATATCGGGTAGTTCGAACCTGATACAGCGCGATCCCCGAGAGGATGCCCAGTTCCCGCGAGGATTCCCAGCCGATGCCGAGCTCGGCAGCGGCCAGCTCGAAGCGCGCCAAGCCAAGGGCAAAGGCAAAGGCAAGGGAGGAGGAAAAGGAAAAGGCGGCAAGGGGAAGGGTAAGGGTAAAGGCAAGGGCAAAGGCAAAGGCAAAGCTGCCGGCGCGGCTGGTGGCGCAGCGGCTAGTGGTGTAGGTGGTGCAGCAGCTGCCCCCGCAACTACCTCTACCCCTGCTCCTACTCCAGCTCCTGTTATTGGCTCCGGTGCGCCTGCGGCTACGACTAGAGCAACTGCTGCTGCTACTGCGAGGCGTCAGCGTCGCGACCTCGAAGACGAGGAAGACGAGTTCCATGCGGCCGTCGTAGCCCGGCAGAACCGGCCGCCGCCGCCGCCTCCTCGTGGCGGCGCTCGCCCTCCGCCTCCGCCGCCTGCTCGGGCACCTGCTCGGGCTCCCCCGCGGCCTGTGGCAAGGCCCGCTACTGCTAGGGCTCCTCCTCCCCGAGCCCCTGCTAGAGCTCCTGCGAGAGCCCCTCCGCGGCCTGTTGCACGACCGGTTACTCGGCCTGCACCGCCCCCGCCGCGTGGAGCGGCCCCGAGACCTCCGCCGCCCCGCCAATTTCGCCGTGATCTCGAGGACGCCGTGGAGTGGGAGGCTATCGAGCCCGAAGTCTTCGGCCGTGACGTTGGGGACTTGGACGATATCGACGATTTCGTGTCGGAAGTGTTCCGCCGTGACGTCGAGGATGTCGAGCCAGGATCCGTCGAGGGCTTCGCTGCGGATATCGACGATCTCGATGCTCAAGGCCTAGAACCTCGTGACGAGGTCGACGATGCTGACTTGGCTGATGCTGAGTTCATTGAGGCGAGGGGTGATGGGAACCAGCCTCCCGCTACGGGCGCGCAGTGTGGAGGTACGGATGGCATGCCGCCACCTCCTCCTCCCAACGGTGGTGGTAGTGGTGCTCGTCAACCCCAGAACGGAAACACCGCGGCACGACCCCCTCCTCCTCCTCCTGCTGGCGGTGCTCGTCAATCTCAGAACGGCAACACCGGAGCACGACCTCCGCCTCCCGCTGGTGGTGCCGGTGGTGCCGCCCTGCCCCCGAACGTGAGACGACCCGTCGCCAATCCCGCTCCCCCACCCAACGGCAATGCTCGTCAGCCCGCCAACGGCAACGCCGGACAGCCCCCTAAAGGTGCTCCGGGTACCGCCGGTCAGCCTCCCAAAGGTGGTGCTCCTGGTACTCCCGCCCCCGGACAGCCTCCCAAGGGCAATGCCGGACAGCCTCCCAAAGGTGCTACTGGTGCTCCTGGCCAACCTCCCAACGGCAGTGCCGGGCAACCTCCTAAAGGTGGCGCTCCTGGTGCCCCCGCCAGTGGTCAACCTCCGAACGGCAATGGCGGCCAACCCCCTAATGGCATCCCCAAAGGCGGCGCCGGTCAGGCCCCTCCACCGCCCGTGAACAACGGCGGTAACAACGGCGGTAATGGCGGACTCACCAACGGGCAGTGCCCCCCCGGTTGTGCCCCCATTCGCTAGGTACTAAGGTAGGCAGTTCCCCGCTTGGGACTTGTGCCCGCATTAGGCACCTAAGGTAGCTCGCCTGGAGATGCAGGAAACGGGTGAGGCCAGCCTAAGCAACAAAATGGATGGAAATGTAGTTGGAGTTGGTGGACAGGTGATGAATTGAGACGGAAGGTGGCGAAATGGATCTTCGATCCTTCCTCAAGAAAAATCTGTATGTAGATAATTGCGCGAGATGTGCTGGATCATGTCCATCATAATAGAAAGCGGTCTTATCTGCGACACTCAATTGCTGCCGGTGCCGGCGCCAGTGCGCTGCCCAATGGCCGGGAGATGAGGTGAGAAGGTTTGCGCGATGTAACCGTGCGATTCGACGAATTCTGAAAACCGACGTGGTGCAGGAGAGGTCTGGCCAGATAGCGGCCCAACCACACGGGCCCACGTTTGCTCATCATTGCACTGCACGGAGGAATGAAGGGCCCGGGCTACTGGCCCGCTTTGGCACCACCAAGGCACTGTGGTCTAGCTAGCGCTCTAAAACCATTTCTTTCTTTCTTCAAGGTTGGGGGGTTTCAGATGCTTTTGCTCCGTCACACTTTCCCGCTGCGTATCCATCCGAGCCAAAATATCTGCTGGCGGTAACCAGAGCTGTGCGCCGTTACACCAATCGACAGCCCCCGTCTCCCTCCTTTGTCGCGAGTGCCACAATTCCGCTTTTCCATTTTCCATTTTCCATTTTCCACTCCCCATTTTCTCATCCCTTGGCTCCAGACTCCCAGGCCTGCCAAGCTCCGGGAAGCCAGGAAGGGGCAATTCCTGCGGCCGCTGCGCATCCCCGCTCCGCCGTGCCCGAACGATCAATCAAACAACCTCCACACCACGACTGCCTACAGCGAGCGACTATTTTGCTCCTTCTGTCACAGACTCGGAGTTCGCTCTCTTCGACTCCAGCCTCCCAAGTCCTTCGATTTCCGAGTTCAACTTTCGATCGGACGTTAGTGGGGTGATCCTAACCTTACCTAAACAACCAGGCCCGACCCTGCATTACAGCACCGTGCCAATTTTCTCCTCCATTCATCAATCAATCACTCATCGCAGTTTGCGTCGCCGTGAGACTACCCCGGTTTGGCTGCAAGCACCCGCGATCCGTGCGGCGGAGCGTCCGCCGTCGAATGATCGCAGCGCGGAGAGCGCAGTACTTTCCGTCGCCCAACCCGGGCCGCGCTCATTACTAGTATCTGTCGCCAGCGTCTCCGACTCACCAGCACCATGCATTCGGCAAGTAAGGACTCCGAGGCTGGGAGCTGCATAGAGGTCAAGGAGAACCCAAAGATGGCGCCCAAGCCGGCGCCCAAATCTACGGGAACCAAGGTGCGGGGCGGATCGGTGAGTCAAATTTTAAATTAATATTCTCATCGCGTCCGCACTTGACATCATGGCTAACGATCCACCTCACCGCGCAGAAAATGCGAAATGCCAGATCGGATCCCCCGGCTCCGGCGGCACCGGTCCCAACCAAGCGTCGCGGTCGGCCTCCTCGCAGGAGCGAGGCTAATGCTCAACCCGAGAGGCAGGTTATCGACGATAGCGATGATGAGGGGGTATCAGATACTCCACCCCGGCCTCCTCCGACGAGCAAACCGAAAGCTGTTAAGACTGAGCCGTCTAATACCGTGTCGCCGTACAACGTGGGCAAGTTCCTCACTAGTAAGCCGAATGCTGGCAAACGAAGTGTCGACGAGGTGGACGCGCCTAGCAATCCGCCACTCGCAAAAAGACAGGCCGCCGCACCGAAACCCGCCGCACCAACGCCATTCGGCGTTTCAAGCGGTCCCATCGTCAAGCCTGTCACCAAGCCCCCGCCGCCGCAAGCCAGACCACTGTCCACTGGACAGAGTAAGCCGTCGGCATCTCACCCCCGGGCCGAGGATGAGATCGCATCTCTCAAGAAAATAATTTCGCAACTCCAGGATGATAATCGGCATCAAGAAAACCAGAATGCCAGCAGTGATCTGAGTCTGTTCCCCAAGCAGATTCAGTTATACAAAACAAGAGTAGATGAACTCGCAAGTGAGAACAAGATCTTGAAAACAGAAAATGAGACCGTGCGACAAGATATCGTCACTCTCAAAGCGCAGATTCACCAACGCGACGAGATTAGCCGTCTTCCATTAAAAGCCGACACAGCCACAGCCACGGCAGTCGTCGCCAACCTCACGGCGCATAAGATCCGCCTTGAGAACGAGAAGAAGGCGCTTCAGCGACACCATGACGAGGCCCAGGACAAGGTTGCAGCCGCGCAGCTGAAGACAGAATCTGCTAACAAGGAATTGAGCTGGCTCAAGGAGCGCTATGAAGAACGGTGCCAAGATATTCAAGAGCTCACAAAGCAGGCCAAGGAGAACGCCAAAGAGATTGCCGAGTTGAAAGTTCAAGCCGCCCAGGCCGAGCAACAAGGCAACAAGATTCTCGAGCTAGCCAAAACGGCCGAGTCTCAAAAGAAGACACTCGAGAAGGAGCGTGCCGAGTCGAAAGTTCAAGCCGCCCAGGTTGAGCAACAAAGCAAGCACATCCTCGAGTTGGCCAAATCGCTCGAGGCACAGAAGAAGACCCTTGAGAAGGAGCGTGCCGAGTCGAAAGTTCAAGCCGTTCAGGCCCAGCAACAAGGCAAGAGGATCCTCGAGCTGACCAAATCGGCTGAGGCCCAGAAGGAAACACTTCAGAAGGAGCGCGCCGAGTCGAAGATTAACATGAAGGCAAAAGACGAAGAGATCTCAGCACTCAAGAAGCGAGCTGAGAAGGATTTTGAGAAGGTTAAACAGATTGACGCAGCCTTGAAAACGAAAGATTCGGCCATTCAAAGCTTAAGGGAACAACTACTTGGGCGTCCGGACGTTTCGCACCAACTCTCTGAAGCTAAGTCAAGCCTCAGAAAGGTGACCGAGGCTTATAACAAATGCGCGGGGGAGAACAAGACTTTGCAGGCCGACCTCGCTGCGGAAAGAAAACGCATGGCGAAACTAGAGACGGATCATGCAAAGGCGACGGAGGCACTCGACATCCTCCGGAAGAAGTCCGAAGATCTGGCCAGCCAGCTTACAACGAAGAATTCGGAGTTGCAGTTGCAGCTGAAGCAAAGCTTTAATGAGGAGATGGCGACGGTCCAAATGAAACTCCAAAAGCTGGGCGAGCTGGTGAAAGCACTTGAACAGGAACGTGACAAGGCGCTAGAGGAACTCATAAAGGAAGAGGACGAGCATCACCAAACCCACGTCATGATTCGGACGGTTATCGAGGCGTGGTCTGACGTCCCTGGAAAGAAGGAACCCGGACAGTCGTCATCCGAGTCTCGGGCAATTAGGCAGTTGTCGGAATCTCGAGCGGTTAGGCAGTCATCAGTGGCTCGATCAGAAACTGTAGCGGCTGTCCTTGCTGCACCGGCGGCTGGCTCTTTGGTTCTCCCTACACTCCCCGCGGTGGCTTCTCCTGCGATTCAGACTCACGCAACGAATAATACCAATGGTGTGCCTCAGAGCAGCCTTACCGGTCAGACCCAGAAACTCGCTGCCTTGGCCGCCGCGGCTGCCAAAAGAGCCCCCGGCCCGGCAGCTCAGAGCAATATTAACGGACAGAGTCAGAGACCGGTCATCACGGCGCCCAGGAACTCCGGCACAGCCGGCAACGATGCTTCGGCTTCGAAGGGCTCTACCGCGAATACCACCCTAAAGGGCAAAGGCCATGCACCACCGTCACGAGACGGCTCCTCATTGCCGTCACCTACCGTCACGGACCCCAGCAGCGAGGCGGTCGCCCCTCGCCAGGGACTTCAGGCTCCTCAGGCTGAGATGTGAAGGACGGAAGGCGGACGGAAGGATGGACGGACGCATGGAAACCATACCGGAACTAAGAGCGAGAGAGGATATTGCATCGACATTAGCACTGGGGATACTTGCATTGAGGCGCGCGTGATTTCCCTACCAAGGGGCGAAGTTACCTTGCATTGCGGGAGGGCAGTCTGAATTGCTTGACTTATCCTACCTACATGGTGGGGGAGGGGCGATTGGCCTAGAGTGGACACCGCGGCATGGTTATACCAGTAGCATTGAGGGGTTTTGTAGATACTAGAGACCTGGAAATACAGGGGTTTTTGTCTTTCATGTTAACGTGTTGTGCTGTGTTGCCGTAGGGATGTGTTGTGATGTGATGTGTCGTCTCGTGTGACATGTTGTCTACTGTCTGCTGTGTGTTGTGCGTTGTGATGTCGTGTCGCAGTTGGAGTTGCATGCTCGCCAACTCGCCAACCCAGTCCGAGTCCCAAATATGTCCGTTCTGTCTCAGGTACATATCCTCTTGTCCCTCCATCCCGTTCCTCGTCCATAACTCCTCTCCTCTTTAGAGTGCATGACAATCATCAGCCAGCACAGGCCGAATTATCCATCCCATCTTAGTCCCATCCTCTTGCTCCTCCACCCGCTTCCTCCAAACGCCCTCTCGCCAAACCGTCATCGACTGCCCCACCTCAAATCAGGTAGGTACCCAGAGATATTGGGAATCTCTCCCCCGCTTAGCACGATATACTCCGGTCTCAAAACAAAACCTCAACCCCTTCCCCTCCATCAGGAAACCACCTCCCCCCCACCCCCCCCCCCCCCCCCACCCCCCCCACCCCCACCTCCCACCAACCA
>Ga0247760_1001179_pt1 | contig 25596 bp, 23 predicted proteins | sample UWRJL171409R4_FD_179936 | JGI IMG/M metagenome (GOLD analysis project Ga0247760, IMG submission 179936) | Plant litter microbial communities from Arlington Agricultural Research Station in Wisconsin, United States - UWRJ-L171-409R-4 | ecosystem: Environmental > Terrestrial > Plant litter >... | reverse complement strand
AAAAGGAGAGAAAGGGAGAGAGAGAGAGAGAGAGAGAGAGAGAGAGAGAGAGAGAGAGAGAGAGAGAGATCCCGAAGCGCAGAGCGTTGGCTGACATCTAGTGCAGATGCCGAGGGGAGGACCGGAGGATGATACCGGCAGTGTGTCGATGTTGGTATCGAATGGGGAGGCGAGGATTGTGGATGACGAGGGGCACGATGTCGAGGTCGGGAAGCCGGGAGAGATTTGGGTGAGGGGGCCGCAGGTGACGAAGGGGTATTGGAGGAATGAGAAGGCAAATAAGGAGGCGTTTGTAGATGGGTGGTTTTGTACGGGGGATGTAGCGTTGTTTAAGGACGGAATGTTTTATATTGTTGATCGGAAGAAGGTGAGTGAGACGGTTGTGTTTGGTTGGGTTGTCGGGATTGTGGCTGACGAGTAGGTGATGACAGGAGCTCATCAAGTATAAAGGGAGCCAGGTCGCTCCGGCAGAGCTTGAGGCTTTGCTGGTGAGCCACCCGCTGATTCTCGATGCCGCGGTTATTGGGGTTGCTGGTGAGGGCACAGAAGTCCCGAGGTACGTAAATTTGAAGAGGAACGCGCCTGTCTCAAAGTATCGCTGACAAGAATCCAGGGCCTACATCGTGGCTGACCCGAAGGCGATTTCGGCGGAGCAAGTGGCCGCCTGGGTAGCCGGCCAGGTCGGAAACCACAAGAAGCTCAGGGGCGGCGTCTTCTTCCTCCCGGTCATCCCAAAGAGCCCCAGTGGTAAGATCCTGCGCAAGGATCTCAGGGAGCTGGCGAAGAAGCAGGGGAAGGAAAGTAAATTGTAAGAAGAAAATCACTTGGTTTGCATGGTACGAGTTATGTCTAAAAGGTGGAGAATATGGAAACGAAATTTGTAATATGCAAAACTTCTTCTACGTTAATTGTGCCTATAATGTGTGTCTCTTGAATCCTGAAAATTACGGAAGGGCATTCTACATCCTAGAACAAGGCAGTATCACACATATTAGAAGCATATGCGATGAAATGGAAAAGGGGAAGGAGAATAGAGCCATTAATACCCAAGTTGGAAACATAGAAGATCAAAAGCAAAAAAGGGGCGAGAAGAGAAAGCCACTGTCCGGTACCAAGGATCCATGCGTGGCAATGCTAAATCTCTAATCAGAAGTGGCCGAGAACTAGTCAGACTGGACCCGTGCTCCGGCGTTGATCATTAAAGATATGCTTTCGAAAATGGTGTTCTCATCGCCAAGTTTCGGGCCAGTGTGAGCGCCCCTCGTTCTAACATCACGACCAGGACATCTCGCAGACGCTGAAATACAGTTGGATCCGTGACGTCGCCCATCCGGAAGGCTTCCCAGGCGGCCTCACAGAGCTCGGGTCTAGACCCGTGATGCATGGATATAGTTGCACCGCCGTCAAGGAGGGCCCGGACCGCATCTGTGTGGAGATTTCGCGCAGCCTTCAACAATAGTGCCTCTTCTCCGTCAAATTCGACGTCTGATCCGAATTCGATGAGCAATCTGATAACTGCCCCAAGGCCCTTTTCCGCTGCAATACACAACGGGAACGGACCTAAAGCGGACCGACCCCGCTCGATACTACCGCCACACGTGACAAGGTCTCTGATAAAAGCGTAGCGCTCCTGCTTCCATGCCTCTGGAGACTGGCGTTTCTCAGTCCACTCAGTGTAATCCGCTATCAGAGCCAGCTGAAGACAGGTTCGAGCTTCAGAATCAGGGTATTCATCCGCGTATGGGGGCGCAGAACTATGGCGGAACGGGACTGGAAATTGGCCATCGTCTGGCGCCAATTCGGCTGCGGGAGACGCGCCCAAGTGTAGAAACTCGCGGGCAGCAGCGAAATTTCCAAACAAGACGGCGCAAACGAAGGGAGTATTAGACAACCCACCATAATCCTTCATTAGAATGCCCATAGCGGAGAGTTGTTGGATGGCAGAGCAGACGACGTCGAAGTCGTTGTAAAGGGCAAGGGGTTTCACTGCGGACTCTCGATCTACCGCGGCGAGTGCCGTAGCTTGGCTGTTGGTAAAGTCGAACCCTTTTGAAGAAGAATCAAGGCCGTTGAGACGCGTTTTCTGTTCAGCATGTTAGAACCAAGGGCTGTGGACACAGCTAGCGGGCGCGGAATGCGTTGACGTACTTGCAGATGGCGAAGTGCAGGGGCTGCCAGTCGTACCGCAATTCGGATTGTATAGCGCTGTACTCCACGTACTCGTGCATGGGAGGGCAGTCGCAGGCTCGATAGGTGATTCCAGCAGAAACATCGGCCTTTTGATCGAGCAGATAGCGAACAACGTCATTGTGGCCGCCCATGCATGCCCGGTGCAACAAATCTCCCCAAATGCGGTCGTCCGAGCCGGGCATCGGCGTCCAGGAGGGTTCGTTCGCGGCTTGCCGGAGGTTTATGTCAACCAGCGCGTTTTGCATCAACTGCAGGCTGCCATGGTCGGCGGCCCATCTCAAAGCCGTTCTGTAGAAGCGCTTTAAGAGAGGCCGGGAGAGAATGTCGTGGCAAGTGCGGCTGCACCTCGCAAGCGCGTCCAGATCGCGGGGATGGGAGAGACAAGTAAATTCGGCCACGAGCAGAATCAACTCCGCGGGCAAAGATCTGAACGACGCCATTGCCGTCCAGTTACTGTGTGAGTTGGTTTGCAAACCTAGGGAAATGGGAGTTGAAGTTGAGAACGCGCCTGAGAATTCCATCAAACGCAGGGATGACGGTGGTGCACCAGAACATGACCACCCCCCTCCACCCCTGCGTCACTCCTTTCCCCTGCGTCGCCCCACCCTAGTGTCTCACTGAGACATTCAGCTTACAAGGTAAATTCAATTGTTGTTACTCTTTGGCCAGCCACAGCCTGAGGAAAGGTGCGATTGAGACCTGAGACCCGAAGGCGCGATCTTAGCGGTGGTACGGACTAGTGTGGAATAAGACTGCATTCTCCAATTGGAGGGACATTGACAATTTACTTCAAAAGCCACAAACAATTCCCGCTTCACTCCTCGTCCCCCTCCCGACCGTTCTCGTCCCACACATCCTCCTTGCTGCAGTCGTCACCTTCGGAGAGGGGCACCTTGATGAGGAGTGGTGCGAGCAGTTTGTAACATCTGCGATCACATGTTGCAAATGCGGCGAACTCATCGTGAGAGTCCAGGAATTCCACCGTGTGGAGGATCAGTTCTGCGGGTATAGAATTGAACGAGGCCATCGTGATGGCTCTTGGTGGTTTGCTTGAGGAAGGTAAATTAAGGCGTCCTGGAGACAGTACGGGAAGAGGAGTCAGGCGAAAAAGGCGAGCGGGATGGGTGCAGGTATCAAACCCTGACGCCTGTTGAAAAAAATACGGGGCCGCCCCATCCTCAGATCTCGGCGTCGATAGATCTAACTCGCTGCTAGGTGCCTTGCCTCCTCACTCCGTCATACCACCACTCGCCGCAACATACTGGCCCGTGACCCACCGAGCTTGATCAGAAACAACCAGCAAGACAGCATCCGCAACCTCCTCAACCGTTCCCCCGATTCGGTCAAGTTTCCCTGCAGCCACCATCTTCTTTATCACCTCTTGCTTCAGCTCCCCGTCCGGATACCACCCCGCTGCATCCGTCGCTGTCGGCCCGGAGCGACCGTGTTGACAGTGATTCCCTTGGTAGCGCCGAGCTATTGTCGGTCACGAAACATCAGCCTCTGCATTGCTTCGATTCGCCGCGACAATTTCGAGAGTTAGACTCACCTCAGTCGCCAAAGCCCCCGTCAGGAACTCCTGCGCCGCCTTACTCGCCCCGTATATAGAAACACCCGGCATGTTGGACATGCGCGACACGATACTTCCGATGTTGACGATACGACCCCCCTTCGGCATGAACGGCACGACAGCTTGCACTGCGAACAGCGTGCTGAAAGTGTTGATCGCGAAGGCTTGCTGGACTTCTTTAGGGGTAAGGTCCACAAGGAGCTTGCCCTGGCCTGTGCCGCCACCTGCGTTGTTTACTGGAGGGCAGATATGTTGTCAGCTCTATAAGTCTATCACTTCTGATTTATAGACGGGGGTACGGTACCCAGGATATCAATCTTGTCCGTCCCGAATCCCTTGAGCGTCTCTCTCGCCAGCTTGGCCGCGCCTTCGGGCGTCGACACATCGGCTTGCACTACAAGGGTCTTGGTTCCCAGGCTCTTGACAGCCGCCGCAACGTTGGCGGCACGGCCTGCGGAAGAGTCGGAGACGTAGTTGATGACGACACTGGCTCCGTTTCGGCCGAGAGCTGCGGCGATGGCTGCCCCTATCCCATTTTCACGACCAGATCCGGTAACAATGGCGACTTTTCCGGATAGGGAGAGTGTGTCAGGAGACATGGTGTGAGGGGGTGAAGATGGCAGTGATGATCTTGTGATAGATAGGTAAGATGTATGAGTGTAGTTGCTGTTGACGAAAGCTCTTGATGAATTCCGATGCTAGATGTTTTGATCCAAGTGAGGCACCGAGGTATATATATAGTTGTGCATAGTCAAGTTTTGAGGGAACCATATGATACAATTGGCTCATAATAAACTCTACATGTAGATTTCTAAGCATACCTTACCCATGGTCTCAGACCAGATTCCCGACAACAAGTCGTATGCATCAATTGGAAGAAGGGCCATTGAGCATCGGTAAGCCTGTGCGTGATCCAACCACAAGACCTTGGCTTTGGAATCACCGATGGAAAACCCGGCATTTAAATCCGGTCCGCTCTACCTCGCAAGCCAGGAATTGTTGTTTGGCGGGGCGTTTGAGTTTGAAATCTGACATCTCACAAACGGAATACGTCACATAAATTTGTTACACTGGCGGAAAGGGGTCTCGGATTCTCAATCCGGCTCGTTTGAATCTCGGGGGTTTGCCAAGCATGGACGTCGTGGTGTGCACTGCCCTGGAGTGGTGAGTAAGCCGCATAGCTCCGGGAGGCATTTCCGGGCACGTCACGGCTGTAGTTCCAACCGGGATTCCTCCGTAGCTCCGGGATTGAACTTGATGCAAGATTCTCTGATGCCGCGAGGGAGCACAAAGCATGCATTAAACCCGAGAGGGCTCACTGGCAGTTTATGGGCCGGCCATCGCCGCGCATGTAATGGTTTGTTTGCTGACCATGGCCTAGGCTTCGTGGGTTCCAACAAGCGAAAAAAAACCGTTTCCAATCTGGGTGTGCATTTCAATCCCGACACCAATTATTGACGTTCAGCTGGCTGGATGGGTTTCCGCACCCGTGGGACAGTGCCGGGGCGATCAATCCGTTGCGACTCTATGCCGGAAACGCCGATATTCCAGGGACAATCGAGATCTCGACCGCTGCAGCGGGTGGGGCGTGGCGCCCGGCCACTGAGCTGAGCTGCTAGGTACTGTGTAAGCTGAGACAACCCCATTTTCTTGTGAGCCAGCGTCATCCCGAGGGGGCGCCGCCTCCTGAGAAGGGGCGCGAAGTACGTATCGGAGCCATGGGAATTGCTGGCGCCGCCCGCTCTCTTCTTGATTTCTTTTCCCGCCGATCGTCATTGACTCGGCATCCGCTCGCTCGTTCGTTTTGCATTACCGGACGTGCCACGCTCCACGCTCACCACAGTCGCTCCTTTTGAACCGTCCACAGCCCGAGCCATGCGTGCGGGAGGAGTGTTTGTCGGCCTGTTGGCCAGCGGTGTCACGGTGGTGTTGGTGCTCACGTAGTCGGTGCCGTCTCAGCCCGACACCTGTGAGGATAAGCTATACCAGTGCTTCACCCAGTCACTACCCCAAGCCAGCCAATTCTGCACGTCCCTTAAATGGACTGAGCCCGAAGCGGTTGAGACTGTGACTGTGACACAGACAGTGTAAGGGGCTTTCGTTGATCAACCGTAACCCTGCTCCGAAAACACCCAAAGCTGATGGATATATTCCCGCAGGACCACAACTGAGGTGTCTACCATCACCATGGTATAGGCGGCACGTACTGCATGGATGCCAGGGCGGTATCCAGGAGCGTAAATACGATAGGAATTGCCACGGCCTCACAACTACTCAACTGGTAAGTTCGCCTTCACGTCGAGCCTGGCGATGGTTCATGTTTGGCCCAGCGAACTGACAGAAGTACCACAACAGCGTGCCTGGAGTTAAGTACAGACTCAATGTCGATATTTCGTTCGTTTCGGCCTTTAGCACCGGCGTCCCCTGGTCTGTCGCGATAGGAGGGACTGCCATTACCAGCGGGCCGGGAAACAGCCAGTCTTGGACAATCATCCACGGTGCATCTACCTGCAGCGGAACCAATGCGGCTGATACGCTTTCCTTCAAAGTTACAGCAAACGGCAGTAGAAGTGGAACCCTGAAAGTCGACAACATCGTAGTTTCACCGCTGAGCGTCGTGTAACGTAGCAGGCCACGCGAGGGGAGGAAATCGAAAGACGTGTGTCGCGATGTTTGTAAGCCCGAGATCTCGGGATAGCTGCCCGCTGGTTTCAGTGGTGACCGGGGTACGCGTGAGAGGATGTCCCTGGTTGAGTGAGTTTGAAGCCTGGAATCTACGCTTTCAAAAGCTCGAGTTTGCATCCTGGACAAGTGAGGGACCCTTCGACCTCCTTTTGGACAAGAATATCTTGCCTGCCGAAGCTTTTGCGAACTAGGTATTTAATGTCACTTTCTCTCCGGCGACATACTGGCAAGCGGGGATGTGCTTACCCATTTTACGAGCTGAAGTAGCCAAGAATGACTTTGGCACGCTTCTTATCGAGCAGAGAACGGCATATTTGCTGGAACGACCTGAGACACATCATGGCAAAGCCGGTGCAATTCGGCCCAGAGTCGGTACTGCTAATCCCCTGAAATTCGTTTCGCTCCCAAAGATTTGAGAAACACCTAGTGTTGCAATGCCCAGGCAAAGCTTCCTCCATGCACCTGTTGTCTTTCCGCAGCATCATGGTTGAACTGCTGAGACGAGGTCGTGGTTCTCATGTACGTTTAATGACTCGAACTATAGTCTCCGCAACTCCCTCATCTGATTGCTTTCATGTCGAATTTTTTTCTCCAACGCTTTTGCATTCTAATGATCGTCTTCAGTTGGCTGCGCAGGAGCTGATTGGCGTAGAATCAATCAATCCTGCCTGACATCGCGATCGTGGGATTTGGCAACCATTTCCGGCGTTCTTGCGTTCTGTTTAGGCCAAAAGATTGCCCATGCGGCCGAGTATGAGCAGGGTCAAGGCGTTACTTGGTGCAAATAAAATGGAGGATATAGTGAAAGGTTACGTTCTCGGAGACGTTCTCGTTTCTTTCACTCATGAATTCCGTTGTTAATTGCGAGAGGGTTGGAAGTGGGGAGCTCTAGCTTTCACGTGATTTGCCGGTCTTGGATCTTACGTAATCCCGCTCACCACCGTTGGGGCAGCAGCACGAGCTGGAGTTGCTGGATCCTAGATGCCATGCTGCGTCGTCATCTTTTGCGCGTGCTTCCTAATCCTCGGTACCGTGTTCATTTGCGCAATCACCGGACGGCGACATCCACAGTACTCTGCATGAACGTCGCCTCGCTATACGCAAGTCGGACCGTTCGGTAGGTCTCGGTCGAAGAGTCGAAGAGCGCAGCGCCCGCAGCTCCCGCATTACCCGACCTTGGGACGGTTCCGCAGCAGCAGCAGCAGCAGCAAGCAGCACCAGCACCAACTTCAATTCACCATGAACGCGACTCCCGCGCCGCCTGAAGACCAGGCCCGTCTTCTTGAGGATGCCTTGGTCGCCGTGCGCCAGCAGACAGTGCTCATGCGGAAATGCTTGGACACTCCTGGGAAGCTCATGGATGCGCTAAAATGCTGGTACGTTCACACGCCCGCCCCCGTTCTCTCACACTCAGCAGAAGCGTCAGGATTGCCGCGCCGGCCTCTTCCTACCCTCAAGCGTATGTGTATGGGAAGCGAATTCCTGTAGCTGACTTTGTTTTGCGCCTCTGTAGCTCAACTCTCGTCTCCGAGCTCCGAACGAGCAGCCTCGGGCCCAAGCAGTATTACGAGCTTTACATGTCAGTCTTCGACGCACTGCGCTACCTCTCGGTCCATCTGCGCGAGGGCCATCCCGTCAACCACCTCGCCGATCTTTACGAACTCGTTCAATATGCCGGCAACATCATTCCCCGTCTCTATCTTATGATTACCGTCGGTACCGCCTACATGTCGATCGAGGGCGCCCCCGTGAAGGAGCTTATGAAGGACATGATGGATATGAGCCGTGGCGTACAACACCCTATCCGCGGTCTTTTCCTGCGCTACTATCTTTCAGGCCAGGCCAGGGACTACCTGCCGGCCGGCGACTCCGATGGGCCCGAGGGAAACCTCCAAGACTCGATCAACTTTGTCCTCACCAACTTTGTCGAGATGAACAAGCTGTGGGTGCGGCTCCAACACCAGGGGCATTCGAGGGAACGGGAACAGCGGACGCAAGAGCGGAAGGAATTGCAGCTTCTTGTTGGCAGCAATATCGTGCGCCTCAGCCAATTGGTTGATCTTGCAGCTTACAAGAACGGTATCCTTGCACCCCTGCTGGAGCAGGTTGTGCAATGCCGCGACGTCTTGGCCCAAGAATACCTGCTGGAGGTTATCACACAGGTTTTTCCCGACGAGTTCCACCTACACACCCTCGATCAGTTTCTCGCCGCCGTGTCCAGGTTGAACCCCCATGTTAACGTCAAGGCTATTGTCATTGGCTTGATGGACCGTCTTTCGGATTATGCGGAGCGGGAGTCGCAAAACGAGACGGAGGAGGATAGGGAAAAGATTGAAGAGCGGGCGCTGGCGGACCTCCTGGAAAAGGTGAAGCTGAACAGCTCAGCAGCCGAGCAGCCTTCGAGTTCTTCTCCTGCGGAAGCACAAGCTGAGCCACCACAGAATGGAGATGCTCTCAAGGATGACGCAGCCTCAACCGCGGAAACGCTAAGCAAAGACACGGATACCGAGGCCACCCCATCAATAGCCGAAACGGAGGCAACTGCCGTCAATGGGGAAGACGGCGAGCCACCCAAGAAGCACAGAGGAATCCCCGAAAACGTGCGATTATACGAGATTTTCTTCGGCCAGGTCCAGAATCTCGTACAGGCGCAGCACCTCGCCATACAAGACACCATCGCCCTTTGCGTGTCGCTGACAAATTTGGCCTTGAATATCTATCCCGAGAGGCTGGACTATGTTGATCAGATTTTGGAATACGCCAACATCAAAGTCAATGAGCACGCTAACAGCCCCGATTTGCATTCACCGCCCGCCCAGCAGAGCCTCCTAGCCCTTCTCGAAGGGCCGCTGAAGCGATACGTATCATTATTCACCGCGCTTTCGCTGCCAACTTACGTCCCCCTTTTCCAATCCCAGACCTACCCCACTCGCAGGGCCGTCGCTGGCGAGGTGGTTAGGAGTTTGCTGAAGAACCAGACACCCATTTCTACGGCCGCACAGCTTGAGAATGTTCTTGAAATCTTGAAGGTGCTTATAAAGGAGGGCTCTCAACCGCCGGCCGGGTATCCCGGCGTCGTGCAGCAGCGTGCGCGCGCTTTGGAGACCGACGAAACGATGGAGGAGCAAGGCTGGCTGGCCCGCCTCGTCCACCTCCTCCAGGGCGAAGACAACGACACGCAGTTCCGCCTCCTCCAGATGACGAGGAAGGCATACGCCGAGGGGAATGAACGCATTCGGACAACGACACCACCTCTTATCACTGCTGGGCTAAAGCTCGCTCGTCGGTTCAAGGCCCGCGAGCACTATGCCGACAACTGGTCCTCCCAATCCTCGTCGCTCTTCAAGTTCCTCCACTCCGCTGTCTCAACGCTTTACACTCGAGTCAACGGGTCTGGCGTGGCCGAACTTTCACTGCGCCTGTTTTGCGCATGTGGACAAACGGCTGACATGACTGGTTTCGAGGAGGTTGCCTACGAGTTCTTTGCGCAAGCGTTCACCGTGTACGAGGAGGCTGTCAGCGATTCCAAGGCCCAGTTCCAGGCCGTCTGCGTTATCTCCAGCGCCCTTCACAGGACGAGGAACTTTGGCAAGGAGAACTACGACACCCTCATCACCAAGTGCGCTCAGCATGCTAGCAAGCTGCTTCGCAAGCCTGACCAGTGCCGGGCGGTCTATCTGGCTAGTCACCTGTGGTGGGCTACGCCCATGGTGGGGAGTGGCGAGGGCGAGGATGCCGACCTGTATCGCGACGGTAAACGAGTTCTGGAGTGCCTTCAGCGTGCCCTCCGCGTCGCAGACTCCTGCATGGAGACTGCTACGTCTATCGAGCTGTTTGTCGAGATTCTGGATAGATATGTGTATTACTTCGACCAGAAGAACGAATCGGTATGTTTGATCCTATTTTCTACGACAGTTCTTGCCCCCTTGCTCACTTTTTTGTTAGGTCACGACCAAATATCTCAATGGTCTCATCGAGCTCATACACTCCAACTTGGCCGGCAATCAGCAGGAGTCGGCCTCAGTAGATGCCAGCAGGAAGCACTTTTTGCAGACGCTCGAGATGATCAAGAGCAAAGAGTACGAGGGTATCGTTCTCAGCCCGAAATGAGAAACGGAGCGTGTAGTTGTCTGTTCCATGTTGTGGCAAAGAACGAAGCCCCTTTTCGGCTTGGCAGTGGGTGTGAAGCCATCGCGGCCGCCATCAAAGTCAATGTCTCGCGCATTGTACATTTAATGTAGATATGTATACCTTCGTTAGCGACCCATATGCCGACAGCAGGCTCCCGTGGGATACCTTAATGCGAATGCGACTGGTTAGTTGTCAACCATGACGGGGAACAAGAAGGACGTGAGCCGTGTTCTCGAGATGCAATCACTACATGCTAAGACATGAATGCTTCAAACCCAATGTAAGAATACAAATGGACGGCGAGTAGATAGCTAGCCACAGGATCTCCGCTCGGCAAAGATATAGACAATTGTTTCAAGTCTTCTCATGAGGAGCCAGAAAAATCCAAGATAGCCACACAAGGCGAATGTTGGTAACATATCGGATAGGGAGAAGCGAGAAGAAAAGAAGAAAGATATAAGCCCAGTTTTACGCCACGCCGTTGCAATGCAAGAAGAATGCCCCCCTTCCTTCCTTTCCTTCCTAAGGTAGTCCCAGCAACAAAAAAAACCAAAATGGGAATCTAGCCTTCCCCATCTTCAGCCCCCATCTTCGACACAAGCTGCTGCGCTCGCCGGCTGACGAACCTACTATCCTGACACACGGGGATAACCGACACGCGACCCGCCTGTCTCTGTCCTGCCATCTTTCTCCGTCTGGGAGGATGATGAGCCTGTATATATCGTTTCGGAAAAGGAGACAAAAGAAAAGGAACAAGGTGCGATGGAAACAAAAAGTATGTGAATACATCGAGCTTCATCACTCGAGCAAGTGAGCGGCCGCTTTCTTCATGATGGCTGAGACTCGTTCTATCGTGTCGTGAGCTCGCGCCCAGTCGCCAGAGTTTATCGCCTCGCGGATCGAGGGGAAGTTCTCTGACAAGTATGACGACTCTGGTGAGGGGGCCATCATGACATGCTTGTACTGGGAGCGACCGAATATCTGTGGAGAAGAAAGTGTGAGCTTACTATGTTCCCATGGAGGCAAGGTTAGGATATGACTTACACCGACTGGGTCTAGCAGATCTGACTCGAATCTCGCTAACCGGCTGTTGTACTCCGCTCTTTTCCTCCCCAGGCCGGCAGTCTCAAAGCCACTGGAAGAGATGACACTGGTTTCCCAGCTAAGCTCCCACATCCCAAATTCGCGGGCTGCTGTGAGGATTTCATGGTGCGCATCTCTCAGGGGCTGAACTGAGAGGGACTTGGGGTCAGCTTGGGTCTTCGATATCCAGTTTTCGAGCTCGCTGATCCAGTCTTTTATGGTGTTTACATAATGGGGCAAGTCGAAGGGCATAATGGGCCGGTCGGCAAGTTCCAGGACCAGGAGCCCAACAGCCTGGGCTAGGAGAGTGTGGTAGACAAAGCCTGGGTCGCCGACCTGGTCCACGAAGTCAAAGGTTTCGTAGCTGGAATGGAGAGGATACGGTTGACCGCCGAAGGACATATCTATCGAGGACGTTCCAACAATGTCCTGGAAACCGACGTAGTCAGAGGTAGCAGCGAGCCCCTGCAGTTCACCATGGTTCGAATCCCAGAGGGCCCGAAGCGTGGTATCGTTAAAGTTGGGATCCTTAACCTCGCCAAGAACCTCGAGCAGGGCTTTGTGGAGGATGGGCGAGCCAGCGGCGCGGAAACTGTCGCCTATCACACCCGCACCGATGTTGATGTACGCGAAGCCGTCCCTGCGCAGGTCCTCGTCATTCTGCTCAACAAATTCGGTTGACCCGATCATGTTGTATGCGCCGCCGTCCCAAGACATGAACTCAATGGTGCGTAGTGGTCGCCACTCTTGTGCCATCAAGTCGCCGAAGATGCGGATGACCTCCAGCATCACAGCCGTCCCTGAGTTGGGGTCGGAGGCGCCAAAACCCCATGCGTCGCGGTGGTTGCCAATGATGACCTTCTTCTCGCTCTGCTCGACGCCGACGATCCGCCCGTAAACGTTCCAGATGGGCTTCTTCTCGACCTCGTCCTGCTCGTTTTTGATCCGCACAATGGGGGACGAGGCGTTCCCCGTCCACCACTCGCCAACGTCGGGAACACCGCCAGCCCAGTTCTTAGGGACGGCCTCGCCGTAATGCTTGATGCTCTTGAGCAGCTCCTGGGCATCACGCCAAGCCAGGGGAAGACTGGGTATATTCACCAGGCCAAGGCTCTCTGATGGTTCCACGCGCAGCGCTCCCTCCTTGCTGCCCCAACCAGGCGTCAGAACATCACCAACGATTTGGCTCGTCAGGCTGACACCAGATCTTAATACACCGTCCGCGGGCAAGTATGGGCCCTTGGGCGCCGTCTCGCCCTTGACGAAGCCATAGTCTGCTGGGTCGCTGTAAATCAGACAGCCGGCAAACCCCTGCAACTCCGCCTCTTTCACCTTCAGCGACGGGTCGACAGGATAACCACCATATCGAATAAGAGCAATTGCGCCATGCATATCGATTCCCTGCTCCTTCAACCTTTTGTAGTCCTGCTTTGCTCCGTAGTTCGCGTAGATTAGCGGCCCCTTGACGTCGCCGGATTTCGAGTGCCCGTGGAATGCCAAAGTTTGTCGGCCAGCTGCCTCCTCTCCGCGTTCGTCCTCCTCCAACTTGGCGGACCATGTAGGTCTACCGTCTGACCCCATAATCTGAACTGCTCTCCCGTCGACCGTGGGGTAGTTCAAGTAGACTTGGTATTCGTCCCTGGTCACATCCTCTAGCCCGTACTGCCTAAAGAGCTTCTCCGTGTCTTCCGCTAGCGCAAAGTCGCCGGCAGTGCCCGCCAGATGCGCGTATCCCGTGTAGTGCTTCAGATTATCCCGTATTCTCCTGGGAGAGACGCTCATAATGACGTGGTTCCTCACGCTGGCCGGATCGAACATTCGGCTGCCCATGCGCCGCGCCATACCGCTAAACAAGTCGCTGACGAATAGCAAATACAGGAAGCCTAGCACAAGGAGGATAGCGAGCATGCGGCCCACGATCAGAATCAGTGCGGCGCTGCCCACGGTCGGGAAGGCGAACCGCCTCCTGGGAGTCTCTTCTTCGCCCGTTGCGCTGTTGGCGCCGTCGCCGCCGGGCGGAGCGGCGGGTGTTCGCCCCAGTTGGATCCGTGGTAACCTCCATCGCCATCGCCAGCGCCATTGCGGAAGGGAAAAGCCGATGCGCTTGCCCCAGGACGAGCGATTCCGCATGCCGCCGCGCACCTCTGAGTCGTCAATATCCATTTCTTGCATCTCCCGGCGGACATGGCCGGCCTCAGAATCCGAGTCGCTGTCAGAGCCTAGCAGGCTGTCCTCGTCGTCGGTCTCGACCGTCGGTGGCCGGTAACCACCCGGCCGTCGTCCGCTACTGCGGGAATTCTGGTGGCGGGTGTTGAGGAGCGATTGCCCCTCGGTTGTGTCCCCGATGGGCGAGTGTGGTTGGTCGTGGCCCTGCCATGAGCCTCCAGCGATGGCTTCATCGTAAGTGGGTATCGGGGGGTTCGGGTCGTGTCCCTGGTCGCTGTCGGGCGCCATACTGGCTACCGGGTGTGCGTGCGCGGTTCAGTCTCGGCGGTCGTGGACATTCAAGGCAGTCGGCGCGGAGGGAGGGTCGGACACCCGGGGTTGGGGATGGGTCGAGATTCCGTAGGGACAGCAAAGGGGGATTAAATTAGGTGGCCAAATGAGTGTGGTAAAGAGGAAACTCTGTGAGTTCCGTGCTCTAGGAAACGACGGGTGGAATTGGAGAGCGGCTCATCAGTCCAGCTGCCGCGAGCCGACATGGATGGGAAAGGGGATGGGAATTGTCGTTGCAGCGGGTCGTCGTCGAAAATGCCTGGGGACGACAATTGCGGGTTGATCATTGAGGTCTGGCGACGGTAGCCCGCAGCCCCATCGCAATGCGGCACAACACAAGGGGACTCTTGGCGCCGGCACCTTCTTCCCGACAAGGTGGTCCCGGCTAAAATCTTTGTCAGCTGTCTGGAGCTCAATTCCAGCTGCGGCTGCGACGACACTTCAAGACATGATCGAGCGCAAAAATGCCCGGAAATTGGCTTTAGACTCAATCGGCTCAGCCTAGAAGCAATCGATTTCTTCCAATTACCTTGAAGAAGACGAGGTAGAACGGCTAGAAGCTTGGCTCTCCAAGTGGCTGGAATCGTGACTGATCCGTCAGCAGCTTCCCAAACCTAAAACGCAACGGCGTCTCCAAACCCGAAGCTGACGAACCTGCTGAAAACTCACCGCTTTGCCACCTCAAAAACCCTTCGAAGCTCTTCATCCCATGCCAAAGCATCTCAAGAACGCCTGCTTCGGCGAGACCTTGCTGGGATGATGAGTTGTGTCAGTCGGCATGGGAAAGTGAGACATGTTCCGGGGTTAGGGTTATTGATGAGACCCGTGTCAGCTGTGTCAGCCTCTAGTGCGGTCTGGTCTCGCGTCTCAACAGCCTCTATCTGATCCTGGTCTAATCCTGAGGCTGAAGCTGGGGGCAACCTAGTATGAAAGGGGCTCGTGGTATACAGCAATGACAATACAGCGCCTCTTGTTGGTCGTCCCACACAAAGAGCAACAAGCCGTTGGTAAGTTGCGGCTCCCGACAACCTCTTTGCTGTAAGACGTTCGCCCAGAAAAGCATCGCATTCTATGTCCTCCCACCACTGAGCCCGTTCTACTCGAACTCGGGCCAGAATGTCGCCTCGGCGGCCAACAACGACCTCCACTTCCCTTCGATGCGCCCTATTATGGCCTCTTTCGCGGCATCCGCCCCGTCCCCAGCGCGCTCCAGCGTCTGCGCCACGGCGAAGTCGATCAAGCTTCCCAATCTCCCCACGAACTGTGCGAATTCGGAGCTGCTCCAGTTCGGAATGAACTCGTTCCTGAGCGCGCCCCCGTCGGCATCGTTCCTCGCATCCGAACCGCTCGTCGCAAGCGCCTGCTTCGACTTGGCCCAGGACCACGCATCCAGGTAGCATCTCTCCGTCCCCCAGAACGTCACGGCCCCTTCAAGCCACGGCAGCGGGTCCGTCGGCGGCAACTCGGCAGTCGTAAAACCCCCTTGAGGCTGCGCAATGTCGGAGAAGATCCCCTCGATCATGACAAGACCCGGTAGCTTTTCATCGTGCACCACAGAGGAAGCAGCACCAACACCCGTCTGCCCCAGCTCCACGCCCAGCCCGTAGCGATCAGCGACCTCAATGAAGAAGCGCTCCTCCTTGCGCACACCACCGAGAGCCTCGATCAGCCAGTCGACCAGCTGGGTCTCGGGTGCCTCCGTTTTGGGAACTTCTTGCGGCAGGTCAATCGAAGAGAGCAGCTTGCCGGCGGCGCGGATGTACGAGTGGATGTACAGCCTATCGTTAGCGAGCCATCGGCCGAGCACGTCTTTGGGGAGCCGACCCTCGGCTGCTGCGAGGAGGAAGGGGTGCTGCGTGGCGGTGATGTACTCGCTCTGGAAATTGGAGAGGAGATGCTCCGTCAGCGACCATTTTGGTGATGCCATGACGCGCGTTTTGGAGTTGGGGAATCGGAGCCACTGCCACATAGGATCGAGAGCTGCTGCTGACAGGTGGGATTGGTGTTGTCTTGGTCTCTTGTCTCTGGTCTCTGCTGGGGTGGTTGTCGGGCGGAAGAGGAGGGGAGGTTTGGGAGGAAATGCATGATGACGATCATCACGTGGATGCCAACGTTGTTTGGCGCCCGATGGCTGGTGCCCGAGCCGTGTGCTGTGTCCGGTGGTATTGTCGGAGTGGGGCAGCCGGGCCCCGCCTTCCCCGAAACACGGTCAACAAAGAGGCAGGAGCACAACGCCGCAGAGAAAACATCGCAAGATAAAAGCAGCAAGAAAGAAGACAAAAACGTTAGATGGCTGAAGCTCGGCTGGCTTTCCCCCAGTGCCCTCATCCCCCAGATATCCTCACGCCCCAGTACCGCTGTAGACAGCTCCTAGGTAATGCATACCGGAACGGCGGCCGCATTTCTGTCGAGCCCCGTGAATGTATGACACTATGGTCTCCTAGGTAGGTGCCTGTTCCAGGAATTGAACCTGCAACTTGCCGAAAGCGGTGGTGAGCTGTGCGCTTCACCAACATCCCACTGAGCCATTTGATTGTTGAAAATAGCATGCTGGATTCTGGCTGATAAGTCTGCCTGCGGCAGCTGGTCATTGGTGGCCCAAGCACCTTCCTTTACCTTGGTCCCTCTTCTCCTCTTGATCCAAGTGAGACACACCTTGTGCAGCGTTGTTGAAACTCACGCTGATGCAATAGCCCGGGACATAGAGGTGTATGCCTTGCTCTAGTCATCTTAATAGCTGGGAGCGGCTTGGGGTCTGAGACAGTGATGAGCCAGTCGGTAAGAGGTCCTGCCATATGATGTTCCATGTGCAAGACAGCCAACCATCAAGAGATCAAAACGCCGGTATTTACATTCTTTGCATAAGGTTCGACAAAGTGACAGGAGGCTATATCAACCGGCAGGCCTCCTTCTTCTATCATCTGTACCTACACACAAGCAACTTGAAGACTAAACACACAAGTTCACAGAGTACCCTGCTGACAAAACTTCATGACGTCTCTCCCTACACAGCCTGGAAGTAGGTGAGGCCCGCATGTGGGTACCTAGTGATAGAAACAAAACGCGGGTGAGTTATTATCACTGCATGGATTTCGAGTGCAGATCTCAACGTAAGATAGGTGCCTATTGATAAGTCTGTCTTTTCTTCTTCATGCTTCCTCAATTTGACACACACCATCCATTAAGCTAGATGATCAAATAATACAAGAAATTGCAAAGCAGCGGCATGATTGCATATCTTCCTTGGTACAGAGGCTCAAGTTTGCCACAGAGTCATAATCTTGCTGCAAAATGACTTTTTGACATACACGTTTGCGATTGTGGTTTTATTCTACATTTCGAAAGTATATAATGGCTGCCCGGTATCCACAGTTCTGGTAAACTATCCGTTCCTTCCAGTTGCGGAATATGCTTTCAACTTTCATTTCTGACGTGTCATAGGGTTACACACCTCCCTTTCCAACAAACCTTGGCCTCTCTAATTCTACCTCTCAGAGCTTGTTGTTATCCACACCCCCTGTTGCTGTTGGATGTCGACTATGTGGCTATGGTTTGATTGCCATGTATCAGCCCGTGCCAAGTCCCGCCTTGAATCGGGCATCGCGCTGTCCAATGAGAGCCCCCCCCTCATCGTTTGAGTGCATCACCGTGAGGCCTACAGCGCCATTTTGCAAAGCATGATGCGGTGTGATGCAAAGGTAGCACGGGGAAGGTATGCCTATTGCTGATGACTTGGTGTCATTGGTGCTAGGTGATGCTATCCACCGGTGCTGGCACTCGGGCCCTCGACGTGGTGCCAGCCTGGAAGCGTTTCAACTTGATTTTGCAGGCCTTATCGCCACGAATATGCAAATAGCCCTATCATTTTATGCCACGGGCTTCGTGTTGTTCCTGAGCTAGATCCTATTCCCTGCGGGAAGAGTCATCCCGTTTGCTTTGCAGATGTTGGGTCTCCAGACCTTGTCTTTCGGCTGCTGTGGGCTCCCGCCGAGGTCATGGGTGCCTGGCTGGGTGCGACCCGCGCTCGTTGGGTACGGCGCGTAGTACGCATCTGCTTGCTCCGGCTCTGATTCCCCGAATTGACGGCAAGGCCCCACAACCCGTCGAAGGTCTGTCTCGTGGCGTGTTGCAGGCTTCGCGGGTGCACCTACCCGCACCCAAGAGTCGTAAACTTTGTGCAAAGGCAAGGATCTCCCTGCGGAAGCCGTTAATCCTTTGCGCCAGCATTTCGACCTAACATTTGAGCATTCAAAGTCACCAAATCGCCCAACTGGTTCGTTCTCTGCCACCGACCGAATAAGGTACACGAGACAGGTCTCGATTTCACGTCTCAAATCCTGCACCAGGCACTGGATCCATTCTAGACGCTGAAACTTAGGCTTGCTCTTTCCTTTTCAATCCCATAACCGCGGTTCCCCTTCGAAGATCGTGTTGCGGTCGCTTTCGTCACTGCGCTGTAACTCAGACTAGTGCGCTTGCCCTTCGACCTCTTTCCCTCGCCACTTCTTCGCACCATCAACTCCTTCCCAAGCGAAATTTTACCGAGTCGAGCAGTGTTACCTGCGCCTAGTACTGGCACTGCCTAGTACGGCTTGGGCAAGATGGCGTCAACCGAGTCGATCTACTATCACTTGGTCTTGCCAGCGCGAGTCCCTGGCTCGCGTCCCGCCGACTCGAAGGAGCTGGACAAGAGCCTAATTCAGCGACTTCGCAGAGCGGTGGATTTCACGGCGAAGAAACTCCCGATCCATGGCGCCTTCCAATCGCTGAACGATTCTCTGACGGAGTGTTTCAAGCTTTACCTCGGAGGTCTGGACAAGGCGTCGCTGGTTGATGCCTTCTCATGTCTCGGCACACAGACATTGATTTTGCACATCGAGGAGCAAAATGCAGGGCTTTTGATCTATGAGGAGCGCAGGTGAGCTTCCTATGCCCTCCCGGAGTATGCGGCCAAGGAGATTCCATGGGCTAACTCATCGTTTAGCAGCGACGCCGACAAGGGGATTCTGTTTGAAGTGTTTGAGGCCTCGCCTTCCTCGGAAGCTGTCTTGGCATCACAGAACGCACTGGTCTGCGAATACCCGGGACGCTCAGTCAGAGTATCGTCATCCGATTTCAACAACCGGTATTTTCAGCAAAACCTCGGCTCATTCCTGGAGAAGGCGAATGTGGAGGCTTTGAGTTCGCTCTCAGCAAGATCACACAAGTCCAAAAAGGCCGTCATCGAGATTCGAAACACTGCCGATTGCGCCCTAATCTCACAGGTGCTTGTCTCTTTGCTGGAAGCCATCGGATCCCCTGCCGCCGTCCCGCCTTTTCAGAAGAGAGTTCGAGATGATGTCAACCTGGACAACGCAGAGCTTCCGTGGCGCCGAGCGCCGATGTGGCTCACCTTGCGCGTTGGCGTCCGCCGCCATCTTTGCACCGAGTTCGGCATTGAGATTGGGCTTGTATACTACAAACTTTTGATTTGCGTCTGTCTTGGGCAACTCCTGCAGCTCGGCCCCGGCTCGTTACATCCGCACAATGTCATGACCTTGGCAGCAAAACTTGGCCGCCGTCTCGCCAAGCTGAAGGTCGACCAGGAGCAAGCAACAGAAGCCGCCCGGGAAGTCTACGATATGGTGTTTACGGGGCTTGGTGGCTGGTTTGAGTCAGTCCTCAGAGATGCGAGGGCAGCAACTGACAACGCTTGGTCCGCGTGCAGGTCGACAGTCAAACGCATCGTCCCCAAGTTACCGGTCCGAGTAAATGATTCATGCTTTCGTCTCTCTTTGCGGAACAGTGAGCAGCACTTGGAGAGTATACTCAGCTACCGCCCGAAGCGCGAGATCAAGCCCATTTCACTCGCCCTCCCTGAAATACGCAACGGGGGCTTGAAGCAACTGATGGACTTTGCGGATCGATATATTAAGCTCAGCCAAACTGCACAAAGCGTCGAAAAGCTAGGAAAGTATAAATTCGGGTCTCACTGTCATACGGAGTCCAGCGACAAATGTTGGGGCGAGTCCTGCAAACTCGCTGCCAATATCATCCGCCTTGTCAAAGAAGTTGGACTTGCATATCAGGGCAACCCTATCCAAATGAGCACACACATACTAAATTGCCTGGAAATTTGGTAAGTAATGCCCGTCCATGTTTTCGGAGAGCCAATATTGACACACTACACAGGGTGGCGATGGATAGGTGTGTGACGAGGCTGTGCGACATGCTTCGAGATTACCATCCCTTCTTTACACCGGAGTCCCTCGATGTTTTACATTTGCCAAACTTTGAAGAAATGGTTCGCCTGCGAAGCATTCAACTGTATCTTCGAGAGCGAATGGAGGCAGTGAAATTCCCCGGCACCGTTTTCGGTCCTGTAAGCGAGACGTCGTTTTCCTTCAGGTATCTCAACGAGGCTAGATCGGGCGAACAGGAGGCGTTGAAGAACATCTGGGAGGAGATCAAAGGGTCGTCAGCCAGGGCCAGGGCAAAAAAGACTCAAGAATGGGCGAACCGCTCGCGTGAATACGAACTCGAGCACCAGCAAATGCTCAACAGCGGGCCATGTGTCTGTGTCACACTGGAAAACGGCCAGAAGGACGTCGCGGGCTGCTCGAGATGTTTCCACCGTCGCAAGGCGAATCGAGTGAAAATCGAGATCCACGAAGAGTTCCTGCCCAAAGAGAGCTATCAGGCCGCGACTGTGGTGTTTGAGTTGAGAATACCTTCATACCTGGCTGCGTATCGGAATGCGACATGGGAGATCTTTCGAGCTCTTGGAAATCCCGTGTCCCCAATGGGTGCGAGAGAACCTGGAGGCACTCTGCTTCAGCATGCAGCATTCAAACGCTGGATTGCTCCCGATGCTACTGAAAGCATTATTTCTCTGGCTTCAGAGCCCAAGTCGTTTGCAGCCACTCACTTCTCAGAATATCGCATGCAAAAGTCGCCCCAGCTCTCCGACATACTCCTTCCCCTGGGGCTGGATCTTGAGTACTACGACACCGAGGCAGGTGCTTTCATAAAAGACATGCAATTCCCTCCATCGTTTGTCCACTCGTGTGGCCTATCGCTTCCATCTGGTCTTGAGATTATCAAGTCCGATTTCTCAAACGGTCTGGATGATGGGTCGCCGTCGTACGCTGCGCTCGCGAACCTAACGAGATGCCCCAAGAATATGACTGCCAACGAGTTCATGGCTTTCCAGCGCCTTTTGACTGGAAAATGGTGCCGCTGGCTGACGATATTGATGGAACTCGGGTCTTCCAACATAAACTTTAGCTCCGAGGATGCTGCGCGGCTCATCGGCGAGCTTGCCGTCCAAGCAGGTCCCATGACGACTTCAAACCACACCCTACGCGACGCGCATTCCATCTTTGAGGAACTGGGATTTTGTGCTCGTCTGTTGGAGCAAATCGACAAACGACTGCAGCACATAAACTGGCGCGAGACTCATGTGATGAACTTGTTGATCACGTTGAGCCTTCGCCTTTTTGAGCTGGCCCCAAACGGAAACCAAAGGCGCTCTGCGGAAAGACACATCAAATTCGCGAGGCAAACCACCCTTGCATGGGTCCGGGCGCTTCGCGTTGAGGTCAGGGAGGCCGAACAAGATGGCGCGGCAGAGAAGCTTGCGGAATATGGTAGGCTGTCTGCACTGCTCTGTCGGAAAACGTTTGCTGTATATCTTCGCTCACGGGAATTACGCAATCGTATGACGGTGGGTGACATCTCCACTTTCACTGAAGTGTCAATCGGCCTCCAGGAACAACTTGTTGTTGATCTGGAGACTCTTTCTCAAGGATTCAAGACTATGTTGGTCCAGGATCTCAATATAGCCTTCGGACTCTCTCACCTTGTCAAGGAATCAATAAAGGCGTGCCCTCAAGCCCTATCGTCGTCCATAGAGAAGGTTCTGTCGGGTTTGGAAAACTCAACGAGCAGGCGTTACTCTGATCCGATATTCCTCCCGGCGCCGGATGACCGCTGGCTACTCATCGTGGCGACGTTGGCGGACAAGAAAGTTGGAATTCACTACAACTTCGTTGAAGGTCATCTTTTGGTTGAAGGAAAATCTTTCGGTAAACTGCCAGTGGAGATACGACAGTGCGACAACGTCAGAGAGCTCTTCAAAGGCCGGCAGCTGTTTACCTACCCCTCGTCAATGGAAGGGATGAGCTATCAGATGAGCACCAGGATGTATCGGCACGAGGTCCACTTTGGATTTCGTAACAACGACGTGGTTATTCGAACGATCTCAGACTCTGGTGTCTATGAACTGGTCCCCCGAGAGGTCTTCTTCGGAGCGAACACATTCGACTTGCCCACTTCTTTAACCACTGACTGCATCGCATGGTTGAATATCAGCACCAAGAGAATAGAGTTTCGAAAGAAGACCAATCCGTGGAAGTGCAATCAGAATATCTGGGTTCTGGACTTGTTAGCCCGCCAAGCATCCCGGAAGATCACTTCTCGTCTCGTCGACCCGCACTCGTCGCTTTTCAGGAAAATCGAGGATGCGTTCAAGCACTTCGAACACCCAGAGAACTTAACTGTTTGCAAAGCGAAAGGGGGGAAAATTCTTGTGCAGCTACAAAGACTGAACCTGACGTTTCGCATTAATGCACGAGGTCTTCTGGAGTGCCGGGAGCTTGACGCAGAAATCGACCCCGACCAGGATGCGGGCACATGGTATGGCTTGCTTAGCAAGATTGTGCTTCGTGGTCTCAAGAATCCGGAACAACGAAGCATTATCACGCCCCTTGGCTTGCCCAGAGTCTGGAAGCGTCACGACATGCACGTCATTGTCGAGATCCAGTCAACAGGAGACTTTGCCATCTTCGGGATTGACAGCGTATTGGGGCGTTTGACATGCCCTCCTGAGCCTCGTTTGCTGCACACCAAGGCTTTATTTCATGCCTTGACCTCTTTCATCTTGCCAGATCCTCTAACGGGGCGGACTGGACGCGAAGAGGCACAGGAGATTCTAGCTTCAGGCATTTGCCAACCATGGACGCCATTGCCTGCTCAGTTGAAGACCCAGTCCCCCCTGCTCTTCATATTGGAGAGACTTTGCCCAAAGAGGTCGTGGTATCCACCGGAGAAACGCGCAATACAGCAGGCTGAATGGGATTCAAACCTCGGCTACATGCAACACGATGGATACGATGCCATTGTCCGCCAGATACTTGTCAAATCGAACAAGCTCCAGCGTTTTTCCGATGAAAATACCGTTCAGAGTACGAGCATCCCTGACACGATCCCTCATTTGCGGAACCGGGGCGAAATCAGTCAGCGTCTGTATCAACGCAGCTTCTCGACAATGATTAGCAACCCTAAAGCATCAGTTGTGATCGACACTGTCCACAAGTCAAGAGATCAGCGAGATACTTTGTCAGGTTGTCTGGATGCTTACCAAATTGCAGAGTTGGTCCGGCGGAGCCCATTTAAACTGAGCATGACGAAAGATCTGGCATCTATCCTGCAGAGCTGGGGTATCATTGGAGGGTTTACAACCGCTCCTGATAAATCTTCACTTTCCTTGAGCGATCTGCTGGAAAAAAATCTTGCTGAGCAATGGGGAAGCATTGTCAACTTCTGTCGCAATATTGACAAGAATGATGAGTACACCGCAGCGTTTCAACTCGCCATACTCTCCTTCAACAAGTCCGCCGACATAAATATTATCCAGTCACTGGCAGCGCTCTCGCGAGTTGATGATCTGAGGACACTCGAGCCCCCACGGAGGGAGTGTTTTGCTGAGTTTGAGTTTGACATCCTGCCGTCACGCGAGTATCTCCAAGCCCTCATCACGGTCGACTATCCAAAGGCGCCGATATTTCCTCGAATGAAACCGCGGCAACAAGATCAGGCCAGAGCATCACACAGAGAGCGTTGCGACTCTGAGGCAAGGAATTTGGTCGACCACCTGCTAAAGCAATGGCCAAACCGAAAGCTCTCGGTTCAAGGATTTAAGTCTTCGCTCTTTAATCTGATGAACATTCTCGAGAGAGTCCAACCGCATTGGAATCAGTTCTGTGATAATGCGGAGCTCTCGGAGTACTTGACTGTTGTTCAAGGGATCCTTAACCTGCATCGAGGGCCACAGGACAACACCACGAAGCAATCACAGGGAGCCAGGGCTGCGTGCCTTATGCCACTCGCGAGAGGGTCGCGTAGTCATCTCACCTGCCGAGATCTATTCTTGCAAGCTTCGCCACCCGATAGCTTTCTTCCCAATCTCCATAACTCCTTGAGCTTGGTGCCGCGAGATCAGATCCAGGACTTGTTTGGTCACGCCCTCGACAGGCCCCAGCCGCCGAGAGCTCCGGAGCCGCGAGAACACAAAGAGTTGGACATGATTCTGGATAGGCTATCCAGTGATGCCGATGCTACGCGTATGGAGTATGCAAATGACTTGCGACGGAGCCTGACGGCCTTGAGAAACAATCGCAGCCATCTATCAACTGATATGATGCCCCTATCACCCAACCTTCTCAGAGCAAATATTTTGAAGGCGGAAGCGGCATCTGATGATCTCGAAGCCCTTGTCAGGCTAACGCTGCAAGAAGGCCACAGGCTCTACGGGTGGCTGAGTCTTGGCGGGCTTTGGCCCTGTACCAATAGGGTGTCAATTCTGGAGCATCTTCGCTCAAGCTCGGCCTGTGTCATGACTAGAAACACGAAGTCTCTCGTGGTACATTTTTGCGTGTCTTTGACGATACAGCAGCAACTCCGTCGCATGGGTAAGCAGCTCAACAAGGGCGACCAACGGCGAGTATGGGAGGAGATTCAGAACATCGGCCATCTGAATTGGGACCCAATGGATTATCCGGATTGCCTTCTCCTGGAGATAGAAAACGACATCATGATTCGAGAAGAGCAGTTTCAGGTCGCAAAAGCCATCATCTCGCCTCATTCTGAGTCAAATTCTGTCCTGCAGATGAATATGGGCAAGGTAAGTCTCCAAACTATCCAAACAGACACGCCTTCGAACATGAGTGTAATACTAACTACTTCTCAGGGCAAAACTTCTTGCATTGTACCCATGGTGACAGCAGTTTTGGCGAATAAAAGGCAACTATGTCGTCTGATTGTCCCCAAGGCGCTGCTGCTTCAGACCGCTCAGTTAATGCAATCCAGAATGGGGGGCTTGCTGGGTCGCGAAATGCGACATATTCCGTTCTCCAGGAGGACTCGAACAGGGCCAGAAATGATCCAGCTTTACGAAGAGCTTCACCGGGAGGTTTTCGAGAGCGGAGGAATACTACTGGCTCTCCCCGAGCATATTCTATCGTTCAAGCTCAGCGGCCTCCAACGGCTGTCGGACTGGAAGCTGATGGAAGCCCGGTCGATGCTGGAATTCCAAGACTGGCTCTCTAAGTCCTCCCGGGATGTTCTTGATGAGTCCGACTTCACTCTTGCGGTCAAAACGCAGCTGATATACCCCAGCGGCT